>Ga0206998_1137_pt1 | contig 18077 bp, 16 predicted proteins | sample Alteio_BWMinCont_FD_153309 | JGI IMG/M metagenome (GOLD analysis project Ga0206998, IMG submission 153309) | Enriched cells from forest soil in Barre Woods Harvard Forest LTER site, Petersham, Massachusetts, United States -... | ecosystem: Environmental > Terrestrial > Soil > Temperate forest >... | reverse complement strand
ATGCCGTGATAACTGCGGACAAAGCCGTGGCAGCCGCGAGAAAGCTGCTTTGGACGAATGGCAGGAGCAGGAGTCGAGCCAGGCCAATTGGGAAAAGCACGTCGCGGACAATATGGATCAGCGAGCCGTCAGCACGTACGGTGGAGCTTCGCCTTCCAAGGCCGACCGCATCATCGGGATGAACAAGCGCAAAGCGGCAAACCCGAATGCCCCCAAAGTGGGCGCGGCGCCTGCGCTCTGGATTCGCACCTGGGATTTCGGCGACGCGATCGAAATTAGGAGGTTGAAGTTGTAGGGGCACGGCAATGCCGTGCCCGCACGGACGAAGCGGCTAAGATCTACGGCCGCGCGTCCGAGCCCAGAGCACGCAACGCGGCGGCACTATGCAGGCGAACATAATTATTGGGATCATTTCGCAGACGATCGCGCAGCACGGCGACGACCTGCGGGTCCATTGGCCCCGATGCAATTTCAGCTTGCAGAGAGTTAACTAGAAGGTTGATGGCTTCCACGCGAATTCCGGAGCTGCTGTCGTTTTGCAGCGCATCGAGTATCGTTTGCCGGACCGCCGGGTCCTGCTCAAATCCTTGCAGCGATTCCAGAGCCTTCTTGCGCACGTCCGGATTTTGATCCGCGCGAGCCGCGGCGCACAGCGAGCGGCGCACTTCGGAATCAGCGGCGCAGGTTCGCAGCACGTCCAGCGATTCCAGGCGCGCGCCCGGACCAAATCGCTGGCCATTTTCCAAAACAAACATGAGCGCGCGTTCCACGTCCGCATCTTCCGGCGCGCCAACAATGCTGGTAGGAGTATCGGACATGAATTGCACCTGCACGGTGGGCGTAGGCGAACCGGATGGCGATACCCAGGCCACATTGGCGCTGGACGCGCTATACAGTTGTTGATCCGTAAGTTTCGGAGCGGTGGGATGCATGACGGAAATCTGGGCCGGAGGTGGCGTGGAAGCCGTCAGCACCGGGTGAGCAGCAACCGGCAATTTCGCGACCTGCATTCTCTGGCCCGCAACGCCGGCCATAAAGCTGATAACCACCAGAGCGGCCATGGTCACGGCCGGGTGATAGACCAAAGTATTTCGCATGACGGTCCACCATGCGGCGGGAGAAAAAATGGAGAGCCAGCCCGGCTGATTTATTTTCGCCTGGTGATCGTCAATGGCTTCGGAAAGACGGCTGCGGCACTCGGCCAGCAGCAGGCCGGAGCGGTCGAGCGAATCCGCCGGCTGGTCAAAGGAAGAAAACGCCTGCTGCAGCCGGGCTTCGCGCGAGAAGAGCGCGGCGCAATCAGAACACTGCGCGGCATGGGATTCCAGCGCGGCGCGCGTGTCTGCATCGAGTTCATCGCAGGAATACAGCGTAGCCAGCGACTCGATGTCTTCACAGCGGATGGGCAAAGAATTATTCTTATCCAAATTCTCGTTCACAGCAGTCCTTCCAGTTGCTCGCGCAATTTGCGTGTAGCGCGGAACAGGGAATTCTTTACTGTCTCTTCAGACGTACCAAGTGCGTCTCCGATAGCACGCAATTTCAATCCCTGGTAATGCTTCATTTCAAATACCATACGCTCGCGGGGCGTCAGGCGTTCCAGGGCGTTGGAAATTCGCCGGCGAAATTCAACGCTCAACATAAGGCGTTCGGGATCGGAGGAGGCCCGCTGCTCCTTTTGCCGATCAAAAAAATCCGTGTCGGGCATATCGCCCTGCAAATTAATGGCATGTTCGGGGGCCTGGTCCTCGGGCCTGCTGTTTCTGCGGCGCAGATGATCCAGGCAAACGTTGGTAACCACGCGGTACATCCAGGTGTAAAAGCTGCACTCGAAGCGGAAGCGGTGCAAATTCTTGTAAATTTTCAGGAAGGCTTCCTGATAAACATCGCGCGCGTCTTCGGTCTTGTGCAGGACGTTCAGGGCGATGCGCAGGACGTCGCGGTCGTAGCGGTGCACAAGCTCTTCAAACGCTTCGCGGTCGCCGCCCTGCGCGCGCTCGACCAACGCGCGGTCTTCGGGCACTGCCGACGCCCTGCTGCCGGATCCGATGGCCGCGGATCCCTGCCTGGCGTTGCCGGAACCTTCTGCTGACCACGCAATTGTCATTGCATCGGCTTCCATGCCGTTGTTCTCCGAGCCTTGCTGGCGATTCCGAGACGAGTCCATTCTAATTAGACGCAGAAAATCGCAGAATGGTGAGCGGGCTTTGGCGACGAAAAACAATTCCTCTGGCATTCCTGCTAACCCGTTCAAAAGGAATGTATTAGACATGGATGAAAGGATCAATCTTTTTCTCCGGCGGGCGGCTGCGAATGGGAACAAGGCAAAGAGCTGCCCGCCCACAAACCGGCCGGCCGCTACGAAGGCAACCCACACAACGACGACACGGTTTTGTAGCGGCCTCTCCATCCCGCGTTCTTTGGGATGGAGAGGGCAGGTTTAAATTCTCAGGAATCACCCGGCGAATTTCATTTAGCGAATCTGGAATGATATAAATCTCATCGGCTTTGCGCGCTAAGGCAATTTGAGCCGAGCCAAAAAATTGACTATGGACGATTCAAAAAACGGCGCCGCGAACGGCGACATAAAAACATTCCGCAAAATTTCTGTCGTGCCCATGATTGCCGCGACTTACTTCATGGTTGCCGGAGGCCCTTATGGCCTGGAAGACATCGTTCAAAAAACGGGCTACGCCGCCACACTTCTGATCTTAATAATTACTCCCCTGCTTTGGAGTTTGCCGACGGCTTTGATGGTGAGCGAATTGGCAACTGCAATACCCGACGAAGGCGGTTTCTACATCTGGGTGCGCCGGGGGATGGGGCGCTTCTGGGGATTTCAGGAAACGTGGCTGACGCTGGCAGGCAGCATTTTTGAAATGGCGCTGTACCCCAATCTGTGCATCGCCTACATCGGGCGATTTCTGCCGGGACTGGTGGCGGGGCATCGAGGGCTTTTTTTTGGATTCGGAATGATCGCGCTGTGCACGGCGTGGAATTTGCTCGGCGTGCACTCGGTTGGCGAAGGGTCGGTGTGGCTGAACGTCGCGCTGCTCGCGCCCTTCGTGGCGCTGATTATTTTCGCCCTCGGCCGTGGGAACGGGAGCGGCATTGCGAGCGGCGCCGCGGCGATTCCCCTGCGGCATGTGGATTTGCTCGGCGGCGTGCTTATCGCCATGTGGAATTACATGGGCTGGGACAATCTCTCGACAATCGGCGGCGAAGTGGAATCGCCGCAGCGTACCTATTCGCGCGCCATGTTCGGCGCGGTGATTTTGGTCGTCGTGAGTTACCTTCTGCCGGTGGCCGCCGTAGCACACACAGGAATTGATCCCAACAGTTGGACGACGGGCGGATGGGTGGACGTCGCGCAAATCATTGGAGGCGGGACGCTGGCCGTGGCGATTGGCGTTGCGGGATTGATCGGCGCAATCGGATCGTTTGGCACGCTGATGCTTTCCTTCACGCGGCTACCGCTGGTGATGGCCGAAGACGGCTATTTGCCTCGCATTTTTACGCGAGTGGATCGCCGCGGCGCGCCGTGGGTGGCGATTTTGGTGTGCGCTTTTTTCTGGGCGGTCTGTTTCCCTCTGGGATTTGAAAAAAGTTTGATTCTCGATGTCCTGCTCACAGGGCTAAGCATTCTGCTGGAATTCTGGGCGCTCGTGGCATTGCGCGTTCGCGAGCCGGATTTGAAGCGGCCATTCCGTGTTCCCGGCGGGATGGTGGGCGCCGTCGCAATTGGCGTGCCGCCGCTGGCGTTGATGATCGCCGCCGTGGTTCGCAATCGCACGGAACTGGTCGGAGCGACCAATGAGCTCGTGATCGGGATCGCCATCGTCACGGCGGGAGTAGGGCTTTATTTCTTAAGCCGGATTTTGCGGAGAAAAAATACGGTGTAATGGGTGCGGGGTTTCAATAGGCTAAAAAACTCACTCTTGTCCGTCATTCCGAGCGAAGCGAGGAATCCCTCTTCGATTTAAGCCTAGGAAATGAGGGATTCCTCGGCGAAAAACGCGCCTCGGAATGACAGCTTTTTTTGGCAGCCTGTGAACCCGCGACCCGCAAACATTTTGATTTCTTCCGCAGTCTCTCCAGAAGCGCTGGTTGTCGGTGGTGCGCGAGTTTCCGAAAAGACGACGTAGTAGGATTTGGGGTGCGATTTGGTCGAGTGCCTATTCAATATCCGGTTGAGTCCCGCGTCATTATGTGTTGTTTGCAGAAGTTAAGATCAGACTCGCTGCACAGTTCAGCGTTTACTTTTTCAAGGGTCTTAGGGTCAGTCAGCGCGACTCCTGTAAACTGTCCGTTCCTGGAAGTATAGAGAGTTGTGGAATCATTTATCAGTTGCCTTCGCTTGGTGATCTCGATTACTTCCCTGCGTCTGACAGCTACGTCGTCAAATCCGTCCCCATTCCAGTCTCTAATCTTGAATAGATAATCAGCCGACACGACATCGTCACCGGGTGAGGGATCGGCTTCGAGATATAGGCTATACGCTTTGTCCCACTGCCTCGCCGCCCAGCCCTTACCGGGCTCGTACACGAACGACGCCAGAAAATGTTGGCTCTCGCATTCGGTACAATTGGAATATGTGAATACGACGTCAGGCGCTAGCGACGGTCCGAAACGGGCCAACTTAATGACCTCGAACAACCATAACACGTCAGACTGTGGATACGTGCTTGGTGCCTTCGGTGGCTCTGTGACAATGGCTCTCTTTGAACCCGCGCGCAGATCGTAGGAATACGCATTGAAGTAGTCATAACCTGGGCTGTCTTTTGTTTCTCTGTAGCCTACGATTACCAGAGCCGCAGTGTTGAAAACTCCGATCTGATGGACATACTTATATTGCAAAGCCGCGTAATGAGGAGGAACTTTCAGGGGGTCGTCCGGCGCCAGCTCTCGGTGGAACGCTGTTTGGACATCGTTCCAAACTGTAGAGTCGCGGCTAGCATCGAGCCAATGGAATTCGTCTTGCCCACTAGTTTCAGGATTGGTCTGATTCGGGCGGGAGTTCGAACAACCGCACGTAAGCAGCAAAATCACGCTACCTACCCACACTGCGGCTCTGGAAGGCAGGACTGCAAGCTGTAGATTGATGAGGCTTCTCTCAGGCACGATACGAATAATACGTCGAGTTCGGTGTGCAAATCCCTTGAAGTCTGGGCACTCGTCACGTAAGGGTTAGTCGATGGCCTCAGACTGACCTGCTTTCCAAGTCCCGAGAAACGGTGCCAGCTCAACTGGTCGATGCAACACCATCTGGTGTTCTTAACCCCTTGCGCCGGCGCTTTCCTGGCGCAACAATTGTTCCTTGCGCTTCAGCCCCCAGCGATATCCCCCGAGCGATCCATCCTTGCGCACCACGCGATGGCATGGCACCACAATCGCCGCCGCATTTGTGGCGCACGCACGAGCTACTGCTCGCGTGGATTTAGGCAGGCCCAGGCCTAGCGCGACTTCAGAATATGTGCGCGTTGCGCCGTACGGGATGGCGCGCAAAGCCTCCCACACGCGCCGCTGAAACGCGGTGCCCACCACGTCCGTGGGTAAATCCAGTCCAGGATAGAGTCCCGCAAGATGGCGGACAATTCCGCTGACCCATTCGGACTGTTTTTCGGAAGAGCGCTGAATTTCTGCATTGGGATATTCCTCGCGCAACGCCGTCACCAGGGGGCCGTCGTTGTCACCCAGAAATACCGCGGAGATCCCGCGTTCGGTGAAAGCCACAAGCACGCGGCCCAGCGCACAATTCGCGATCGAGTAGGAAATATTCATGCCGCGTCCGCCACGGCGATACGTGGCGGGCGTCATGCCCAGTTGCGCATTCGATTGCTCGTAAAGACGGCTCGAAGACTCGTAGCCTGCTTCGTACATTGCTGTGGTCACGTTCGTTTCCTTTCTTAAATTGGATTTCAACCGGCCCAGGCGAATTTCGTTCGCGTATTGCCGCGGAGTGACGCCCATGACTTTGCGAAACGTGCGCTGCAGATGCGTTGCGCTTACTCCCGCTACGGCGGCGAGTTGGCGCAAATCGGCGCGGGCGCCTTCGCTCGTTTCGATCGCCGCGCACACGCGTTGAATCATTTCCGTCCGCGGATCGCGCGGCGCTCGTTGCGGATGGCAGCGGCGGCAGGCGCGGAACCCGGCGCGTTCCGCAATCTCGGGCCTCGCGAAGAGCAACACTTGGTTCGCCCGCGGGCGCCGCGACGCGCAGGATGGGCGGCAATAAATTCCAGTCGAGCGCACGGCGTAAACGAAAACGCCGTCGGCGCGCGCGTCCCGCGATGCAACGGCCGCGAGATATCCGCGCCGGACGCGTGCTGGAAAATTGGTTGCCGTATTGGAAAGCTTAGCCACTGTATGCCTGACTCCTTTGGCCTTCACCATATCTAAACTAGGGCCAGCGGCGCTATCCGTATCTTGCGGTCAAACTTTTGAGGGAGGGGATAATGTCCTAATTTGTCTTTCCTTATTCCTCGGAGGTCCGAGCTTCAGCTCGGACAATTACGCTTCGTTGATCAAGGGCTTTAGCCCCTGAAGCTCCTGGGGGTAAAACCCCATTCAAATAATTCCTTACATCAGGGCTGAAGCCCGACCTTCGAAGTCCAATCCCAAATCAAATTGGGACGCTACCGGGAAGTGGCTCAATCGGATCCATTGCTCAAAATCAAATCTCGAAAACCTTCCGGCGTTGTGCCTTAGGACAATTCCACGGGAACGTGAATTGACGCCGCAATTCTCGCGGAGGATAGTGTCTGCGAGCAGTGCCAGTTGCAATAAGAATAAGGGAGACCCATGCGCACTGTTCGAAAACCAAAAATTGTGGATCAATCTAAAACCAACGGCGGTGAACCTGCCGCGATTACAGAATTGACAGTCGCCTCGATTAATCCGGCGGTGGAAGCGCCGGCCTGGACCACGCGCGCCAAACCCACTGGCATCGCCCGGGTCCCCACGCACGCCGTGCGGCCTGTGGAGGAGCGGCGCACTTTTTCACGCGCGAAACTTAGCCTGTCTCTGCGCGTGAAGCGCGTGGCCGGAGTTCGGCGTCCCTCTCGATTGCTGCGAACCGCGAATATCAGTTCGAGCGGTGTCCTTTTTCTGTGTCCGCAACACATCGAGCCGGGCACTCCGCTGGAACTTGAAGTCCGCCTGGTGGACCGCCCGCTGGGCCGGGGCTCTGTGAAAATGAGGACGGAGGCTCACGTGGTGCGGGCCGAACCTGCTGCGCGTTCCGGCTGGCATACTCTGGCAGCGACGTTCGATGATATTACGTTTCATCGCGAGGATCTCATCCCACCCCGCCTTCGGAAATAATAACGCGGCTCAGTTTCATGACATTCTTTACAGTCTGTGATCAGGATGTCCTTACTTAATTGGGCTGCAAGTACAGCGCAGACCCGATTCTTAACTGGGCTGCAAGTACAGCCCAGACCCGATACACTCGCTCGAAAAATTGACGCGGGTAAGAGGGACGCAAACGCCGTGGCCAAAGCAGCGAAGATCGCACCCAACCGGCACGCGGCTCACCCGTTCGACCTGAAGTACGGAACCGACACGGGCGGCTATCTCAGTCCGGAAGAACTTCGCCGCGATGCGCCATTCGGCACTGCGAATGACGCGATGAACAATGGCTATTCCGCGGTTGCACCCTCCATTTTTCGCGAAGCGATTCGTCGCTGGCGCGACTCTCTTCCATCGCACGCGGTGCGGCTGAAAGCGTATAACTTCGTGGATGTGGGAGCTGGCAAGGGCCGCGCGCTGCTGCTGGCCTCGGGGCTGCCTTTTCGCAAAGTAATTGGCGTCGAACTGAACCAAGAATTGGCACGCATCGCAAGGCGCAATTCATTAGCCTGGAATCATTCCAAAAAATCGCACGCAGCTATTCGCGTCTTAAGGGAGGATGCGACTCAATTTCGCTGGCCGCGCGCGCCCTTGCTGGTTTTCCTTAACAATCCATTTGATTGTGCACTGATCGCAAAACTCGTGGAAAAATTGGCCGGAGTCGCGAATGCTGGGCCGGGACTTGTGGATATTCTGTACGTCAATCCAGGGTGCGCCGACACGATTGCCCGCCACGAGAATTTTGCGTTGGTATGGAACGCGCAAATCCAAATGGACGCGGATGACCAACAGGCAGATCCCTACGGTGCCGCCTCGGACCGCGTGGCGGCCTTCCGTTTTCGCGCCTAGGCGGACTGCGCGCGCGCCTGCTGCTTCACGCACACTTTATTGGTCAGCTCGATGAGCTCCCGCAGATTCCACCATTCTTCTTCCGTCATCAACCTTCCGTCGGGGCTTGAAAAATAAATGGAGACAAATCCTTCCGTCGAAAGCGGGGAGCGGACAATCAACTGAGTTTTTTGACGTTCCGGAAGTGGTTCGGGCATTTGCAAATCCTCCAGTGGATGGCCGATTGTATCACGGTTCGCTTTCGTGAATTTTTAGAAGCTCGCTTCAAATTCGCGGTAGCGGCCTTCGAGCTCCCATTGTTGCCGCGCTTTTTCACTGGAATTCAGAAAAGTCCCGCATGCGGCGGAAGGTTTCGCCGCACCGGGCGCGTCCGGCTCGCACGCGCCAACGGAGCGGGTAAAAACATCCGGCTCGCGCCACAGGCTCGCTCCCGGAAGAAAATTGTGTTCCAGGCCGGTGCGAACCATTTGCTTCAGTTCTGCGTAACTCAGCGCGTAAGTTTCCGCGGCGCGAACATATTCGTGCGTCAGATCAATGCGCGAGACGCCTTCGTCGTCGGTCGAAAGCGCGACCGGCACGTGGTATTTGCGGTACAGCTGCAAAGGATGCTCTTTGCCGCTCACGCCCAGTATCACGTCGTTGCTGGTGAGATTGATTTCCACCATCACATGCTTCGCGGCCATCTCTTTCAACAATTGATAGGGTCGGTCTTCGAGCATCACATCCACGCCGTGCCCGATGCGTTCCGCGTGAGCGACCTCGACCGCCAGGCGAATGTGGCAGCAAAGTCCGTCCGGAGGCACCAGGCCTGGGGCAAGTTCCCCTGCGTGCAGGCTGATATGGACCTTGGGATAAAGTCCGTGCAGGAAGCCGACCATTTTCATTTGTAAACCGTAATCCGCCATCGAAATCGTGCCGTCCTCGGGCATTACATAATTGATGCCCACAAATCGAGGATCGGCCAAGGCGGTTTCAAATCCCAGCAGCGTCTGCGCGAACACTTGTTCCTTCGGAAATCCGCGCAACACCTGGTAGATATACCGAATGGCAATCTTGCATGCGGGAGATTCCTGCGGCTCTCCGCAGCGCTCGATCTTGCGGCGCGCAGCCTCGGCTTCGTCCCGCGCGGCTCTCGCCGCGGCCACGTCGTCTTTGATCCCGTGCGCCAGCAAGCCCGTGCGGAGCTTTTCAAGATCGTCCTGCCAGCCAACCTCTTTCGCAACTTGCGCGGCATGAGCGAAATCAGGCGTCTCCATCAATTCCAGATATTGCTCATTCTGCAATGCGGCGCGAGTGGCCGCTTCATCAAGCCATTCGCCGGCATGTTTTTTGCTGGTGCCGCCGAATTTGTCAAAAGTGTCGAAAAAATGGTCGTGCCCGCTGACGCCGGGAGAAGGAACAAAACTGCGCATCGAAAAAGTATTGATCAGCGTGTCGTAGAGATTTTGATCCGTGAATGCTTTCGCCGCGGGCGTTTTCCCGGCGCCGCACAGAGGCTGCGGAGATTCACCCGGCACCATGCCTGCCGGTTTCGCAAAGCCGTGGCTGGCCAGGTCCACACAAAGACCGTCTTCGGCGGCTGCGCGAATCCACGATTCCGCATAAATTCCGCCGCTCAAGTGGTAATGCAGGTCCGCGCCTTTCGGCATGCGCCACAAAAATGCGTGAAGATCGAGCGGATTCGCGCGCGCCGCGTCATAGGCGCGAGAGGTCCGTTGCTCGGGATTGCCTTGCGGCTCGGCGGCTTTTGTGGGCGCGGTCTGGGCATAAACAACGCTCGCGGAGAAAAAACTGAATAGAAATAGGAAGTGGCAGCGCCGCGCAATCGCAAACAATCTCGAGCTGAGCATGTATTCTTTCCTTAGTGAGATGCGTGAGGAATCGTGTTTTCCCGCTCGGTCCAATGCTCCACAATATTGCGGACCACTTTATCGCCCACCGTTTCCGCGGCTTCCAGCGACGGCAGATAAGCTGCATACTTCCCGCCCACCATGCTCTTCAGACTTTCGGCGGGCGTTGTCCCCGGCGCTTCGCGGTCGTAATTGCTCACCGTGCGCAACACAAGCACACGATTCAGGTCAACGCGCCCGGCTTGATTCAGAAACGTGAGCGCTTGCAGTGTACCTGTATCCTCCATCCCCGCAATCATGAAATTCCCCTGCCCGCCCGTGTAATAGCGCGTCCACGCATTGGCCCATTCGTCCATGCGCGAGCCGTGCCAAAATGTTCCGGCGGACATCGTGTCTCCCACCGTTACAAACGGCGGCTTCGTCGCATTGGGAAATCCCGCGTAGCGCGCACGGTAAACGCGAATTTCGTTTGAATCGGCCAGGTGAATATCTTTGGTGAGCTGAAACGCCCAGGCCACCAGGTCCGCATTGAGCGTGTACACTTCGCCGTCCAGTTGCGATTTCACCGGCTGTTCATACGGTTTTGATTTACGCAGCGGCACAAACCCCGTCGTCCAGTCCGCGGGAATTTCACGCGCGTCAATTTCATATGCAATGTCGCCGTCAATCACGTGACTCGCCCAGACCGCCGAGCCCAGCGAAACGTCTGCCGGATCCCCTCCGCCAATTCCAGCAACCACCCAGTACGCCTTCGAGAGATCGAAGCGCGGGTCCAGGCCGAGGGCCATTACCGATGCCGCCGCTTTTGCGGTTGCAACGCCGGTCACCATCCCCAGCACTCCATCCTTATTCATTCGCACGTGGTGGTAGCCCGCCGGCAGCGGAAAGATCTGGTCCAGGTGTTCTCGCTCAACCCACAATTGATATTCGCCGGGGGCATCGCCCGTGTCCTCGCCCAACTCAAACATGGATACCACCACGACTTTGACAGGAATTGGCTTAATTGAGGGTTCGACAGGAGGCAATGTCTGTGCCGAAATGGGAATTAAGTAGAAGCTAAAAAGCACAAGCATTCCACACAGCGATCTGAACATACTTATGAAAAATATTCTGAAAAGGCGGCCCACTTTCACCTCCTTCCGAGGAAATCAAAGTTTACATCACCGTGAAACGAGCTGAAGGAATACATCAATTGTATTTGATAATGCGGACGATTTCGAATAGCGCCCAAGGCTTTTGAGCCGGAATACGATGATGGCGCGTCTTTATAGGGCCCGCCTTCAGGCGGGCAAGTTCAGGAGTCGAGAAAGCTCGCCTGAAGGCGGGCCCTACGACCGCAAATCATGGCGTTTATAAACCGGAAGGAAGGACGGAGGGTTCTTGCCAGTCGAATAGACTCAACACACTCATAATAAGCAGGTTACAAAGATTCCATATCCAATAAAGGTCAGGCCTTGGCCGTTCGAGTCGCCCCGCCCAGATGGAAAGGGCGCACTGAGCCGGGTTGTGCGAAGGGAGCCACAGGCTGCGGAGTTCCGTCACAGTCCACGATTTCGCTGATCCTGTAAGGTTTCTCCTTGTGACAGCAAGAGCAACGCAGATTGAAAACGGAAGAGTTTTCGCGCGACGCCCCAGCCTCCTGCAACAGGGCCGTCTTGATGCTTAGAACAATGGCTGGAACCGGAATGGGCGCCTTGCAATGCAGGCATATAACGCCTCGGAAAGATTGCCGTTCGGTATCAAGGGTCATATTGTGCCTCGCAGTGACGTACATATAGACATCGGAATTGGTGGGCTTTGGGACGAGCAATGCTACCCCAGATTACCCCTCCGGGTCTAGGTTTGTCCAAATTGGGTGGGGGATGCAGAATTGCAAGGCACTGTACTGCTTTGACATGGTACGAGCCAACTGACATATCCGGTGAAGCAGGAATTAGTGAGCAATTTTGCTCTCAGAGGGATGCCGAGTAGAAAGTCCTGGTGTCGCGCCCTTGCGATTTTCAAGGGTGCGGGTTTAGAGTGACCTAAATCACGAAATATTTTGGTGGCACAAGCGTATAACTACAGTGGGAACCGAATTGGCAGCGCCAAATCGGCAGTTCGGAATCAAACCAAGGTCCGGATCGCTATCCTCAGGAGGTGAAATCATGTTTTGCTCCCAGTGCGGCAGGGAAATCTCGGAAACTTCCAGTTATTGTTCGGTATGCGGAGCGCATCAGCGCGTGGAAGCATCCTTCAAGCGTCTGACGCTTTCCTCCACCGACTCGAAAATTGCCGGCGTGTGTGGAGGCCTTGCGGAATATATGAACGTTGATCCCACGATCGTGCGGCTGATCTGGTTGGTGCTGTCCGTGGTTCCGGGCGGCATTGTCGGCGGTATTTTGGCTTACGTGCTGGCGTGGATCATTATTCCAAAGGCCACTGTGCGCGGTTCTGCCGCAACTGCGTCAGTGCAGCCTCCTGCACAAGTTGGATGAGGAACCAGGTCGGATAGGGTTCAGCCTGTCTGGTTTTCCGCCCGGTGATGAGAATCTAAACCGGACAGGCTGAAGCCTATCCTACTGACTTCGGCTTGACACCCGGCCATGCCCGCCCTAAGTTCTTCCCCAACGACTTTATCGCGCCAGACATTCGGGAAAAGACATTCACGGAGGCCAATCATTGAAGCCGAAATTTGGTATTGCCTGCGGGCATGAGCTGTCGCGCCGGGAAATTCTGCGAGGAAGCCTGGCCGCGGCCGTCACTGTCACAGGCGGGATGAAAGACGCGTTCGCGCAGCCTGAATTCCCCGCGACCGCGAAAAAAACCAGCCCCAGCGCCATAGATATTCACGCGCACTACTATCCGCAATCTTATTTTGATCTTTTCAACGCCGAGGGTTTCAATTCCGAATTCCGCATGACCGGGGAAGGATTTTATTTCAAGACTCCCACGCAAACGTCTGGGCCCCTGCCCAGCAAATTCATTGATCTCAAAGAGCGGATTGCAGACATGGACTCGCAAGGCGTCAAGGTCCATGCGCTTTCGCTCACCGGGCCCATGACGTACTGGGTGCACGGCAAACTTTCGCTCGATCTTTCCAAAACGTGGAACGACGCGGCCATCGCCGCGCATCAAGCCTACCCCGACCGTTTCGTGGTCCTGGCCACTCTACCGATGCTTGACCCCGATCTCGCGATGGATGAGCTGAATCGAGTCAGCAAACTTCCGGGCGTGCGCGGCGTTTGCATGGGAACTTATATTGACGGCCACGACCTGGACGATCCGCTGTTTGAGCCAATATTCGCAAGGATCGAAGCTCTCGATCTCCCCGTTTTCCTGCATCCTTTGGCGCCGATCTTGGGTGGCAAGCGCTTGCAGCCATATTCCCTCTCGAATCTGGTCGCCTTCCCCATGGACACCACCATTGCCGCGTGTCACCTGATCTTTGGCGGCGTGCTGGATCGCCACCCGAAGCTACAGATATCTCTTCCGCACGCTGGCGGAGTGCTTCCCAATTTAATTGGGCGCCTTGACCACGGATGGAAAGTGATTGCGGCGGCCAAAAAATGCGCTGAAACTCCCAGCGCCTATTTGCGCCGCTTCACGTATGACATCATCGCGCATTCCAAACCAATGTTGGAGTACGTCATCTCCCAAGTGGGCGCGGATCGCATCATGCTGGGCAGCGACTATTGCTACGAAGTGGGGTACGACCAGCCCGTGCAAGTAGTCGAGCAACTTCGCTTGAGCACCGAGCAGCGCAAGATGATCCTGAGCGGAACGGCCGCAAGAATCCTAAGAATTTGATCCCGTGGCCGCGCAGGCCGCTAAGTAGATCGAAGCCATCAGAATATTCGATTGGACAATTCCGGCCTGCGCTCGTACTTTACGAATCGTTAATGCCAGAGCTGCTCCACGATAAGCACCTCCGGCGTCCCCCGTCTGCACAGAATTCGCGGCCCCTTGCCGAGCTCGCCGCTTTTATTTTAGCGCCCACACAGTTGTAGGCCAGTTTGCAAACACAAATAGATATCTTGTTAACCCGGCTACGATTGTTGCGGGTGTTTCTTGGTTAGCGCATTTGTCAAAGGAGCTTCCATGAGCGAAAACAGCGTCAGCCATGTACAGGCAATGAAAGACACGCACACCCGATTGAAAACCAACGCATTGAATTTCTGGGAGGTCCTGGCGCAGGCGGTGGCGCTGATCTCCCCGAGCATGACTGCTGCGCTGATCGTGCCGTTGATGTTCGGCACAGCAGGCACGGCAGGATGGCTTTGTTATTTGTTCGGCACCATCATGCTGCTGTTCGTGGCCATCAGCCTCAACCAATTCAGTAAACGATATACCTCCGCGGGCAGCATGTATGAATACACGGTCAAAGGACTGGGTCCAAGATCTGGCGGCATGTCGGGCTGGTGTCTGATCTGGGCGTACATGTTCATTGGTATCGCCGGGGTCTCGGGGTTCACCCACTTTGCCACCAAGCTTTTGGGGTTAACCGGCGCCACTGGTTACTTGTCACACCCTTCGATTACGCTTTTCGCGATTTGCGCTCTGGCGGCTTGGTTCCTCGCGTACAAAGACATCACGTTCTCGACGATTCTCATGCTCGCATTTGAAGGCATATCCGTCGTGCTGATTCTGATGCTGGCGTTTTTGGCGTTGGGAAAAACCGGTGTCGCCGATGCGGCACAGTTTCACCCCGTCGGCCACGGGCTCAAGGATATCGGACTGGGCGTTGTGGTCGCTATTTTCAGTCTTGTCGGCTTCGAGTGCGCCACAGCGTTTGGCGAGGAAGCGCGCGAACCGTTGAAAACGATCCCCCGAGCAGTCATCGCCAGTCTGCTGCTGACTGGCGCATTTTTCGTGTTCATCACCTACGTGGAGACCCACGCGCTGGCCGGCAACTCGCCGACGCTCGATCAGCTGGATGCGCCGCTTTCCACGCTCAGCGCCAACCTCGGCGTTCCGTGGATGGGCGTCTTGATTTCCATTGGCGCGATGATCAGCTTTTTTGCTCTGGCGCTCTCCTGCTTGAATGCCGGTTCGCGCGTGCTGTTCACCATGGGCCGCTACGGAATCTTTCCGGTTTCCATTGGCAGCTCGCACAAGGAAAATCTCACACCGCACATCGCGATTTCGATGTTCGCGGCCATCCAGTTCCTTATTCCCACGGCCTTCATTCTGCTGTCATATGCCACAGTTGGCGGGTGGCAGATGGCACCCCTGGATGCATTCAATGACGCCGGTCTTTTTGGGGCAATGGGATTTTGCGGGGCTTACGTGTTGATTTCTCTGGCGACACCATTTTATTTGAAAAAGATTGGCGAGCTGAAAAGCCGCCATATCGCGGTTGCCGTCATTTCCGTGGCGCTTTTGACAGTACCCATTTTCGGCACCGTTTATCCCGTGCCGCCGGCCCCAATGAATTATTTTCCATATATTTTCCTCGCCTATCTGGTGGCCGGAATCGCGTTCATTTCCAAGCGTAGCAGCAGCGGCGTGGAAATGGACGGCATCCGCAAGGTGATCGAAGAAACCACGATGGCTCCGATCCTGGCAGCGGGAATGCCGATGCAGCAAGTTGCCGAAATGAATCGGGCGAAGGGAGCATCCGCATGACGCCCGGCCTGGGGTCCTTGGCGAGTCTTCACCGGTATCCGGTGAAGTCCATGATGGGGGAAGCCCTGAACGCAGCGCACGTCACCGAGCGAGGGCTTTTCGGTGACCGGTCTTACGCTTTGCGTGACGCGGAAACCGGCAAGGTGGTGAGCGCCAAGAATCCCAAGAAGTGGCCGAATCTGTTTAGTTATCAGGCGGCGTACATCAGCCCTCCAGCGAGCGATTCGGCCGTGCCTGCCGTGCGTGTCACGCTTCCTCAGGGAGGATATGCCGTGAGTTCCAGCCCCGATTTCGCGCCCACTCTTTCCGCGACACTCGGACGGCCGGTTACTTTGTTGGCCAATCCGCTGCAGGACGCGCAGTTGGAAGAGTATTGGCCAGACATGGAAGAGCTTGCCAACCGCGATGTCGTCACCGACGAGGGCATGCCCCCGGGGACTTTTTTCGACCTGGCAATCCTTCACGTGCTCACTACCGGGACGTTGGACAGGCTGCGTGAGCTGAATCCGCAAAGCCGTTTTGAGCCGCGTCGCTTTCGTCCGAATCTGATCATAGATACGGGCGATCGGAAGGGTTTTGTTGAAAACGAGTGGATTGACAAAGTAATTGGCATCGGCCCCGAGGTTCGCATCCGGATTACGGGACCATGTCCACGCTGCGTCATGACTACGCTGGCGCAATCCGATCTCCCCAAAGATCCCGGCATACTGAAGACGGCGGCAAAACACAATGAAGTTCATGTCGGTGTGTATGCGTCGGTGGTTCAGACCGGCACGATTCGCATCGGTGATACACTGACTTTGGTGTCATGATTGACTCGATCAAACAGCCCACGATTCTCGAATCCATCCAAATTGGTGTGCCAAAAAACTACGGGTCCGAAGAGGCCGCCGATCCCCACGACCAAGCATGGACGACCGGTTTCTTCAAAACAAAAATCGAGGGCCCCGTATTCGTCAGTAAAACGAACCTGGCAGGCGACGGTCAGGCTGATCTGAGGAATCACGGCGGCATAGATAAAGCGGTGTTGGCCTATGGCGCCGATCACTACTCAATCTGGCGGGAAGAACTGCAAATGCCAGACATGCCGGCCGGCGCATTCGGCGAAAACCTCACGATTGCCGGCTTGTGCGAAAAATCAGTTTGCATCGGTGACGTTTTCCGTATTGGAACCGTGACCTTCGAGGTGAGCCAGCCGCGTCAGCCTTGCTGGAAACTCGCAAGGCGCTGGCGCATGCACGAGTTGACCGGTTTAGTGGTCCGCAACGGACGCAGCGGCTGGTATCTGCGAGTCCTTGAGGAAGGCTGGATCGAAGCACAGATGCCCGTTACCTTGGTCGAGCGCCCCAACCCGGCATGGACCATCGCCCGCGCCAATGAAATCCTTCACCATCACAAGACGGACCTACCGCTTACACTCGAGCTGGCCGATGTGCCGCGCCTCGCCGGATCCTGGGTGGAAGAATTGCGCGGGCGCGCCACGCGCTTACGCTAGCAACTGATAATCATCCTCCTATCCTTCAAAATCGTTGGCCGCGCGGCTTGGCCGTGTACTTATTTGGAACACGAAGCCGATGAACCGTTTTCACAACGAGTTGCGGTAACATACTATGAAAACCGAATAGATCAATTCCGTATGCCACATGAGTGAATTTCGGTCCGACCTTTGGCGCTACTATGCACCTGACTCCCGAGCTGCTGCTAAAAGCTAAACTTCGCCTGTTGCAAATGCATTATGAGAGCCGCGTCGGTCACATCGGCGGCAATCTTTCCTGTTTGGACACCCTGATGGCCGTTTACCACAACGAGCTCGGGCCGCAGGACCGGTTCGTGTTGTCCAAGGGACATTCCGCAGGCGCGCTTTACGTCACTCTCTGGTCGCTGGGACTTCTCAGCGACGACGACTTGAAAACTTTTCACAAGGACGGAACTCGCTTAAGCGGCCATCCACCCGTTCATGGTATTCCTGAAATTCCATTTGCCACGGGCAGTCTTGGGCACGGGGTTAGTCTTGCCGCGGGCCTGGCATTGGCGAAGAAATTGAAGGGTGAAAAAGGCCGGCTTTTCTGCCTGACCTCGGATGGCGAATGGAATGAGGGATCGAATTGGGAGGCTGTAATATTCAGCCGGCATCATCGCTTGAATCTCACGCTCATTGTTGACCTGAATGGCCTGCAAGGGTTTGGAAAGACCAGCGACATCGCTGACCTGGAGCCTCTGGCCGAAAAGTTCCAGGCATTTGGAGTAAATACTGTCGAGGTGGATGGCCACGACCTCGAAGCCATCACGACGGCGCTCCATCAGACCGAAGACGGTCCCACGGTCGTTGTTGCTAAGACGGACAAAGGCCACGGCGTATCCTTTATGGAGGGTTTGTTCGAATGGCACTACCTGCCACTCTCACAGGAGTCCTATCAGCAG
>Ga0206998_1136_pt1 | contig 18169 bp, 12 predicted proteins | sample Alteio_BWMinCont_FD_153309 | JGI IMG/M metagenome (GOLD analysis project Ga0206998, IMG submission 153309) | Enriched cells from forest soil in Barre Woods Harvard Forest LTER site, Petersham, Massachusetts, United States -... | ecosystem: Environmental > Terrestrial > Soil > Temperate forest >... | reverse complement strand
AACAGTCTCGACCGTTCACTGAATCCCTGGCAGGGTCGACTTTGAACTCATAGTTGTCTGCAGTAAGCATGACCTGGTGGCGCGTTGTTACATCATTTACCTCTCTCTCTGATTCCAAGGCAGGTTCAATTGCTCGACTTAGCCACATTGATGAACCAGCCTTTGAGACGGTGGTATAGGTGATGCCCGTGCTCTTTTGATATGTGGCCTCGACCGTCTGTTCGGCGGCTGTTTCGGCCGCGCCATTTCTATAGACCGCATAGTGCTCTCTGACGACATATTTTGCGATGTGTTCAAATCGCGCGCGTATTAACGCCTCCACATGCGTAATCACGGTATCTGGAGATTCCACGAGACTTACAGCGCAACAACTGATAGCGCACGAGACCAAGATTGCAATCGTGCTTGATAGCACCCGGAGCGGTCTCTCAAGGGGATTCATGATCATTCCTTCCTGCCCAAAACCTATGACCTAGCCATTACCCAGCGGCCGTCCGGGGAGCAGTCGGGTTGGTAGTCGTATCTCGGGCCCAGCGGTAAGCTGTTCAGCCTTACCTGAATTCACAGCCTGCCGCCACAGCGTCCCGACATCGAATAGACCAGCGAGCTCGAGTCGGAAGTCCAGGCAGCCGAATTCGGTCCTGTGGTCAGTTGCGGCAGATACATTTCGCGGTAGTAGTAACGATGCGGCAGATCAATCTGTTTGAGGACCGGGTCTCGCTGCGCGGTCAGGGGCAGCGCAGTCAAGATGAGTATTGTCAACAGGTTTGCTCGGTATGGTCTGAGCGGTTGACAGGACACAGCCTGAAGGCAGGGCTTCATAGGTATCCGAGCAGTCTACCGCACACGGCTGAACCAACCACTCATTGGTCACGTTGTGCAATTTATGGGTTAAACGGGCTCAGAGGGTGTACGGCACTCCAGGGTCTGACGGCGCCATAATCAGTCCCGGGAGGCAGGCATGCGGAGCGCGATGTCATTCAAAGTGAAAAATGCTGAGCGGCGTCTGACAACCGTCTCAGACGACCCGCTGCCGGCACGCCCATTTCAAATTGCCGAGCTGCGGTCAGAAGTACATGATCATGGACGCGACGGCCACGATCGGTGGATTTCAGTACGCGAACTCGAGCGTCCCTGGCAGATTTCCCGATTTCAACCAGGCGCTCTCCGCCAGAAACCTGCATGCCCGACTGACCTCATAGTCCTGCAATCCGGTCTCGCAACGAAGGTTGTAGGCGGAAACCTCGAGTTCTTCGACGCAACGCTGCAAGACATAAAATGCCAGGAACGTAATTCCCTGCCTGCGTAGCTCCGTGATTGTAAGGACAAGGAAGAGATTGCCTCTAGGAGCGACGGCTCGAATCAACCGCTCGAACTTCTTATGAACTCCTTGCATATTTGCGAGTATTTCATGACGGCGGTAATCGAAGCTAACGCGCTCCATTTCATCACCTTACACAGAGAAGCGGGCACACAAGACTGATCAAGCCACGCAACTCCAGCGCACACGCGAGGATTGACAAGTATTTGGTACCCGTTGGGTCCTAAGAGATTTTTGGCTCAGCAGCACCGACGTCTCATCGGTGTCGCCCGACGCTAAACGGCGGCGGTACACCTGAAAGAAGAGCAATGACAGAGAGAGAAGTTGGAGCCGCTCGGGCTCAGAGAACAATTGAATACTTTGTGAACGCCAGCGAGATCGCCCGCATGCTTAGCCTTGATCACAGAACAGTACAGCAGATGGCTCGAGATGGAGCCATACCGGCTTATCCACTCGGGGAGGTATGCGCAAAACCTGGCGCTTTCTCCCTTCGGAAGTTCATGAGTGGATGCGGCGCAAGGTAAACTCAGAGGGCCATCCGTGTCGCTCAGGTCGGAGGAGACCGAATTGAGCAAGACACGTTATCAGCAAGGAAGCATCCGACGCCTCAGGCGGAAGATGGGTCCGGATGTCTGGGTGTTCCGGTGGCGGAGTGCCCAGGTAGACGGTTCGAGAAAGTGACACAAGAACTTCTGCGTCATGCCAACAGTAAGACGACCCTTGATCTGTACGCAAAGGCGGTTACGCCATCGAAGCGACGGGCGCACGAGAGGATTGTCAACCAGCTTCTTGTGGCACAGCGGCGCTTGCAGGGGCAACAAGGTGCAGAAACGGTGTCCGCAGAATGAATGTGGGTCAAGTGTGGGTCACGTTTTCAGGGACGGATCCCACAAGTCTTTTGGAATGTGGTGGCCAGAGACGGGATCGAACCGCCGACGCCGGCCTTTTCAGGGCCGCGCTCTACCACTGAGCTATCTGGCCTTGGTGTGAATCCAAGGGCGATCGGAGACCGCTCAAAGGTGTGTGAATGTACCGCCCGCCGGGAAAAGGAATCCAGCAGCGACGCGTTACGTCAAACAACCTCGTTCAGTATAACAAACAGAAAACCACCGCGATCCCCCTTCCGGATTAGCGCCTACCTGCCGGGAATGTGGCTCACAATCACGAACCGGTCCGCCGATGATCCGATGCCATACACTGGGGAACACGCTTTTCTCGAGGACGAGTTCGATGATTCGCATACCCTGCCGATGGTCAGTGGTTCTGGTGGTAATCACCTGCCTTTTCATTGCCGCGCCGAGCCGGGCTCGTGCGCAGAAAACGCCCGCTGCCAAGCCTGTCGCTCTAAAACCTGCCCCGCAATCGGCATCATCTGTCGAGGCGCGCGCGGCAAAGACATTTGACGACGCGCGTAAGCAGGGACCGCTCGCTCTGCGCGCCTTTCTCTATCGGATGCCCAAAGGCGCCGACCTGCACAGTCATCTATCCGGCGCAATTTACGCCGAGTCGTGGATTCGTGCCGCAGGCGAAGATCATCTCTGCGTTGACACCAAGACCCTAGCCTTTGTGAAACCCGAGGCCGGCCAATACAAAGGCACGGACGATCAGGGCAAGCACTTTGTTCCGATCTGCAAGGCCGGCCAGGTCGCAGCCAGCGACGTGCCTCAGAATCAGCGTCTCTACGACGACCTCATCGACGCCTTTTCCATGCGCACTTTCGTGCCGATGACGGCAGATTCCGGACACGATCACTTCTTTCGCACCTTCGACCAGTTTGGAGGCACAGAGAAACGCCACACGGGCGAATGGCTTGACGAGGTAGCCACCCGCGCCGCGGCGCAGAACGAGCAGTATCTCGAGCTGATGGACACGCCTGACTTCAAGAACGCCGCTGCTCTTGCCACCCAAATCGGCTTCAATCCGAACTTCGTCGAATATCGCGAGAAGCTGCTTGCCGCCGGCATCAAGGACAGCCTGCCTTCCATCACCGCAGCCCTGGATCGCGCCGAAGCCGACCGCAAACAGCGCGAACATTGCGGAGACGCCGACTCCCAGCCTGCGTGCTCTGTGAAAATTCGCTTCATCTATCAGGTCCTGCGCGGTCTGCCGCCGGAGATCGTCTTCGCGCAGGTCCTACTCGGCTTCGAGGCCGCAGCCGCCGACCCACGCTGGGTGGGTATGAACTTCGTCCAGCCCGAGGACGGATATATCGCCATGCGCGACTACCGTCTGCAGATGCAGATGTTGGACGCTATACACGGCCTCTATCCCCAGGTGCACATTAGCCTGCACGCGGGTGAACTCGCTCCCGGCATGGTTCCGCCCGACGGCCTCACCTACCATATCCGGCTCGCAGTCGAGCAGGGCGAAGCCGAACGCATCGGCCATGGCGTCGATGTCATGTACGAAGACCGTCCCTACGAGCTGCTCAAGGAGATGGCTGCCAAGCATGTAATGGTTGAAGTCAACCTCACCAGCAATGACGTGATCCTGAACATCAAGGGCGACGATCATCCCTTCGAGCTCTATCGCCGGTACGGCGTCCCCGTTGCGCTCTCCACCGACGACGAGGGCGTCTCGCGCATCGACCTGACACACGAATACGTGCGCGCTGCAGTTACATACCCGCTGACTTATCGCGATTTCAAGAAGATTGTACGCACCAGTCTCGAGCACAGCTTCCTGCCCGGAGGAAGTCTGTGGCAGCTGTCTACTCCCGAGACTCTGGACAAGGCCGTGGCCGCATGCGCCGGCCAGCTCGGGCAGGACACCCCGGCCGGGGAATGTGCCGATCTGATCTCCGGGAGCGAAAAAGCGCAACAACAATGGGAGCTTGAACGAAGGTTTCACATCTTTGAGGCAAGCTTCTAGAAGATGCGCATCGTCTTTTCTACTTTTGGTACCTTCGGTGACGTCAATCCACTTATCGCCCTTTCGCTCGAGCTGAAGCGGCGCGGCCACACACCCGTACTCGCCATCCCCGGCATGTTCCGTGAGAAGGTCGAGCCCCTCGGTATCGAGTTCGCCGCCGTCCGCCCTGACCAGAATCCCCATGACAAACGCATGGTGGAAATGATCTGGGACGTCAAGAAGGGAACCGAACGGGGCCTGCGCGAGTTTCTCTTCCCGGCCATTCGCGATAGCTATCACGACCTGCTTGACGCCGTCACTGCCCGCGGAGGCGCTGACCTTCTGGTCACCGGTGAGCTCGCCTATGCTGGTCCTATCGTCGCCGAGAAAACGATTATCCCGTGGGCATCTTACGTCCTCGCGCCGCTTTCCTTCTTTTCCGGATACGATCCGCCCGTCCTGCCTCCCTATCCAACCCTGTCAAAGGTCCCATCCATCGTGCCCAGGATAGGCCGCCTGCTGCCACGTTTTGCGCGCGTGGTGACAAGAAACTGGTCCGAGCCGCTCTACTCTTTGCGGCGGGAGCTCGGTCTTAAGGAAGGCGAGAATCCGATTTTCGACGCCAAGCACTCTCCGCGGCTGGTGCTGGCTCTCTTCTCGCGGACGCTCGGCGACCCGCAGCCGGACTGGCCCCCAAACACCTTGATCACTGGATTTGCTTTCTACGATGGCGATGCAGGCAAGATGGATCTCGCTCCGGAGCTGGAACAATTTCTTGCCGCGGGCCCTCCGCCGCTGGTCTTCACATTAGGCTCGGCAGCTGTGATGGCCGCGGGGGATTTCTACGAACAGAGTGCCCGGGCCGCCGAGTTGATCGGCGAACGCGCCGTGCTGCTGGTCGGCGACGACCCTCAGAATCATCCCCGCCACGCGTTCTCAAAGAATATCTGCGTCGCCGCTTACGCGCCGTTTTCGAAGATTTTCCCCCGCGCATCGGTAATCGTCCATCAGGGCGGAGTGGGGACTACGGCGCAGGCCCTCCGGGCGGGGCGCCCCATGCTGGTAATGCCTTACAGTCACGACCAACCAGACAATGCCCGGCGGGTTCGCCACCTCGGAGTCGCGAAGGTCATCCAGCGTAAATCATATGTGGCAGATGCAGCAGCCAAGAGAATCCGCAGTCTGCTCGAAGACAAGGGATATGCCCATCACGCAAGCGAAGTCGCGGCCGTCGTCGCGGAGGAAGATGGCGTGACTACGGCGTGTAACGCTCTTGAACGGTTGGTTCGCCCAACAACGTGATTCGAGGAGCAGAAATAGCGGGGACGGGCACGAGCCCGCCCCGCTGAGTTTCGCTTGCTACTGTTTTTTAAATGCCTGCGTCTACCTTAGAGAGGCTGAACATCCGATGCTTGCCAGCCCTTGGGCCCCTTAACGACGTTGAACTGGACAGCTTGACCTTCTTGCAGGCTCTTGAAGCCATTTGAGCTGATTGCCGAATAGTGCACGAAGACATCTTCCCCGTTCTGGCGAGAGATGAAGCCGAAGCCCTTCGCGTCGTTAAACCATTTCACAGTACCTTGTTCCATTTTGATGCTATTTCCTAGATTGAATTGCGCTGAAGTGAATCGGAGCCAAACTGGCAGATTCTTGCTGGACGGCAGGACTGCTATAACCCGGTTCGGTTCTAACGCCACTTCAGTCTAGCAGACTTTCCCAACCCGCCTGGAAAATATCCTCAAATTTTGGACGGACTTAAGGTAAACGGCTCCACGAGAGCCGATCAATCACCGCCATGTATCCTGTTGGCCTCATGAGCTCCGACATAACGCCCGACGCGGCGGTAGATCTCCTGAGCCAGGCATTGAGCCGACTCAAATCTGAATTTGCCGACCTTCCCGTCGCGAGTTTTGAAGGTGGCACCCTCTCCGAAGATACCGCTGCTATGACGGCGGTGCTCGAACAGGCCGCCCGACGCATGGGCGATAACTACCCTTACTTCCATCCCCTCTACGCTGGCCAGATGCTCAAGCCTCCGCATCCCATCGCCCGCGCCGCCTATGCCATGGCCTCGTGGCTCAACCCGAATAACCACGCCCTCGACGGCGGCCGCGCCAGTTCGCTCATGGAAATCGAAGCCGTCCGCGAAATCGCCGCCATGTTTGGCTGGAATCAACACCTGGGTCACCTGACCAGCGGGGGAACCTTCGCCAATCTCGAGGCGCTTTGGGTAGCCGGCCAGTTCGCGCCAAGCAAGATCATTTTGGCTTCAGAACAGGCACACTACACTCACTCCCGCATCAGCAGCGTGCTCAAATTACCCCTTCAGACGGTCGCTGCCGACGCCCGCGGCCGCATCGATCTCAACGCTCTCGAGCAGGCAATTGCCGTCGGAAACGTTGGAGCCGTCGTCGTCACCCTGGGCACAACGGCGCTCGGCGCGGTTGATCGGCTGGACAAGATCCTTGAACTGCGCGACCGCTATAAGTTCCGGGTGCACGTGGACGCGGCCTATGGCGGTTACTTCAAGCTGGTGTCGAATTTCGGACCGGATGCCGCCCGTGCTTTCGCCCGCATCGGAGAAGCCGACTCCATCGTCATCGACCCCCACAAGCACGGGCTCCAGCCCTACGGTTGTGGCTGCATCCTCTTCCACGATCCCGCGATCGGGAGATTCTATAAGCACGACTCGCCCTATACCTACTTCACCTCCTCAGAACTCCATCTCGGCGAAATCAGCCTCGAATGCTCACGCGCCGGAGCATCGGCCGTGGCACTTTGGGCCACGCAGCAACTCCTGCCCCTCGTAGCTGGCGGCGAATTCGCAAAAGGCCTCGAACACTCTGTCCATGCCGCCCGCACTCTCTATGCCAGGCTTGAATCCGACGAGCGCTTCATCCCCGGCCCGGAGCCCGAACTGGATATCGTCACCTGGGCCATAAATTCACCCACTCCTGAGGAATCCTCCCGCCTCGCCCAGCAGGTATTCGACCGTGCTGCCGAGCAGGATCTCCACCTCGCACTGGTCCAGTTGCCTATTCGCTTTCTGAGACGAAGCCTGGACCGCACTGTCTGGGCTGGCGCCAATGCTGAGGACAAAGTCACCTGCCTGCGCTCTGTCCTCATGAAACCGGAACACCTTTCGTGGATAGATGAGATTTGGGAACGCCTCGATCGGGCAGCCGCCTGGCTCTAAGTTCAAACGCTGTGGGGGTCAAATGACACTGGCTACCCTCTGCGGCCGCTGCTATACTGCGGGCGATTTCTTGAGGAAAATTTGACCGATCCTGCGGTTGTACTCCTCGTTTTGAAAACGGATACATTCTCGGTGAATGTGTTGCCGGACCTTGGCGGCAAGGTCGCGTCCATGCGCAGTAACGGAACAGAGCTTCTGCAGCAGCCGCTGCTGCCCTATGCTCCCCGAACCGCTACCATGGCCTTCGAGGAAAGCGATGCCAGCGGCTTCGACGAGTGCCTGCCTTCTGTTTCCGCCTGTCAGGTCGACACTCCATCGGGAACCGCATCCATTCCGGATCACGGAGAGTTCTGGCGCCTGCCCTTCGCCGTCCAGTCGCAGAATCAGCAGGAGATCCATTTGACCGCTCGCGGAACAGCGCTTCCCCTGCGCTTCGACCGAAAGCTTCGCCTGTCAGAATCGCCTCAATCCAAAACCGCCACGCTCTCCATCGAGTACGAAGTCGAGAATCTCGGCCGTGAAAAAATTCCATACGCCTGGTGTGCTCACCCCCTTTTCGCCGTCGATCCCGGCGATCGCATTTTGTTGCCGCCTTCGGTCACCAAAGTCACAGTTGAAGGATCGGCTGGGGATCGGCTCGGCACACGCGGAGATACTCAATCCTGGCCCCTGGCGAGGCTGGCCACCGGCAACCTCGCGCCGCTTGACGTGGCCGGGCATGTAAGCGATAACATCGGCGACAAGGTTTATGCTGTGGCTCCGTCCGAGGGTTGGTGCGCGATCGAACGCAGGGCCGTTGGCCTGCGAGTCCAGGTCGAGTTCGATGCGGCGCAGTCTCCCTTTCTCGGACTATGGCTCTGCTATGGAGGGTGGCCAGATAAGGGTGTCCGCAAACAATATTGCGTCGCGCTTGAGCCCTGCAACAGTCCAGTCGATTCGCTGGCCGCAGCCGCGCAAACCCAACAGGCAAGAGTCCTGGCTCCCGGTCAATGCGACTTCTGGTGGATGCGAATTGTTACCACGGTTGTATCGTAAGTTTTGTTGGCATCTGCAACGATTTCCATTCGTGAGGCTCCCATGCTCGATGTAAGCGCTAACAGGTCCCTTCACTTGGAGCGGTTTGGGCTGGAGCCCGTCACGTTCGCCGCACCGGGCCGCGTCAACATAATCGGCGAGCATACCGATTATGCTGACGGTTTCGTCATGCCCACGGCAATCGATTTCGCCACTCTCGCCGCCATCAGCCTGCGCGACGACAAGACCATCGCCATCTTCTCGGCAAACTTCGACGAACAGGTCACTCACTCGCTCGACCATCTGCCTTCCAAAGCCTCACATCATTGGAGCGACTATCCTCTCGGCGTCATCTCTGTGCTTCGTGAAGCTGGCGTCGAGATCCCGCCTTTCAGTCTTACGCTCAACGGAGACGTACCCCTCGGCGCCGGTCTTAGTTCGTCGGCCTCAATCGAAGTGGCGAGCATGGCGGCCATCCTCAGCCTCACCGGCACACCCATCCCCCTGCCGCAGATAGCCCGTCTGTGCCAGCGTGCTGAAAACGACTATGTCGGTGCATCCACCGGCATCATGGACCAGTTCATCGCCTGCTGCGGAGCCCAGGATCATGCCCTTCTCCTCGATTGCCGAAGTCTGGAGTACCGTCTCGCGCCCATTCCTTCGCACCTGAGCCTTGTCATCGCCAACACCATGGTCAAGCACTCCCATGCCGGAGGCGAATACAACACCCGCCGTTCCGAAGTCGAGGAAGGCACGGCGCTGTTACGGAGCCATCGCCCCGAAATCAAGCTGTTGCGCGACGCCACCGTGGAGGATCTCCGGAAATGGGGCGATGAAATGCGTCCCGATGTCCTCAAGCGCTGCCGGCACATCATCACCGAGAACACCCGCACGGTGGCTGCTGCCGATGCTCTCGAAGCCGGCGATCTCAAGGCCCTGGGCCGGCTCATGTACGAAGCTCACGCCAGCTATCGCGATGATTTCGAAGCCAGCTGCCCAGAGGCGGACGTCCTCGTGAACCTTGCCCAGAAGGAGCCGGGCTGCATTGGGGCACGCCTCACCGGCGGCGGATTCGGGGGCTGCACCGTGAATTTAGTCGAAAACCAGAGCGCGACGACATTTTCCTCGCATATACGTGACGCCTACCGCAAGGCTACTGGCATCGAAGCCGATATCTATCTCTGCCACGCCTCGGCGGGGGTACACCAGGTTCAGGGGACCCAGGCACCAAAACCAGTACGGGAGCTGGCCGAAATGTAACTGATTGCAACCCAGTAATTTAGCCCGGTTTTGCAGAAGCACGACCTCTTTTTTTCATTTCTTGGAGCAGCTGGGCACTTGTTAAACTAACGGCACTTCGGGGAATTCGTGCCAGCTCCGACTCTGCCGATCAAGAGAGCAGGGCGGGCAGCGCGACGAGATCAGCAGGGTAGGGTTAAACCATCCGTAACCGCTGACTCAGGCTCCGAAGAGAGGGCCCTGGTGTTTAGGTGGGAGACCGATTTTGATGAGATTCGATGTAGTACCGCGATTGGCTTCACTGCAGTGTGACGGCAACAATGGCCTGGTTGCCTATTTTTCGATGGAAATCGCCGTCAGCCCGGCGATACCTACCTATAGCGGTGGTCTCGGCGTGCTCGCAGGCGACACCCTGCGCGCCGCGGCAGACATGGGTTTGCCGTTGGTCGCCGTAACCCTCGCGCATCACCTCGGATACTTCCGTCAGCACCTCGATGCCAAAGGCATCCAGACCGGAGAGTCGCAGCCCTGGAGCCCGGAAAGTATCCTAGCTGGCGAAGCCCCGGTCGTGACCATAACCATCGACGATCGCCCTGTCGCCATCCGCGCCTGGCGTTACGACCTCGAGGGTGTCACCGGCCACACCATCCCGATCTATTTCCTCGACACCGACCTTGAGGAAAACGATCCGCGCGACCGCGGGCTGACCGATCACCTCTACGGAGGCGACGGCGATTACCGCCTGCGACAGGAAGCGGTGCTGGGCATGGGCGGAGTGCGTATCCTTGCCGCCCTCGACTACAAGCCGCTCGTCTATCACATGAACGAGGGCCACGCCGCGCTCCTCACAGTAGCCTTGCTCGAGAAGCAGTTGCGGGGCGGAGCACTCGAAACTGCGACCGAGCAGGATCTCGAGGCCGTTCGTCAGCTCTGCGTCTTCACCACCCACACCCCTGTTCCTGCAGGACACGACCGCTTCTCCGCCGAGCAATCTGGGCGCATTCTGGGCAACGAGCGCACCACCTTTCTCGAGCGCGTGGGGGCTTTCCACGACAAGCTGCTGAACATGACGTATCTTGCGTTGCGCTTCTCCCGCTACGTCAACGGGGTCGCCATGCAGCACGGTATCGTCTCACGCGAGATGTTCCCCGAGTATTCCATCGAGGCCATTACCAACGGCGTGCACGCTGCCACATGGACCTCGCCAGCCATGCAGATCGCCTTCGACAACCATCTTCCCCGCTGGCGCCAGGACAATCTCGCCCTGCGTTATGCCATCAACATCCCTGAGACCGAGATTGAAGAAGCACACCGCGAGTCCAAACAAACACTGATCTCCGCAGTCAAGGAACGCTCCGGCGTCGAACTCAAGCCTGAGGTCTTCACCGTCGGCTTTGCCCGCCGCGCCGCTACCTACAAGCGCGGCGACCTGCTGTTTTTCGATCCCGAGCGCGTGGTCAAGTGTGCCAAGGAGTTCGGCGGCCTGCAGATCATCTACAGCGGCAAGGCCCATCCCGCCGACGAGCCCGGAAAGGCCATGATTCGCCGCGTCATCGAGCTGGCTTCCAAGCTCGAATCCGATCTGCTGAAGATCGTCTACCTTGAAAACTACGAGTGGACTCTCGGCGCCCTGCTCACCGGAGGCGTAGACCTCTGGCTCAACACACCCAAGCGCCCCTACGAAGCTTCGGGAACCAGCGGCATGAAGGCTGCCCTCAATGGCGTGCCCAGTCTCAGCATCCTCGATGGCTGGTGGATCGAAGGTTGGATCGAGGGCGTGACCGGCTGGGCGATTGCCGATCACGACGAAGACGCCGGCGAGGCACAGTCGCTTTACGACCACCTGGAGCAGGTCATCCTGCCCCTCTACTACCAGCAGCCTGACCAGTGGCGACGTGTCATGCGCTCGACCATTGCGCTGAACGGCTCTTACTTCAACACGCAGCGCATGCTCGAGCAGTACGTGCAGAATTCGTACTTCCCCGAGCAGAGCGTGCAGTCGCCAGCCCCGGCTTTGGAGCCCATTCTGGCCGACAAGTAGCACCTTCGCGCCGCTCGGCAACGGGCGGCGCGGCCCGTTTGCTGCTACACTTAAGTGGAATTCAGTCCGTAGCCAGCTCCTGAAATACTTTAGTTCGAAGGTCCCCAGCGTTCAGGAACTCCAGACTGTTGGCAGCCGCCTATCCGCGGCGCCCGGCGAATTACAACAGGAGAACAAGTGGTGAGCCAGGTGGTTATCGAGGAATCGGTGCGTGTCGCGTCCCGGCGGCCGCTTTGCGTCGACCTTGACGGCACGCTCGTCAAGAGCGACACACTGGTCGACTCCCTGCTCCTGCTCGTCCGCCAGCATCCCCTCCGCGCCCTGCGCGCGCCACTCTGGCTGAAAGGTGGCAAGGCCAGCCTTAAGGCTCGGGTTGCCGCCGAAGTTGAGCTCGATGCAGCCCACCTTCCCTACAATCGGCCCCTGCTTGAGTATTTGATGACCCAGCACGCTGAGGGCCGCAAGCTCTATCTCACCACCGGGGCGGACACTGCTTTAGCGCATCGCATCGCCAACCATCTCGGCATCTTCGAAGATGTTCTGGCCAGCGACGGAACGACAAACCTTACCGGCAATCACAAGCTCGATAGCCTCAAAAAGCGCTTCCCTGTCGAAGGATTCGACTACGTTGGCAATGGTCCTCCCGACGTCCCCCTGCTCCAGAATGCCGGTGAAGCGATCGTTGCGAATCCTACCCGGTCCCTCCGCGCGAAACTGAAATCGCGCAACATCGCCGTCACTCACCACTTCGAGGACCGCGCGCCGCTGCCAAAGGTTTTTCTCAAGACCATCCGCCTGCACCAGTGGGCCAAGAACGTATTAATCTTCGTGCCTCTGCTGCTGGCCCACGCCCTTAAGCTGCCGCTCATCATGGACGCGCTGATGGCCTTCCTTTGTTTCAGCCTTTGCGCGTCGGCCACCTATATCGTCAACGATCTGCTCGACATCGAAGCCGATCGGCGCCACCACAAAAAGCGCTTTCGTCCCTTCGCAGCGGGTAATCTTTCCCCTGCTACCGGCCTCGGCATCGTGGTCGTCTTCATGACTCTCGCCTTCACCGGAGCCGCCTTTTTGTCCGGCACATTTTTGGCGTGGATGCTGATTTATCTTGTCACCACGCTCTCTTACTCGCTCTATCTCAAGCGTGTCGTGCTCATCGACGTGATCCTGCTTTCCGGCCTTTACACCCTCCGCATGCTCGCCGGTGGAGCAGCCGCCAAAGTGGCGTTTTCGCCCTGGCTGGCGGCCTTCTCCGTCTTTCTGTTCCTGTCCCTGGCCATGGTCAAGCGTTTCAGCGAGCTGCAGAACATTCGCGCCCAGGGCAACACGCTGTCCAACGGCCGCGGCTACCTGCTGGCTGACATCGAGCAGATCCGCAGCTTCGGCACCGCCAGCGCTTATGCGTCGGTCGTCGTCTTCGCCTTTTACATCTACGGGAGCGGCGCTTCCGGACTCTACCATCACCCCAGCCGCATGTGGCTCATGACGCCTCTTATGATCCTGTGGCTCAGCCGCGTATGGCTCCTCGCTTCCCGCGGAGAACTTGACGAAGACCCCGTGATCTTTGCCGTCACCGATCGCATGAGCCTGCTCATCGGCGTCGCAATCGCACTCATCGCCGTTCTCGCAGCGGTATAGACCCAAGCCATGTAAAGCCACCAAGGCCGCTTTCAAAACATCAAGGCCGTTTTCCAAAAGAGGAGCAACACCACCCCCGATGGCGAAATCGAAACCCCGTCCCCGCTTCGAAAGCTGGGGCCGCTACCCAACCCTTCAGGCAGAACTAAAGACGCTGAACTGGATGGGCGATTTTCCTTTAAACAAACCGCCCGCCACGCGGCTTCTTCCAGTAGGCGCTGGCCGCAGCTATGGCGACGTCTGCCTGCTCGAAAACGGCACTTTGCTTCCCACCCGAGGTCCCGGTATCACCGGAGGGCTGGACCGTCTCATCAGCTTCGATCCGGAAAGCGGGATTCTCCGCTGCGAAGCCGGCGTCACTCTCGCCGAGATTCTCGACTTTGCCGTCCCGCGCGGCTTCTTTTTGCCCGTCACTCCCGGCACCAAATACGTCACCGTCGGCGGCGCCATTGCCAACGATATCCACGGTAAGAATCACCACGTCGCCGGAACGATTGGCCGCCATGTTCCCTGCTTCGAGCTCGTCCGCTCCGACGGCACCCGGCTCCTCTGCAGCCCGACGCAAAACGCCGAATGGTTCTCCGCCACCATTGGCGGCATGGGACTCACCGGCCTCATCACCTGGGCAGAAATACGCCTGCGCCCCATCGTCTCGCGCCACATTCAGTACACCGGCATCAAGTTCACCGGCATCGAGGAATTTGTCGAACTTTCCCGGGCCAGCTCCGGCGTCGAATACACCGTGTCTTGGATCGACTGCGTCGCCACCGGAAAGAACTTTGCCCGCGGCATCTTCATGGAGGGCGATCACTCACCCGAGCCCGCGCCGCTCACTGTCAGCAAGGAGCCCTGGCTCGTATTTCCCGTCGATCTGCCCGGCTTCGCCCTGAATCATTTCTCCATCGGGCTCTTCAACACCCTCTACTACAACAAGCAGCTCAGCAAAACCACCAGCAGCCTCGTCGACTACGAGCCGTTCTTCTATCCGCTCGACAAGGTCCTTCACTGGAACCGCATGTACGGCAAGAATGGCCTGTTGCAGTTTCAGTGCGTGCTGCCTTGGGAAGCCGACCAGCTTGGCATCATCCAGGTTCTCAAGGCCATCACCGCGTCCGGCCTCGCATCGTTCCTCGCCGTCATCAAGGTTTTCGGAGAGGTCCCGTCGCCCGGCATGATGTCCTTCCCCGCGCCCGGCATTACTCTTGCGCTCGACTTCCCCATCCGGCCCGAAGTCAGCTTTGATCTGCTCGACCGCCTCGCCAGAATCACCCTCGAACACGGCGGCCGTATGTATCCCGCGAAGGATGCGAGCATGACCGCTCCGCAGTTCCAGGCCTTCTATCCGCAATGGCAGGAATTCGCCCGCTATATCGATCCCGCCTTCGATTCCGCCTTCTGGCAGAGAGTGACCACATAAATTGTCTCCATCCGGCAAGCTGCCCACGAACATCCTGGCTCTCGGCGCCACCTCTGCAATAGCCGAAGCCACACTCCGCCTTTTCGCTGCCCGCGGAGCCCGCCTCTTCCTTGTCGCGCGCAACGCCGACAAGCTCAACGCCGTTGCCGCCGATCTGCGCACACGCGGCGCATCCAGTGTGGCCACCCACGTCATGGATCTCGACGACACCGCCGCACATCCCGACATGCTCGCCGCCGCCGCCGACAATCTCGGCACCATCGAGCTCGCCCTCCTCGCCCACGGAATCCTCGGCGATCAGCAACAGGCCGAAGTCAGCTACTCGGTCGCCGAAACTATCCTCGGGACCAACTTCATGGCTCCCGTCTCGCTGATCACCTGGCTCGCGAACTACTTCGAGGCCTCGCACCAGGGAACCCTGGCCGTTATCTCATCCGTAGCCGGAGACCGCGGCCGCAAGAGCAACTACGTCTACGGAGCCTCCAAGGGAGCCCTCAACATCTTTGTTGACGGCGTACGCAACCGCATCGATCGCGCCGGAGTTCACGTGCTCACCATCAAGCCCGGATTCGTCGCCACCCCCATGACCGCGCATCTCCCGCAAAACGCGCTGTTCGCGCAGCCCTCAAAAGTCGCCTCCGGAATCCTCAGCGCCATCCAGAAGCGCAAAGACGTCGTCTACGTGCCGGCCTTCTGGGCCGTCATCATGCTCATCCTGCGACTGATTCCGCGCCGCATTTTCAAGAAGCTCAACGTTTGAGCTCAGCCTGAAACTCCGCGCCCGGATAACGGCATGGCCCTTGAACTAATTCGCCTTTTGGAACCCTTTTTGGGCGCCCCACTGAATCTGTGGCCCCTTGACGCGCATCTTTATTGCATTCGGGTCTAAAAAACACCCTCAAACGTCTATCAGATACGCATTTGTTACCGCTCGTGCTCACTGTTAACTTTTATTTAGGGGATCTCACATCAGGTAAGGATGTGCTTGTCCGTCGCGCTTGCTGACTCCAGTCGCGCGTGCATCTGCCCGTAACGCGATCTCCGCAGCCAGAAAATCCTTACCGTTTACCTCATTCGCAGCGTTACCGCCGGATGTCGTCAGGAGAAGCTGAAAAGATATGTGGATAGTCCGCCTAGCGCTTCGACGGCCGTATACCTTCGCCGTCCTTGCGCTCCTGTTGATGATTCTCGGCCCTATCGCTGTCCTCAACACGCCCACCGACATCTTCCCCAACATCAACATCCCTGTCGTCTCCGTCGTTTGGCAGTACACCGGCCTGTCGCCGAACCAGATGGCCAACCGCATCGTCTACCAGAGCGAGCGCACGATGACGACTACCGTCAACGATATCGAGCACATCGAATCGCAATCGATGAACGGTATCGGCGTCATCAAGATCTTCTTCCAGCCCGGTGTGAATATCGGCAACGCTGTCGCCCAGGTAACGGCCGTCAGCCAGACTCAGCTGCGCCAGCTTCCGCAGGGCACCACGCCGCCGCTCATCATTCAATACTCGGCCTCCAGCGTGCCCATCATTCAAGTCGGACTCTCCGGCCAGGGACTGACCGAATCGCAACTGAACGACCTCGGCCTCAACTTTATCCGCACCCAGATGGTCACTGTAGAGGGAGCAGGCGTCCCCTATCCCTATGGCGGCAAACAGCGCCAGGTGCAGGTGGATATCGACCTGCCCAAGCTTCAGGCCAAGGGCCTTTCCCCTTCGGATATCGTCACCACCATCAACGCGCAGAACGTCATCCTGCCCTCGGGAACCGCCAAGATCGGCCCCTTCGAGTACCTCGTTGAAACCAACAGCGCTCCGGAAAAAGTCGCTGAGTTGAATGATCTGCCCATCCGCTCCGTCAACGGAGCCATGGTCTATGTGCGTGACGTGGCCCACGTGCGCGACGGCTTCCCGCCGCAGACCAACATCGTTCGCGTCGACGGCCAGCGAGCCTCCTTGCTCTCGGTCATCAAAACCGGCGACGCCTCGACCCTCTCCATCGTTGCAGGCGTGCGCGCCAAGCTCGACACCCTCAAAAACCAGCTGCCCCCGACTCTCAGAATGCAGCCGCTCGGAGATCAATCGATCTTCGTCCGCGCCTCGATCAGCGGCGTCGTGCATGAAGCCATCATCGCCGCCTGCCTCACCGCGATCATGATCCTGGTCTTCCTCGGCAGCTGGCGCAGCACGGTCATCATCGCCGTCTCCATCCCGCTCTCGATTCTTTCGTCCCTGCTGGTTTTGAGCGCGCTGGGCGAGACCATCAACATCATGACCCTCGGCGGACTCGCGCTAGCCGTCGGCATCCTCGTCGACGACGCCACCGTCGAAATCGAGAACATCAACCGCAATCTCGAAATGGGCAAGGCCATCGAGCAGGCCATCCTCGACGGAGCCGCGCAGATCGCCGTCCCCGCGTTGGTCGCCACCATTTCCATCTGCATCGTCTTCGTGCCCATGTTCTTTCTGAACGGTGTGGCGCGATACCTTTTCGTGCCGCTGGCCGAGGCCGTCTGCTTCGCCATGCTCGCCTCTTACATTCTGTCCCGAACCGTCGTGCCGACAATGGCCAAGTACCTCCTGCAGGAACACGACGACGAAGCTGAAGACAGAAAGAGAGCCAGCCGCAATCCTCTGATCCGCTTTCAGCTGGGATTCGAGCATTATTTTGAGAAATTCCGCGGCGGCTATCGCCGTATTCTGGAGCTTTGTCTCGCCCACTCCGCCGTCTTTCTTATCCTTTTCCTCGCCTTTGCTGTGATTTCAGCCGCGTTTCTCTATCCGTATCTCGGTCAGGACTTCTTTCCCTCCGTGGACAGCGGCCAGTTCAAGATTCACCTCCGCGCCCACACCGGCACGCGTATTGAAGATGTCGCCGATCTCTGCGATCAGGTCGACAACACCATTCGCGAAACCATCCCCAAGAACGAAGTCGAAACCATCATCGACAACATCGGACTTCCCTACAGCGGTCTGAATACCTCGTACTCCAACTCCGGAGCCATCAGTTCCGCCGACGCCGACATCTCCGTGCAGCTCTCCGAGAAGCATGGCCCCACCGACGCCTACGTGCAGAAGCTGCGCAATATCCTGAACCACCGCTTCCCCGGCGTCACCTTCTACACGCTGCCCGTGGACATGGTCACGCAGATCCTCAACTTCGGCCTGCCCGCTCCCATCGATGTCCAGATCGTCGGCAGAGATATGTACGGCAACCGGGCCGTTGCCGAACAGCTGCTGAACCAGATCAAGCATGTACCCGGCATCGCCGACCTGCGCATCCAGCAGCCCTTCGACGATCCGGAACTGATGGTGAATGTGGACCGCACCAGGGCCAGCCAGCTGGGATTGCGGCAAACTGACGTTGCAGGCAGTCTTCTCACAGCTACCAGTGGCAGCTTCCAGACCGCTCCGAACTACTGGCTCGACCCGAGCACAGGCGTCAGTT
>Ga0206998_1134_pt1 | contig 18422 bp, 20 predicted proteins | sample Alteio_BWMinCont_FD_153309 | JGI IMG/M metagenome (GOLD analysis project Ga0206998, IMG submission 153309) | Enriched cells from forest soil in Barre Woods Harvard Forest LTER site, Petersham, Massachusetts, United States -... | ecosystem: Environmental > Terrestrial > Soil > Temperate forest >... | reverse complement strand
CGAACTCCGCGCGCCTTATCAGATAGTGGGCCATTTTTTACTTTCTCGTTTGCGCTATCGCAGTTTCGACGAACAATCGGTGCACACGGCGGTCACTGGAGAGCTCAGGATGAAAGGTTGCGGCCATGAGCATTCCCTGGCGAACGAGGACCGGGAAGCCGTCGCGGCGGGCGAGGATTTCAACCCCGGGTCCGGTCTGGGCGATGCGCGGGGCGCGGATGAAGACCATCTCGAGCGGCTCGCCGGGAAGGGAAGTCGGCTCGATGAGGATGGTGGAGTCGATCTGGCGGCCGTAGGCGTTGCGCTCAACGATCGCGTCAAGAAGGCCGAGGCTGCGCTGGGCCGGATGCCGGACTTCGCGGGCGAGGAGAATGGCGCCGGCGCAGGTGCCGAAGATGGGATGAGCCGCAGCGTAGCCCTTCAGGGCGTCAAAAAAGCTCAGCCTGCCCGGACGGGGACGATCGAGAAACTTGAGCATGGTGGTGGATTCGCCGCCGGGAAGGATGAGGCCGTCCAGGGGAGCGAGCTCTTCGGGATTGCGAACCTCGACCGGGTCCGCACCGGCGTCGACCAGCGCTTCTGCGTGGGCAGCGTAGTCGCCCTGAATCGCCAGCACGCCGATGCGCGGCTTTGAGACGGTGGTCAATTCTTCCCCTCTGAGGAGTAGGTGAATGGATTGAAGACTTGCACATTGAATGGCTCAAAATCTCGGACGTTTCGAGTGACCACAGTGAGGCGGAGTACGCGTGCCGTTGCCGCGATCATGGCGTCTGCGCTCAAGTCTCCCGACCTACCGTGCATCAAGCGTGCCCACTCCCTGAACATGCCGCCATCCATGGGAAGGACAACAAATGTCGCCATGATTCGATCAATCCACTGTTCGATTCTTCTCGCTTTGTCGGGATCTGGCCTCCGCGTCAGCTCAACTCCATCCTGCAGCTTAGCAATCACCACTGCGGGAATTTGAATATGTTCGTCGCGAACCGTATCGAACCAAGCGGCAACGGCGCCATGTGGCCTCAGCTTTCGCAACTCGGAGATGACATTCGTATCGAGCAGATACATTCGATCTATTTCTCGTCTTTGAAAACGACAGGCCGAAGCGTGAATGGCCGGCGCAGTGGAATCTCAAGGTCGTGAGGACCGTTAGGATCGAGAAGAACGTCCTTAATTGACGGTTTCGCTTGTGCTTTCAGTCGTTTCCACTCGTTGATGGGGACAAGAACTGCCGTTTCTACGCCCCGACGGGTGACAACCTGCGGCCCATCTTTCAGGGCGGCGTCAAGAAGTTCGCTAAAGCGCGCTTTGGCGTCGTAGACGGGCCAAGTCATTGAAAAACCCCCATCCATATAGTCATAACACTAGTCAGATGACTATGTCCAATACCAAGACTGGAGCGACGGCGTATGGCGTGAACGGGGTCTTTCCATCTTTCGCCAACGGAAGGGAAGCAATGGAATGTTCGGACGATTGGGGGGCAAGTTGGCCGACCGCCTGGGCAGTCCGCCACTGCTGCTTGAGCGAGTGACTGGCGAGCAGTTGTCCCTCCGCAGGTGGCAGGTGCCTACCAGCCGCGGGTTTGAAGGAGCTGCGATTCCTCGATGGCTGCGGCTGCCAGGCCCTTCATAGTGCCGGTGACCTGCTCGCTGACTTGGGCCAGGATCTTGGGATCGTTGAAGTGCGTGGTGGCAATCACGATGGCCTTGGCGCGCGACACAGCCTCTTCGCGCTCCTTGGGATTGTTTTCCACATCCAGCGGCGTCGCCCGTTCCTTCATGAAGATGCCTGAGCCCACAAAGATGGCTTCGGCGCCCAACTGCATCATCAGGGCGGCATCGGCTGGGGTGGCAATGCCGCCCGCCGAGAAGTTCGGTACCGGCAACTTGCCTGCCTCGGCCACCATCCGGATGAGCTCGTAGGGCGCCTGGTGCTCCTTGGCCGCGGCGTACAACTCCTGCTCGCTCAGCACCGTCAGAGCCTTCATTTCTTTCACGATCTGGCGCATGTGCTGCACGGCGTGGACCACGTCGCCGGTGCCCGCCTCGCCCTTGGTGCGGATCATGGCAGCGCCCTCGGCAATGCGGCGCAACGCCTCGCCCAAGTTGCGTGCACCGCAGACGAAGGGCGTTTTGAAGGCATGCTTGTCAATATGGTGCGCCTCATCGGCAGGGGTCAGGACCTCGCTTTCGTCGATAAAGTCGACACCCAACTCCTGCAGAATCTGTGCCTCGGCGAAGTGCCCGATGCGGGCCTTCGCCATCACGGGAATCGAAACCACCTCAATGATCTTTCGGATCAGCTTCGGGTTCGCCATGCGCGCCACGCCGCCCTCGGCGCGAATCATCGCCGGTACGCGCTCCAAGGCCATCACCGAGACCGCGCCCGCCTCTTCCGCGATGCGGGCCTGCTCGACGTTCATCACGTCCATGATGACGCCGCCCTTCAGCATCTCCGCCAGGCCCACTTTCAGGCGCAGGCTCGTGCCCGTGAACTTTCCATTGAGTTCTGACATGTTTGCGTAACCCCTGCCTTAACTTGCGCCGAAGGTCTGAGGTTTCTCCGGCGGCATTCGAGTGGCAGGTACAAGTGTAACAGCGAACGAATGAGAGGGTTTCCGGCGGATAGCGGTGTCCCGCTATACTTCTCAATAGGAATCCAAGTGTTCGCACCCATCCGTTTCCTGTGGAACGCAACCCGCGGCTCCCGCCTCACCCCATGGCGCAGTGAGTACCTTCGCTGGCGCCTGGAAACCTACTCCGGCATGTGGGCGGAGAAGATGAAGGCTGGCGACATTTTCAGCTTCGTCTGGGCGCAGCGTTGGGAGTTCCTGAGTTTCCTCTTCTGGACCGGACGCGTACAGCGCGAGGCACGGCGGCGCCCTTGAAGGCGGGCCAATCCTAACTTAAGGAATCAACTATGGTGGGAACCAACCACTGGACACGTCGCAACTTTCTCCAAGCCTCAGCCTTTGCCTTTGCTTCCGCTGTCCTACCCTCGTGGGTGAATGCCGCACAGCTAGCCCCAGACTTCCGCGTCAATGTAACCGGTCCTGACTCCCTCCGCGCTCACGCTCTCGGTCACGGCCTTCTTTACGGCGCCGCCGTCAATCCGGCGCTCCTCGACGTGGACGGCCTCGCCGCCGGCAACACCGTCGATAGGTACACCCAGTTGGTCGCCGGTCAGGCCAACATTCTCGTTGCGGAAAACGCCATGAAGTGGGGGCCTCTCCGCCCCGCGCCCGGCACTTTCAACTTTGCGCCAGCCGACCGCCTGCTGCGCTTCGCCGCCCTCGCCGGTCAGCGCGTTCGCGGACACAACCTGTGCTGGCACGAGCAGCTTCCCGACTGGTTTAAAACCACCGCCACTCGCGACAACGCCCAAAAGCTCCTCGTCGAGCATATCCAGACCGTTGCCGGCCGGTACCGAGGCCAGCTTCACAGCTGGGACGTGGTGAATGAAGCTGTCGACCCCAAGGACGCCCGCCCCGACGGCCTGCGCAATTCACCCTGGCTCGGCCTTATCGGCCCCGAGTACATCGAGCTCGCCTTCCAGACCGCGGCAGCCGCCGACCCGGGCGCCAAGCTCACCTACAACGACTACGGCTTTGAGCTCGACACCGCCGACCAGACCGCCAAACGCGGCTACGTCATGATGCTCCTCCGCCGCCTCAAGGCCCGCAACATCCCCATCCACGCCATCGGCGTCCAGAGCCACCTCAGTGCCACCGGCGCTCAGCCCGGCGTCGGCCTGCAAAACTTCATCCGCGAAGTCCGCAAAATGGGACTCGATGTCTACGTCACCGAGCTCGACGTCAACACCCGCGGCCTCGAAGGAGGACCCGAAGCCCAAGACTACGCCGTCGCCCAGGTTTATCGAAACTACCTCGGCCTGGTCCTGCCTGAGCCTAACGTGCCGGTCGCTCTTACGTGGGGTATCACCGACGCTCACACCTGGCTGAATGAGACAAAATCGGAATGGGCCAAGCGCCAGGACGGCGCCCGTCAGCGGCCCTTGCCTTTCGACGACGACCTAGAGCCCACCCCGGCCTTCGCGGCCCTGCGCACCGCCATCGACTCGTCCCGACCGCTCGCCGCCGCTCCCGCTTCCGCACCTGCCATCGATCCGTCCACACTTTACCAACCCTTCCGTGTGCAGGGCAGCCCCGGCACCGCGCGACCGCCCACCACGGCTGTGCCTACTCCGCACGTCCAATAAGTGCGGTGTCCCCGGTTCCAGCCGCGCGGCCAGAGCTCAATACTCCTTGGCCCTGGATCCGGCGTCCCCCGGCAGCTCCACCTACACCAGGCCGAAGTGGATGCCCGAGCCCTGGCGCTCGCCGATCCCAACAATGTGAACCTTCTGAGGCGTTCCCGCGCGTAAATCGTGGTCACTCGACAGGTCAACGTTTCCCTGCACCTGCACGTGCCCATCCTGCTTGTTACTGCAGGTAAGGCCGCTTCGCGCCACCTTGAGCGCGCCCACAGGCTTTCCGTGATCGCACTCCAGAACATCGCCGTAGCGCGCGAGCGGCAAAGCGAATGAACAACCCCGCCGCAAGCGGCGGGGTATCTTAAAACAGCGTGAGCTGATGAGCTGAGTGGAGTTTGTGGTATTCCCTGCCCTGACTTTTGACATACCGACCGATCATCGTCTCGTCTCCATGCTTGCCGACCGTACTGGCAAAATATCCATCCGACCAGAATTCTCCACCCCACAATTGCTTCTTGACCTGCGGGCAGCGACGGAATATCTCACGCGCTGTCAAGCTTTTCACCATGGTTACAATCTTCGTCACGCTATACGTCGGCACCGATTGCACAAGAAAATGAACATGATCCTTGTCGGTGCCAATTTCCAGAAAATGTACCTGATAGCGATCCGCTATCTCCAGGCATACGTCCTTCAGCACCGCATCAACTCGATCATCGATCACTGAGCGACGATACTTGGCAGGAAGCACCAAGTGGTAAAGCAAAACCGGCACATTGTGGCTCTCGTGGATGTACTCGCTCATCCCATCAGGCTACGCCGCAAGCGGCGGGGAATCAGACCCGGAAGAGATTGAAATCGAGAATCTGCGCCGGCGAGTCGCTGCTCAGGTAATTGGCGGTCACCAGTCTGAAATGGGTATCGGCAAAGGTAAATCCCATTTCTACCGCGGAGTCGTTATCCGCACTCTTGAAGAGTTTCGATCCTGGATAGACCGGCAGGCCCACATCGGATGCAGTGATGTTGCCGTTGGCGTGTAACTCGAATCCGCTGCCGGAGTCCTGCGCCGACCCTGGCGAACCGCTGCACAGCAGAAGAGATCCCATCTAGGCAAAAACCGGGGGCGCAACGACGGGAGCGCGAAACTGCATGGTGAAACCTCCAACAAGCTACCGGCTGACTACGCGCCCCCGACCGTCTCCGGTTGCAATCGCGATGATCTCGGCACTTCGCCCCCGTCCCTACACAGGCCCCTCGCCTATCATCGTGTTGGGAGTTTTCTCTGGGATGAAACCGGCATTCTTCCTTCTCCATTTTTGTGTCGCACTTCTGCTATCCACCGCCGTCACCCAGGCGCAACAGCAGATTCCCCCGGCCGAGCCGCCCCAACCCCTGCCCGGTTCCAACCCTGACCAGCCCACGCTCCGCGTCACCACCCAGGAAGTCCTCGTTCCCACCCTTGTCGAAGCCCATGGCGGCGGCATCCTTTACGGACTCAATGCCGGCGACTTCGTCCTCGAAGACAACGGCGTGCCCCAGAAGATCCGCGTTCAGGAGGAGATGGACACCGCCCCCGTCGCCCTGGTCGTTGCCATCGAGCAGGGCCGCATGAGCGCCCTCGAATTCGATAAGTTCAGCCGCCTCGGCCCGCTGCTCGACAGCTTCCTCACCGATCCCCACAGCCAGGCAGCCCTCGTCGGCTTCGACTCCGCGCCGCACCTGCTCCATGACTACACCCACTCCAGCGAAGACCTCAGCCAAGGCCTCAAGACCATGGAACCCGGCGACGGCGGCGATGCCATTCTCGACACCGTCAACTACGCCGTCAACCTGCTTGAGACCCAGCCCAAATCGTATCGCCGCGTCCTGCTCCTCCTCAGCGAAGCCCGTGATCACGGCAGCAAGCACACCAAGATCACCGGACTCATCCGCAAGATCGGCCAGTCCGATGTTCTCGTGCTCACCGTCTCCTTCTCGCCCATCACCGCGGAGTTCATCCACGACGTGAAGGATTCCGGCGAAAACCGCACACTCGACATGGTTTCCGCCCTGGTCGCCCTCATCCAGGCACTCAAGAAGAACGTCTCAAAGGAGATAGCCAACATGTCCGGCGGCGAATACACTACCTTTATCGGCGACAAGAAATTCGAGCAGCGCGTGCAGGACGCCGCCAAGCACGCCCGCAATCGCTATCTGCTCACCTTCAGTCCCAGCGACTCGACTCCCGGCCTGCATTCCATCCGTGTCCATCTGCCCAACTACAACGTCCACGTCGTCGCCCGCGCCAACTACTGGGTCGGCCCCGAAGCCAACATTGGCGGCACAGAGTAACCTCAAATTGGAGTGCCCCAGTCTAAAAATGGTTTCATCGGGTGGGAGACCAGGTCCGCTAACCTCGATTTTCAATCGGAGATCGTCATGCCCTACACCGCGATCAACTTCGCCCAGAAACTCTCGCTCTTCACCGAGCAGTGGCAACCAAAAGTTATCGCTGAGTTGAACGACTACCAGTTCAAGATCTCCAAGCTCCAGGGCGACTTCGTCTGGCACAATCACCCCAACACCGATGAGGCCTTCCTCGTGATCGACGGCACGCTCCGCATCGACTTCCGCGACGGCGCCATCACCCTCAATCCCGGCGAAATGTTCGTCGTCCCCAAAGGCGTCGAGCACAAGCCATTCGCCGAAAGGGAAGTGAAGCTCCTCATCATCGAACCCCGCGGCGTCCGCAACACCGGCGATGCCGAGACCACCGCCCTCACCGCCCCCAACGACGTCTGGATCTGACCTCAAATCCAGCCACCGGACATTTTGCCGCACAATCTGTGGCGCAATGTCCATATCAGCCAGGCCGTCTCAATTGCCACACCTCCATTGCGCTGCTCGAAATCCTATGGTCGCCTCCAATTGGAGGACTGCGTGGCCGCAAACAGCCTGCGCTCAGCCTTTCCATACAGCTCTGCGTAAGCTTCCAGCGCCTCATTCTGCGGCGGCTGAAGATGGATGCGGGTCTGATAGGTGAACACAGGCAAATCAGCCATTCAGTGCCTCCATCGCTTTCTTCGCACGATGGGCCGCCGAGCCTTTGCCGTAGAGTCGAGCACACATCGACACAATCACCTCGTGCAAGATCGCCTACTATGTCATCGGCCGTTTCTTCCTTTTCAATTACCACTATCTTGCGTCCCTGGGCGGCAAGCCCAGCCTCTACATAGTCAAAGCCAAATCGCATGAGACGATCTCGATGTTCTACTATGACCGTGTGTGCCGTAGGGTCGCGCAACAGCCGCAACAGGCCTTTGCGGTGTCCGTTCATGCCAGAACCTACTTCTTTAACCGCATCGGTGATACACATCTTCTTCGACACGGCGTATTCCGTCAGGCGAGACAACTGACGCTCAAGATCGGCTCTTTGGTCCGCACCGGACACCCGGGCGTAGAGCGCCACTCCACTTTCGACCGGCGCTGCCGGCGGATGAACTATTACCGTCCCCGTAGCCAACTGCTCGGCCGGAACAGGCAATGTCCCCGCCTTCCACATCCGCCACGCCGTCCGGTACGACACCCCGCCCTGCTTCGCCCATACGCCTGGGCGCATGCTCATATTATAGCCACACAGGTCTATTTATGGTCGTATGTGGCCATGCATGTTGGAGCAGTTGTGAACCCCTCTCGGCCGCGTTCCAGCCGCGTTCTTCCGCAATCGTGCCGCGAACCCATAACCTGCTTCTGAATCCACTCCATCCCGACTCCTCCCAACTCCGCGTCGCCTCCGTCATCGGCGGGCGATTCGACACCCGCCTCTTCCACTCCGGACCCCGTTGACCTCGCATACTTTCCGCACCACATCTGGCACCTTCTGGCACCTGCAACCACTCGCACACCCCTCCCATATCTGTTAATCTCAATCCAGACACTTGAGAGTGGACTGAGAACGCAAGAGGAGTAACAAACGCCGTGCTGGCGACTGCTAAGAAAACTGACCTGATTCAACGCTTCCGCACCCACGAGTCCGATACGGGATCCCCCGAGGTCCAAATCGCGATTCTGAGTGAACGGATTGGCGAGCTGACCGAGCATTTCAAGACTCACAAAAAAGATCACGCCTCGCGCCGTGGTCTCCTTATGCTCGTCAGCAAGCGCCGCCGCCTGCTGGATTACCTCAAAACGCACGACACCGACCGCTACCGCGACGTGATCGGCAAACTGGGTATCCGCAAGTAGCAGACAACAAACCAGAAAGCACATCTTTGATTAGGAAACGCCCAGACCGCTCATTGGTCACGGCCCCTGTTTTTCCCATGACTTGGGGCCATGGTGTACCTGGCGAACCCAATCCGCAGCCGGGACCTGCGCAGAGCTGTCGGCTATCCAGTCGCCAGCTGCGCGGCCACGGCTTCGCGTCTGGCAGGCCGGGAGAATCCTCTCCCGCGCGCAGCTCCCACTCAGCTGCGCATCCCCTGCTCCCTGGATTCCCGCCTGCCCTACCCCTCAGCGGTGCTCCCCCCACAAGTTTCCCAAGCGAAAGAATGAAAAGAGGACTCTATGTCGACGAAACATGAAGTATCCGTCGAGCTTGCCGGCGGCAAGCGGCTGGTCTTTGAGACCGGTCGCATGGCCAAGCAAGCCTCAGGCGCGGCCCTGGTTACGACGGGCGAAACTGTCGTTCTCGCTACTGCTGTCGCCTCACCCGACCCCCGCGAAGGCATCGACTTCTTCCCCCTCACAGTCGACTACCGCGAATACACCTATGCCGGCGGACGCATCCCGGGCGGCTTCATCAAGCGTGAAGGCCGCCCCAGCGAGAAGGAAATCCTCACCTCGCGGCAGATCGATCGCCCCATCCGCCCGCTCTTCCCCGACGGCTTCCGCAATGAGACCCAGGTCATCGCCCTCGTCTTCTCCGCCGACAAGGAAAACGACCCTGACGTGGTCGGCATCAACGCCGCCGCCTGCGCCCTGGCACTCTCTGATATTCCCTTCAGCGCCACCGTCGGCGCCGTCCGCGTCGGCCGGGTCAACGGAGAGTTCGTAATCAACCCCACATACTCTGAGCGCGCCTCCACCACCGTCAACATCATGGTCGTCGGCCACAAAGACGGCATCGTCATGATCGAGTCGGGCGCCAAGGAAGAGACCGAAGAGGTCATCCTGGCCGCCATCGAATTCGCGCACGCCGAGATCAGGAAGATCGTCGCCGCCATTGAGGACCTCGCCTCCAAGGCCGGCAAGCCCAAGCGCACCTTCACGGCTCCCGTGATCGATGAGGATTACTACAACGAGCTCAAGTCCCGGATCGGCGACAAGCTCAAAGACGCCCTCGACACCAAGACCCACGACAAGACCGAGAGCTACGCGCTCGTCAAAAAAATCAAGGACGAAGCTGCGGCCGAGCTGCCCGCCGACGATCCCGCCGCCAAGAAAAAGCTTTCCACCTACTACGAGCTCCTCCGCGAGCGCATTTTCCGCGAGCAGGTGACAAAGGATCGGATCCGTCCCGACCGCCGCGCCTTCGACGAAATCCGCCCCATCAGCATCGAAACCGGCGTTCTGCCCCGCACCCACGGCTCCGCGCTCTTCACCCGCGGCGAAACCCAGGCTCTGGTAACCGCCACTCTCGGCACTGCCGACGACGGGCAGCGCCTCGAGTCCTACGAGGGCGAGCAGAAGAAAAACTTCATGCTCCACTACAATTTTCCGCCCTTCAGCGTTGGTGAAACAGGACGTATGACCGGCGTCGGCCGCCGCGAAGTGGGCCACGGAGCACTCGCCGAGCGGGCCATCACCGCCGTTCTTCCCAGCGCCGACGAGTCGCCATACTCCATGCGCATCGTGTCTGACATTCTCGAGTCCAACGGATCCTCGTCCATGGCCTCGGTCTGCGGCGCCTCGCTCGCCCTGTACGATTCCGGCATTGCTCTCAAGGGCGCCGTTGCCGGCGTAGCCATGGGCCTCGTCAAGGAAGGCGACGACTACGCCATCCTCACCGACATCGCCGGCGCTGAAGATCACTACGGCGACATGGACTTCAAGGTGGCCGGAACCCGCAAGGGCATCACCGCCCTGCAAATGGACATCAAGATTGGCGGCCTCACCCGCGAAATCCTCCAGCAGGCGATGGAGCAGGCCCGCCGCGGCCGCCTCTTCCTCCTCGACAAGATGGACGCGGTCCTCGACGGCCCTCGCACCGAGCGCTCCAAGTATGCGCCGCGCATCGAGACCGTAATGATCCCCACCGACAAGATCCGCGATCTCATTGGCAAGGGTGGCGCCACCATCCGCGGCATCATCGAGCAGACCGGCGCCAAGATCGATGTCGACGATACCGGTCGCGTTTCGGTCGCATCTAGCGACGCCGACGGTCTCAAGAAGGCACTCGCGATGATCAGCGACATCACCGCCGTTCCCGAAGTAGGCAAGATCTACCTCGGCAAGGTGGTTCGTCTCGCTGAATTCGGCGCATTCGTCGAGCTCTTCCCGGGCACCGACGGCCTCCTCCACATCTCCGAAATCGCCGAGCACCGCGTCAAGGAAGTCAAGGACGAGCTCCGCGAAGGCGATCAGGTCATGGTCAAGGTCCTGGCCATCGAAGGCAATCGCATCAAGCTCAGCCGCAAGGCTCTCATCAGGGAACAAAAGGCCAAGCTTGCCCAGTCTGCCCCAGCGGCCGAGAACGGATTCGCCGACATCGAAACCTCCGAATCTCCCGCCCCGCCGCCCGTGCGCCAGCAGCCGCCGGCCAGCGAATTCGATGAACGGCAGCCAAAATCAAATCAGAGCACCATCCTCATTGAAGGCGGAGATGACTTTGACGAGGAAGAGGGCGAAGAGTTTGACGAGGACAACGAGCCCAACTTCAACCGCGTTGAAGGCGCTCCGGTAGTCGCAGGTTCGGCGCCCCCGGCAGGCGGCAGCGGACGTCCCCCGCAAGGCGACAACAATCGTCGTCGTCGTCGCCGTCGCGGCGGTCGCCCCGCTGGCGGTGGTGGTCGTCCTGGCGGCGGCGGTGGTCACTAAGCTCCAGTTCTGCGCAAATGAAGAAGGCCCGGACAACCGTCCGGGCCTTCTTCATTCCTCCCAATACTCCGCAGCACCCGGCTCAATGTAGTTGCCGTGAACCGCGCTCCGCTCCGGCAATGCTCTCAATGGGGAAGAGTCCAGGCAATTGTGAGATTGCCTTTGGGAAACTTCTCGAGCCATTCCTCATACCGCCGCCGCGATACTTTCACAACGGCAATTCTTCCGTCGTCTCCGCCAGCAGAAGAAGCGTCAAGAAGATTTTGCGCTGGGGTCGAGTGAGCGGCTGATTCATCGGTCTCAGGATCCGAACTTTCTCGCGAGGTAATGTTAGAGGAGACAGTTATCTCGACACGCCTGCCAAGGTGGACTCCGTACTGCATTGATGCGCCTTCTCTGGCAACCGCCGCAATCTTCGCATCGAGCTTCTCGAGAACGCTCCCGACTACACGGCCCGCCGAAGGCACAAGCAACATGCACCACGTCTCGTCGCCGCGGCCCAGGCGGCTGAGCCTTTCCAGCAAGTTCGGGTCGGGCTGGCTGTTCGCAATCTGCCGGTCCAGTTCCTGCTGCACACTCTCCTGCGTACCAAAGATCGCGATGTCGGAATTCAATATTGCCAACCAGCGCAGTTGCTTAAACGTAGTGCGCTCGCGCGCGAGCGGTGGCACAATGAGAACGGCTTCGCCGCGATAACTTTCCGTTCTTGCGTTACCGCTCTCTGCGAACCGGAAAATCGCATCCCGATTGAAGTGTCCGCTGACAAGGAGACTGTGTTCACTCAGTGTGCCGTCACCGCCTGAGGCTGCCACAAAGACAACCTGGTGAATCCGGCGCGATGCGTCTGCCCCGGTCACTGCATAGAAGTCCTCGATATCGATCGAGTTGTTTACCGTGATAAGAAGGAAACTGCGAAGCTGTACATCGGGCTTTGGACTGAGCATGCTCGCAATGACCTGGCTACCCGGAGGCACCATCTGGATCAGCCTGAGGTCCGGCGACAAGGAATATGCGGCAACAACTGCATTGAACAGAAAATACAAAAGCAGAATGGATTTTGCGGTTCGGCGCAGCATTCGTTTCCTCCGTGGTCGTCGGTGCCGCATATCTTTACAACGCAGGAAGACGCATCTTGTTAACGACTCGCTCGTTCAATCCGCGTGCATTGTCGCAACTGGGTCGCTTCTATCCTCTTAGTCCGCAGCGAAATGAGGTGCGGGATGCAAAAGGTGCGCGGACGCACGAACTTTCACGCCAAATCTGCTATTCCGCTCGTATATTCACTTGCGGTAGCTTTACCCGGTCCTTCGCGTTTTCGAGTTTGAGGGCCTTTGATCTCAAACGAAATCATTAAGTGCATGTGTTACGTACGGTAACGTTACATACAGTAACACAACAAACGCATGATCTGCAAAATCTTTCGTCAAAAATTCTTTGCATTGTCGGCTATAGGAGAGTGAACCGCCGACCCGCGCCCGGTTCTATTGCACAGCGAGTGCGAGCCTCTTGAGGCTCAACAGGAAGACACAGGAGAGGCGAATCATCATGATTCTTCATCTTAGATCGATTCCAGCGAGATACACTCCGGTGTGCAACAGCACTGAACGCACTGGCAACAACGTATCGCCCGGCCCCAGGGTTCGTTAACTTTCGCAATTGAGAATCGTCATCATAGTCAGGCAAGCTGCGTCATTAAATTCAGAACGACCCTGATGACAAAGTTCGATTTCTGGAGAACATCAAATGGTTTTAGGTTCACGCGTTCATTTCGCCGTCATCCTCGGGCTCACAGTCGCCCTCGTTTCAACCGCTGGCCTTGGATTGCACGCCCAGACTCCGCCGGCCGCCACGCGGAATTCGTCCGAGACCAAAATGACCGGCGGCATGGCGCACATGTCCGGGCACATGTACATGACATCGCTCCGGCCCCTGAACGCGGGCGACCGGCAAAAGGCCGACGCCGTTGTTGCCGCGGCAAAAGCCGCAATGGAGCCTTACCAGGATTACCGCAAGGCGCTGGCCGACGGATACCAGATCTTTCTTCCCAATGTTCCGCAGCCCCTCTACCACTTTACGAAACAGGAATACGCACGCGAGGCAAGGCAGCACTTCGACCCGCTGAAACCCACCTCGCTGCTCTACAAAAAGACCCCAGACGGCGGGTACAAATTGGTCGGAGCCATGTACACCGATCGCCTTGACGCCAATGAAGACGAATTGAACGACCGAATTCCGCTCAGCATAGCGATGTGGCATCAGCACACCAATTTCTGCAAGGCGCCAGCAAGCCAGAAGGATGAATACTTTGGTCCCGATGCGAGGTTCGGTCTACTCGGTTCGATTCACACCAAAGAAGCGTGCGAGGCCGCAGGCGGCGAATTCCATCCTCATATCTTTGGTTGGATGGTCCACGTGTATCCCTACGAGACCGATCCAAAGAAAGTCTGGTCCACCAACGATGAGGAAGGACACGACAACATGGATCACTCCGCCATGCCGGGAATGAACATGAACTAGAAGCGGCACTCGACTCGCCTGACATAGCAGCCTGCTGAAATACAGGTCCGCACGGACCATATGCTGAGAAAACTCATCCGAGCCGGGCCGGGGATTCATCCCCGGCCCAAACCGCGCAAAATGGACGTGGGCTTCACCGGCTGCGGAAATAGCCATTCGGGCGGTAGCGGTAGGCCCGGGATTCCCTCCCGGGTCAGACGATCTGCTGTTTGCACTTTCTCTCTCGTCACTGCTGTCATTCGCTACCCTCCGCTCCGCAGCGTGAGCCCGTGCATATGGCCCGCCGGGTCTCGTGCTTCGTTCGGTTGACTTTTGGAACGCCGAAGCCATCTTGTGGCTAGCCGCATCGATCCCTTGGCATCGAACCGCGTACTGCCGCCCCGCGTCGTACTAGGAGGCGCCCGGTCTCTATCTGAATGAGCGTTGCCGCTATATGTCTTGCCGCACCAAATTAAGCTGCGCTGCGGACATGGAAGACAAGTAGCTGGGAAGGTGGGTTCGCACGGCCGAAAACCATCGCACGGACTCCCCGGAGGTTTAAGGGAAATCTTCCTTCCAAATTTTAGTGATCGCCCGGGGCCCTACGTCAGTCGTCGCAGATTTGGATGCCACCCCGCGAAGAGAGGTGCATACGCCCCTGCCTGTGGTTTTGAGTTGGTGTAGGAGGATTCAACCGGCGCATCATCGGCACTCACCGAGCGCTCAGAGATCTGAAGGGGTCGTGCTGTTTTCCAGGTTGCGGTTGGATCATCGCCAAACGGGGGTTACTTCAGCAACCTCCGCGCACGCCGTGTTTTCGACGGCTTGCGATTCGGGCCGACGGCAATTCTCGAGAAGAACGCGGTGTTTTCGCGTCAATCAAACAGCGTCAGATTCCCATCTTCCAGGGAATCGTCCTAGTGCAGCACCCCAAGCTCCGTCTTCCGCTCGGGCCTCGCCAGTCGCTCGCAATCCGCGCAATGCGGATCGGCAAAGCCGCTGTCCTTCGAATTCGCCCGCTTGTCTTCGTACATCAGCGTGTCTGCCTTGATGCACAACGACTCCATGTCGTGCGCGTCTTCCGGATACACCGCGACTCCCAGGCTCCCACCCACCTTGATGGGGCGATCCTTCACCTTCATCGGTTCATGCAGCAGCTTCAGGAGGCTCTCGCCAACATGCGTCGCTTCCTCCCGGCTGCTCCCTTCCAGAATCACGGCAAACTCGTCTCCGCCCGTCCGCGCCACCGTGTCCGAACGACGAACCCGCCCGCTGAACAAATGCGCCACATTCTTGAGCAGTAGATCCCCGGCATGATGTCCCAGCGTGTCGTTCACCTGCTTGAATCGATCCAGGTCCACCATCAGCAGCGCCGTCTGCGTGTTGGTGCGCCGCGCACGTTCCACCGCGCTCGCCAGCCGGTCCTGGAACAGCCTCCTGTTCGGAAGCCCTGTCAGGTCATCGTGCAATGCCAGGTGCTTGTTGTGGGCCACCTGGTCCTCAAGCAGCAGCAAAATCATCCCCACCGCCACCACATATTTGGGCAGGTTCCAGACTTCGCTCTCCAGGTGCACAGCGGGGAACAGCGCCATCTGCAGCGGCGCAATCACAAACACCAGCGACCAGAAGAAGAATCCCGTAATGCCGATGAAAGCGCCCGCCGTGGTCCGCCGGTACATGTGCCAGAAATGAATGCTGCATTGGAAATAAACAACGAACAGAACCGCATTCAACGCCAGATCGCCGCCGCCTGGACGATTCTGTACCCCAAGCAGTACAAAGCCCAGCGAAAGGCTTAGCGCAACCATCACCCAACGCAGCAGGTGCTTGAATCTGCGCACAAAAATCAACGCCAACGCGGCCGGGCTCATTCCCAGCAGAAGTGCCGCGCCATTCAAAACCCACCCCGGCGCCTGCAACAGCAGCGCGGTTACATAAATCGTGTAGTTCAGCAGCAGGAGAAACAGCAACAACCGGCTCGAAATCTCGTCCTTGTACGGCACCGAAGCGCGCCCAAACAGCAACCCCGCCCACACCAGCGCAAGAATTGCGATGACCATTGCCCCGGTTCCCCACATTCCGGGGAGCGGCGCAAACACCAGGGCCGCAAAATGCAGCACAATCAGAACCCAGCCCGTCATCCAATGCGCTGACACCGGCGCGTAGCTCCGCCGTGCCACTGACGCAAAAGCCCACGCCAGCAGCCCGACCGCAATTACATCCGGGAGCTTACTCCAGTCCACCGACACACCTCTGGGAATTCAGTCTAGGTAGAAGAACAATTGTGATGTACTGCCAGATTATAGGTCCCTTTGGCCGCACTTTCCTGAAACTTTAGACACACTTCTGTAACTCAATCGTCATACTCCAGTTACGTGGCGTGGAACCAAATCTCTCTTTTTGCTGGCCTTGCAACCCCCGTAATGTCAAACTAAGTTGAATGGCTGCCAGCCTCTACATCGTCATCGAGGGCGAAGACCCGGGCTTCGACATCTTCGTAAACGGCCACGCCCTGGCCCGCAATGAAGACGCCCTCGAGCGCCTCGCCGAGCGGCTCAGAGTCAGCCCCCTGCTGGAGTTCTTCTCCGCAGACGAGAATTCCATGGCCCTCCTCCTCGAGCAGGGCGCCGGCGACCCCGAATGGGCCAGCCACCTCCCCAAGCCGCAGTGGTTCGACCCCGCCAGCGGCCTCGTCACCGTTTGCTCCCTCATCGATTTCCTGGTCGACACTCCCTCAGCTCTCGGCTCGGATACCGCTCCCACTCTCGCCGAACTCCGCGAATACGAGCGCGTCCTCCGCAAAGCCGCCCACCGACGCCTAAGATGGCACCTGGCCGTCAGCTGGAGATAAGACAATCAGTAACCGGTAGCCAGTAGCAAAGACCTTCCCTCCGCACAACCCAGCTACAAGCTACCGGCTACAAGCAACTGCTGGCCGGGTTTTCTATTCCCTAGTCCCTATTCGCTGTCCTTATGCAAACGCCTCTTCGGAAATATCCGCCGGCACATGGCTCACCCGCGCAATCTTCGCCCCCACCCCGCGCAGCTTCTCCTCAATCCGCTCATACCCGCGATCCATGTGATACACGCGGTCCAGCACGCTCTGTCCATCCGCCACCAGCGCCGCCAGCACCAAGCTCGCCGAAGCCCTCAAATCCGAGCACATCACGCTAGCCGCCGATAGCGGAGTCCGTCCCCGCACCGTCGCCGTCCGCCCGTCCACCTTGATGTTCGCCCCCATCCGCACGAGTTCTTGCACGTGCATAAACCGGTTCTCAAAGATGTTCTCCTTCACCATGCTCACGCCCTCGGCCTGCGTCGTCAGCGCCATGTACTGCGCCTGCATGTCCGTCGGATACCCCGGATACTCCTCCGTCGAAATATCCGCCGCCTTCAGCCCGCCCTCCACCTGCACCCGCACCGCATCCGGCCGCAAGACGTCCACCCGCGCGCCCGTCTCCTGAAGCTTGCTCATTACCGCTCCCAAGTGGCGCGGATTGCAACCCGCCACCGTCAAATCACCGCCCGTAATCGCCCCCGCGATCAAAAACGTCCCTGCCTCAATCCGGTCCGGACAAATCCTGTGCCGGGCCCCCTTCAGCTTCGTCACGCCCCTCACCTTGATCGTCGTCGTCCCCGCGCCTTCAATCTTCGCGCCCATCGCCACCAGCAACGCAGCCAAATCCACCACCTCCGGCTCCCGCGCGCAGTTTTCCATGAGGGTTTCGCCCTCGGCCAATGCGGCAGCCATCAGCAGATCCTCGGTCCCCGTTACCGTGATCTTTTCGAACACCAGATGGGCCCCCCGCAGCCTTTCCGCGCGCGCCTCTAGGTAGCCATGCTCCTGAGTGATCACCGCGCCCATCTTTTCCAGGCCCTTGATGTGCAGATCAATCGGCCGTCCCCCAATCGCGCATCCCCCTGGCATCGCCACCCGCGCCAGGCCCGTCCGCGTCACCAGCGGCCCCAGCACCAGGGAGCTCGCCCGCATCGTTTTCACAATCTCGTACTTCGCCACCGGATCGCTCAGCACCGCGCAGCAAATCCGCGTAGTTCGGTTGGCGCCGTCGTCAATAATCTCGACCTCGCCGCCCATGCTCGCCAGCAGCCGCCGCTCGGTGTCGATATCCCGAACGTGCGGAATGTTGTCCAGGACCACTTCGTCCTCGGTAAGAATCGCCGCCGCCATGCAAGGCAGCGCGGCGTTCTTCGCCCCGGATACGCGAATCGTCCCCACGAGCGGCGTCCCGCCCGTCACCAGAAACTTGTCCATCTGAGGTCAACCTTCCTGAATTCCCAGTTTGACATCCTCCCGCTCTTTGAAGGAAGGGGATTCCTACGATGACCGCTAAGCGGCCATTTCGGTGGGTTCCTGCTGCTGACGGCCTTTCTTCACCGTTCACTTCACAGGCGATCCGGGCTGTGCTTTCGCACCCGGCAGAAGCATCTGCCGTGTCCTGCCCTTTGAGCATCTTCAATCCTCGACCCAGAATGTTGATTGCAGCGACATAGTCGGCGTTCGCGGCGAAGCCGCATTCCACGCATATGAAGTTGATCTGAGTCTTTCGGTTGTCTTTTGAAATATGGCCACAGCAGGGACAAGTGCGGGAGGTATTCATCGCGGGAACTGCGATGAGTTGGCCTCCGGCCCAGCCCATCTTGTATTCAAGCTGGGGCCGGTATTCTGACCACGCTTGACC
>Ga0206998_1133_pt1 | contig 18511 bp, 17 predicted proteins | sample Alteio_BWMinCont_FD_153309 | JGI IMG/M metagenome (GOLD analysis project Ga0206998, IMG submission 153309) | Enriched cells from forest soil in Barre Woods Harvard Forest LTER site, Petersham, Massachusetts, United States -... | ecosystem: Environmental > Terrestrial > Soil > Temperate forest >... | reverse complement strand
CGGATGGGATGGTGGAGGCCCGCAGTGGCTTTGAAGGCGATGCGACGATCCGCAGCCAGTTGCAGCCAGTCGACCACGTCGCCGGGCGGAGGAAACGCTTCAGGAACGATACCGCCCATGCGCAGCTTGGCTCGGGCGCCGATGGAAGCAATGGCATCGGCCGCGCCCGAACAGCCGGGTTGAATCGGGATTTCGAAATATCGCTCCATGCGGAGAGGAAGCCGCTCGTTGATGCGGCAAACGCTGAGAGGCTCAGTGCACTTGATCTCGAATGATTCGATTGCCAATCCGATGTAGGGGATGCTTTCGATCTCGGGAGGGGTCGCGGTCGCATTGGCAATAACGCTGAGGCGTATCTGCGAGAGCGAGCCGGCTCCAGCTTCACGTAATTCCTCGAGCCGTGCGAGATCAACGATGAATCGGCCCAGTGCGAAGGCGTGCTTGCCGGTGCGGTAGCCAAGATAATTACGCACGGCCTCGCGCATGTCGAGGCCAGCCGGTGGATAGAGGCCAGCGTAATCAATCAAGCCAGCCAGCAGCGTTTCGAGCGCGCTCATTCTTCTATTGGGATGCAGGTCCGGGCTGAAAGTGCTTCTTGAGGCCCTGCCAGCATTCGAAATACTCGTGCTGGAGGATGCGGGTGTTCATGGCAAACTCCGTGGGGCGAACGACGAGCTGCGTTTCAAACATGAAGGCCAGGGTGTTGGCGAGGTACTGCGGTTTGAGCTCAGCGTTGGTAGCGCGCTCAAATGTCTCGGCGTCCGGGCCGTGTCCGGCCATGCAGTTGTGCAGGCTGGCGCCGCCTGGAACAAAGCCCTCGGCCTTGGCATCGTACGCGCCGAAGACGAGGCCCATGAATTCGTTCATCAGGTTGCGATGGAACCACGGCGGGCGGAAGGTGTGCTCAGCAACCATCCAGCGCGGGGGAAAGATGGCGAAGTCGCAGTTGGCCGTGCCGTGAACGACAGACGGCGCGGTGAGAATGGTGTAGATCGACGGGTCGGGATGATCGAACGAAACGGTGTTGATGCAGTTGAACAGTGCAAGGTCGTACTTATAGGGCGCATAGTTGCCGTGCCAGGCGACGACATCGATCGGCGAGTGATCGATGAAGGCGGACCAGAGCCGCCCGAGGAATTTGGCGGTGATGCGAAACTCGCCGTCGCGGTCTTCATAGGCGGCAACGGGCGCTTTAAAGTCGCGAGGATTGGCGAGGCCATTGGCGCCGATGGGGCCGAGATCGGGGAGGCGGAACGGAAGGCCATAGTTCTCGCAGATGTAGCCCCGGGCCTGCTTCTCCCAAAGCACGACGCGAAATTTTACACCGCGCGGGATGACGCAGATTTCGCCGGGCGCTACGTGGAGAATACCGAGCTCGGTGTGGAAGCGCAGCGCACCGAGTTGAGGGACAAGGAGCAGTTCGCCGTCGGCGGAGTAGAAGAAACGATCGTGCATGGAGCTGTTGCACGCGTAGAGGTGGATGGCCACGCCGGTCTGGAGCGAGGGATCGCCGTTGCCGCCGAGGGTGACAATGCCGTCGACAAAATCAGTTGGCTCGCCGGGAATCGGAAGCGGGTCCCAGCGGAGCTGATTGGGCGTGGTGGGCACCTCACTAAACGGGCCGCTGCGGATGAGCTTTGCCGGAATTTCTTCGTAGGGACGATGCGTAACGGAGGGGCGGATGCGGTAGGTCCAGGTGCGGCGATTCGTTGCCCGCGGCGCGGTGAAGGGAGTGCCGCTGAACTGCTCGGTGTAAAGGCCGAGGGGATGCTTCTGTGGTGCGTTCTGACCCTGGGGAAGTGCACCAAATTCGGCTTCGGTTGCAAACTCATTGCCGAAACCGGTCTGGTATCGAATTTCATCGGACATTGGGGACGTTCACCTTTCACAAGTGGCCATTGCGGGCGCGCTTTTCCGCCTCATGCATGGCCTCGTAGATCTGATCGAAACTCTCAACGGCGAAGAGGACCTTTTGCATTTCGTCAACCTTGACGGGGGTTTCGAGGACTTCGTCGAGCGAAAAATCATGAACAGCGCAACCGCCGTTGATCACATTCTGGCACTCGCCGTGCGAGCTGATCACTCCGCTGCCGTAGGCCTTGATCTCGCTTCCCTGCCGGATAAGTCCGAACTCAACGGTATACCAGAACAGGCGGCCCAATTTCTCAAGAACCTTGGGATCGGAGGTTGCCGCGCAAACGCTGCCGTAGCGCTGCAAGAAGTCGGCGAAGATTTTGTGCGCATGCATGGGCACGTGACCGAAGACGTCGTGAAAGATGTCGGGCTCGGGCGTGTATTCGATGGAGTCGCGGCTGCGCAGCCAGGTTGTGGTGGGAAAGAGGCGATTGGCGAGCATCTCAAAGAACGCAGGCGCCGGCAGAAAGCCGCTTACGGGAGTGGAGCTCCACCCCGTGCGCGGGCCGAGACGAGCAGAGATCGCGGCGAGGTTGGGCAGACGGTCGCGCCGGAGGCCAATGATCTGGAAGCCCTCAAGGTACTCTCGCGCGGCGTGCTTCTCAAGCTCGGGAAGCACGTGGCCAACCAGCTCGGCCCATACGCTGTGCTGCTCATCGGTGTAGGCCGCGAAATCCTGCTGAATGATATAGGAGGCGGCAGCGGTCAGGGTTGCGGTGGCCATGTGCATGTCTCCATGCGGTGGTTGGTGCGCTTGAGTTTCAAAACTTCGTAACAGAGATTCGGATCTTGCAACAAAGTGGTTCAAGGTTCGTTACAGATTGCCGCGCAGTTGCTGTTCGCGTTCGATGGCTTCAAACAGGGCCTTGAAGTTGCCCTTGCCGAAGCTGCGGCTGCCCTTGCGTTGGATGATTTCGTAGAACTGCGTGGGGCGGTCTTCCACTGGCTTGGTGAAGATCTGCAGCATGTAGCCTTCATCGTCGCGATCGACGAGGATGCCAAGTCTCTCCAGTTCATCGAGAGGCTCGTCGATCTTGCCGACGCGCTGCTGCAATTCGGTGTAGTACGAATGCGGGACATGGAGGAACTCGACGCCCTGCTCAGTCAGCTTTGTGACCGTATGCAGGATGTCGTTGGTGGCGAGGGCGATGTGCTGAACGCCAGGACCAGGGAAGAAATCGAGATACTCCTCTACCTGCGAGCGCCTCTTGCCTTGGGCGGGCTCGTTAATTGGGAACTTCACGTATCCATTGCCATTGGCCATCACCTTCGACATGAGGGCGGAGTACTCAGTGGAAATGTCCTTGTCATCGAAGTGCTGGTAGAGGGAGAAGCCCATGACGCGGCCGTAGAAGTCCACCCACTCGTCCATTTGGTGCCAGCCGACATTTCCAACCATGTGATCGATGTGGAGCAAGCCAACCGGACGGGCCAGATGATCCTCTTCGATGGCCAGGTAGCCCGGCATGAAGGCGCCATGGTAGTTGCTGCGTTCAACGAAGGTGTGGATGGTATCCCCGTAGGTGCGAATGCTGGCAAGGATAACCTGCCCGCCTTCGTCGGACTTCACATAGGGCTCGGCAACGCTGATTGCCCCGCGGCCGGTGGTTTGCTGCCACGCGCGACGCGCATCGTCGACCCATAGCGCGATGACGCGCACCGCATCGCCGTGGCGATGGATGTGCTCGGCAATGAGATCGCTCGAACGCAGTGGTGTGGTGAGAACGAAGCGGACCTTTCCCTGTTGCAAAACGTAGGAGGCGCGATCGCGCTGGCCGGTCTCAGGCCCTGCGTAGGCAACCAGCGACATGCCAAAGGCGACGCGATAATAGTAAGCAGCCTGTCGTGCATTGCCGACATAGAATTCGACGTGGTCTGTTCCCTTGAGGGGCAGGAAATCACGATCGGCGGTGAGGGTTGCGGCTTCAGAATGCGACGCAATCGGAGCGGAAACAGGGAAAGCGCTCATAGTGACCTCAGATGCCCGGAGCGAGGAGTGGGAAGCTTCCGGCTAACTAAAGAGTAGGCCTGTACGAACACACCCGAACATGGCGGTTCGAAGGAAAAGATATGCCACGACTTAACGACATTCGGCATAATAGCTGTGGAAGGTAAGGAATGTTGATCTATGCCCCACAAGAAGACGCCTGACGTACTTGAGCTCGACGCAATTGCCTGGAAGATCCTGGAGTGTCTGCAGCGAAATGCGCGCCTGAGCTTCGCGGAGTTGGGCAGGAAGGTTGGCCTATCGACGCCCGCGGTGGCAGAGCGTGTTCACCGGATGGAGGAGGCGGGGGTGATCACCGGCTACCACGCCGGGGTCAATATGACGAAACTCGGCGTGCCTATCCGTATCCTGACGCGGCTCACGATTCCCGGAGGCGACCTTCAGATCAGCCGCACAGTTTCGGCAATCAAAGACCTGCAAGAGATCAGCCGCTGCCATCGCATCACAGGCCACGAATCGTTTGTGATCGAGGCAGATGTGGTTTCAATCCGGCACATGGAAGCGCTGATCGACAGGCTCTCGGCATTGGGAGCGACCTCCACCTCGACGGTGCTTTCCTCCCCGGTGGAACGCCGGGAATATACGGCCAAGCAGCTTGAGGCGTTTTCGAAGTTCCTGTAGATCCCTCTTCTCGCCCGGCATTCGGTGGAGGGCAGGTGCCTAGCAAGCCTAGCAGGCCGGGGTTTCCTGGCCCCGGAAGCCTTCCAGCGGCTCAGAGCACGATGAATATGCAGGTGCATCAGACGGACGGGTTCTTCGAACAAGGCAGAAACCTAAGGCGATGCTCTGCGCCAGCAGGACGATAGGCACCGGCCGACCGAGGCTTGCATTCAGCAATTCTCCGCCGAATCCGGTCGCCGACGTGCGCAGGTGATAGGTGATTGCGCCAAAGAATTCAAGGATCACGTTGGAGCTTAGCATTGCCGCGATGGACGTTACAGTGAGCGCGATTTTGGCAGCCCTGCCGCGCTCAGCCCAAAGCATCGCGCAGATCGGCACAGTCAGCAAGAGAATCCGTGTATCGTGCTGGCGGTGATAGCAGACCAGCATAGATAGGGGAGCAATGGCAGCCAGAGCAAGCCAATCGCGCTCGACCGAGGGGCGAGTGCGGATCACGGTGATCCCCCAAGACAGAATGAAGGGCGCACACACAAGATAGGCCAACAAATTGTAAAGCCGAGGTTCAGCGACCATGACGCTGGTAACTGTCTGCAGGCTGACGATCATTGCGCCATGAATTCCCGGCTCCACCACCACCGGCGTGGGATTGTTCACCTGCCCCGGAGCTGAGGTGAATACGAGATTGGCCTGAAGCTCTTCAGGCCAGTGAGGCGAAACCTGGTGGATCCAAACCAGTGAAGGCAGGCTGAGCGCAACGACTACGGCAAGCGTCTGCAATGCCCTCCGCCTGTGATATCCGCCTGCGAGGAGAAAGTAGAGCCAAACGAAGCCCGCATCCTGGGGCTTCAGCACGAGAGCGAAGGCGAGGCAGACGATGCCGACGCTGGTGTACCGCTCCCGAATCAAACACCATGCACCGATCACACAAAGGCTGATAACAATGGCGGCTGCGTTGCCTATTTCGAGCAGGGCCTGGCTTCCGGAAAGAAGCAAAAACAGCAGAGCCCCGGAAGTTCGCGGTGACCACGAGGAGCTCACGTTCCACATGAGATACGCAGCGAAGATCACACTCCCCGCGATCAAGAAAGCCCAAAGCCAATGGGCAACTCCCCACGGTAACAGTGCAATGGGAGTGAGGAGCACTACTGTGGTAGGCAGGTTCACACACATGGTCACGGCGTGAGCCGTACGACTCAGCCCGCGATTTTCGGGTGTGGAGATGTAGACCTGCTCTAAGTTGGCTTCGCTGTAGGGGTCCTGGTGGTGAACTAAAGCTTGCGAGGCATAATAGAGAGCTTTGAAATCCCCCATTCTGAGATATGGCTTTGTGTTCCACAAAAAGCCGAGCAAAAGGAAGAACACCGCGCCAGTCGCGAAGAAGAACTTGCCATCCAATTTGGCCTTTGACACAGCGACACCTCCTGCAACTCTGACTCATTGGCCAACGAACGACGCCCGGGTGAGGACCGGATATGGCACGAGCTGTCCGCGCCCCACATCCGGCTGCACGAGCCAGACATCGCGGTCTTTGTAGTAGCGCAACAGCTCCTCGTTCTGCGCAGGGTCCATGTCCTGCGCCCAAATCGTCTTCGCGCCATCGATGTCGGAGAGGTTGTAGACCCACTCGTCGCCAGGCTCGTGGGTTGAACGGTACCGCACCAGAACGAGATGATTGCCGGGAAGGTGCTCGAGCTGATCGGCAATGCGCGCGCGATCCTGACCAAAATGGCTAGGCCCAACCCAGGTGCACAGCCAGGGTCCATGCGGCCACTGCGGCGGCGTGAGGTGCAACGGCTCGGCATAGAGCCGCACACCCGCCATCATGAGGCAGACCACGACTGTGAGACGAACGAATGCCAGGCCAGCGGGCAGCCCACCCGGCTTCCACTGGCGCAGATGGCGCATGGCCTGCAATCCCATCGCGTAAACCGCCGGTGTAAACGGAGCGAGGTAATGGGGAACAAGATAGACGCCGATCGCCATCCCCGCGACCCACAGCGGCGCACAAACGGAAAAGAAGCGCATGCGCCGGTCGGTGAAGACGCGGTGCGCCATGACAATGGGTAGCAACAAAGCGAAGCCGCACAAGAATAGAAGGGTGGTATCAACCTTCACGATCATGAAGTGTGCGAAGCCAACGGGCGAGCGCATACCCTTGACGCTCTCCGTTTCGGTCTCGGTGTAGAAGCGGCGGATCTCGTCATGACGGTATGCCGGCGTTGGGCGCAGAGGCTGCCAGATGTAGTACGGAACCACGGCGTACTCGGCTCGTGCGACGGTGTACGGAAGGGTGGTCGGCTTGCCGAAAGCGCGCGCATCGTAGTAGCCCATCCACGCCATCACGGCAACCAGTAGGGCAATGGGTGCGGCCGCGCGACGAAGGAGGACCGGAATGGGCGGACGGGTTTTGCCGGACATAATCCATCTGCAGAGCACAATCGCTACCGGGAGGCAGACCAGCATGCCCTCGTAGGGGCGGGTGGTGACGAGCAGGACGATGCCGATTGCCATCATCATCCCGTAGCGGAATCGACCGGTTTTTAAGAGCCTTGGCATGGCTCCAAGAACGAGGGCTGCGCCGGTGAGCGAGAGCGTGGCACCGCCGGTGTACGTGTTGACCCAGTAACTGAAGAGGCCGATGCGCAGAATGGCCAAAACGCCGCCGAGGAGCGCCCATCCCGGGGGCAGCCACGCCTGCAGCATCCAGCAAAGAGCCCCGCACATAACAGCGCCGGAGATCAGAATGCCGGCCCATGGATGCCCAAAGACAACCTTTCCGGCAGCCATCACTAGTCCTGGTCCGGGGAAGTACATGGACATATAAGTGGGCTGCATGGTGATCTGGAGGCTTTCGAGGTGCGTCCACATCAACGGGGTCGGATTAGCAAGGTGGCCGTGAGCGAAGGTGTCGGCAGCAAGAAGAAAGCTGAAATCGTCAACGGAGGCCGGAAGCGGAGCCGGAAACCATGGAAGAAGCGCAAGGCGGACAAGAAGCATGGCGCAGCCGACAGTTACAACCGCCGCGATCTTCCGTTTCGCGAAATGGCCAAGCGCCCGCTCGATGCGGCTAAACCAGGACCGCGCCAGTCGCGGCCGGCAAAAGGCCACGGCCAGCGCGATCAGGGTAAGGCCGGCTTCGATCAGCATTAACGACAGGCTGCTGTCATGTGCTGAGGGTTGGGTCATCATCAAGATAAGCCACGTTCTAAGAGGGCGTAATGTATGTACGCTGCATTGACTGCCGACCGAACTTGATCGTGATATTGGCCAATGGCGAGCTGCACCTTAAATATCCAGGAGAGAATGACGCGGCCAGGTGCAGGGCCCGCATGTCTCTCCCGTGAACCGGGGAGTTGCAAACTTTCGCGAAACTCCTCCGCGGACTAAATGTCGCTAGTTATGGTGGCGCCAATGTTGCTGAAAGCGTTGCTGAGGTCTGTGGCCAATACGTTCATTCCGGCGGTTGCGGCAAGAGCGATCAGCGCAACAATGAGAGCATATTCCACCAGGTCCTGGCCATCTTCGCGGTCTAACACATTCCGCAATGTAAGGCAGAGGCTTGTAAATTCGAATCGCATCGACTCTCTCCTACGATCTGATTAGTTGGGTCAATCGTCCATGGGGGACGGCCATCGCTCGCGTCCTGTGCGATTGGCATCCCCCAACCGACGGCGGGGACAAGAGGCTCCCTGATCTGCAGGGAAGAGACTAAATGTCCGTGGTGAGGGTGGCACCGATGTTCGAGAAGCCGTTGCTCAAAGCGGTTGCCAACTTGCCCATTCCGGCGGTAGCGGCGAGGGCAATCAGGGCAACAACAAGCGCGTATTCCACCAGGTCCTGACCTTCGTCGCCAGAGAGCAGGTTCTGCATCTTGATATAAAACTTCAGCATGGTGTCATTCATTTGGAGTTTCTCCCCGTATATTTGAATTCCCCAGCTGTTGCCGGGCACCTGGGATAATGCAACTTCCGTGCCAATCTCGAAGTTGATTCGATTTGATCTAAATCAACGACTTACAAGGGCTCGCTCGCCGCCGCCGTGTGAACGCACGTTTACAGATGACGAGAAGGAGTTATGGCACGTACACAGCATGAAACAGCCTCGCGGTACTCAGGTAACGACCGGGAATGAGGGCCTTGCTCTCCCGCAATGCAACATGAGTTAGGCTTGAGATAAGCACTCCGCATATAAGATTGGTTCCACTAACATGCTGAACGTTCTCTTTAGTCCCGCCGTGATCGGGATAGTCGCTGTCTTCCTCTCCGTCGTATGGATGTTGCGGGACGAGACCGACCGGACGCGTCCATTCCTTGCCATTGCGCTGGTCATCAATCTCTTCTACGGCTGGCTCCTCTCGATTGTGATGGGGCATGAGAATGGGCTGGTTCCGTGGAAGTACGATTACGTGTTGTTCAACCTGGACCACACACTCGGGGTCCCTGGCACCGCAATCGCACAAATGCTGCAACAGGTCCGCATCCCGCTCCTGGTGACCTATGAGCTGATGGTTCCAATGATGATCGCCTGGTTCCTGGTGGCGCGCCGGCACAATGCTTCAGGCTCCATCGTAGTGGCCTACGTTGCCGAGATGATCACCGGGCCGATTCTCTACGCCATTTTGCCGGGCTGCGGGCCATTGTATGCATTCCACGGGCTGTGGCTGCATCCGCCGGTGGTGCCAGCGGCGTTGGTTCGGCTGAGCGGCATGCCCAACGCATTCCCTTCGCTTCACACAGCCACGGCACTGGTGTTTGTCTCGTTCGCGCGCGGAAAACTGTGGCAGACGGTATCGATCGCTTTTCTTGCCGGGACATTGATGGCCACGATGGCGACGGGCGAGCATTACGTGATTGACCTGGTGGCGGGACTTGCCTTCGGGTGCTTCGCAGCCAACGCCGGGCGGCTGAGAATCGCGAGGTCGCTGACGTTTCTATCGCTGGTGCTGGCGTGGTCGCTGACTGTGCGCTTTGCGCACGGCTTCCTGATCGCGCATGCGTCCGTCCTGCAGCTGTTGGCAGGGCTCACGGTGACGGCAGCAATCGTCGACACTGTAGCCCAGTGGAGGGCCGACACAGGCGAAATCCAGTCGGTCGCCCAGCAGTCGCTTCAGCCGTCGACTTAGCCCGCGCGTTCCGTGAAGTCTACCTGTTGAAGATCCAGGACGTCTCCCGCCTTGGTCAGAGTGTTGCTAACAGTTCCGGTGGGCAGTTCCACAACAGAGTGTGCACTAAGGCATGCGGACAGCCGTCCCGGCCGCACATGGCTTCGCGTCTTCACCACGCGATTGCGCCGGTCAAGATAGACAAGGTCAATAGGAAATTGCATGCCGAAAGTGTGGACGGCTTCGCAGGGCACGATCCACAAGCCTTCGCCATTCGCAAGCCCGGCGCGACCCAACAGGCCTTTTCTTCGCCTCTGGCCGCGATCCGCAACTTCAATGCGGTTGGCGATTTCAGTTTGACGAGTCAGATTGGTGATACGAAATCGCACCTCCGCAGCACCACGCCGCTTCGGCAGGATGCGGCCTAGCAAGCTTGCGAATTTCGACTGTGCCGGATTCATTCCGCCTGCGCTGCTCATTGCGGACTCGCCGGCGCGGATCCTGTGGCCGCGGAAGGTCCAGCGGCGGCGCCGCCCGCGCCCGATCCATTGTAGGTTGAATCGGTCACAAGCGGACTCCCCGGTTTCATGCTCTCGATGAGCTTCTCGACCGGCATGGTTGCAGGCGCAGCCTGTGGCGACCGGCTGGCGGCGTTTGCATCCGGCGTGTGCATGGGAATGCCGGAGTTCGACTCCAGGAATGGTTCAGGGTACTTCAACTTCGGAACGGGAGCACCTGCCGGAATGGGTTGCACGATCTCCGGAGTCACAATCACGATAAGTTCGGTGTTGGTCTTGGTCCTTGTAATGGACTGGAAGAATTTGCCGAGGATCGGCACGCTGCTGATGAACGGAATCTTCTGCATCGTCTGCGTCTCGCGATTGTCAAGCAGACCCCCGATCGCGAAGCTTTGACCCTCACTCAACTCAATTTCCGATTTAACCTTGCGAATGGAAATCGCGGGAATCTGGTAGCCATCGATCTGAACCGCGTTGGTGAAATCAAGCGAACTCACTTCGGGCGCAACTTGCAGGTGGATGGTGCCCCGCGGTGTGATGGTTGGAATGAAGTTCAGACGAACACCATACTCCTTGAACGTGATGGTGATTGTGGGACCCGTGGTCCCGCTACCCCCCTGCACCACGGGATATGGATACTCGCCACCGGCAAGGAAGCTGCCCACTTTCCCATTTTCAGCCAGCACGTTCGGTTCCGCGAGGACCTCAACCAATCCCTTGGATTCGAGGGCCTGAACGGTCGCGCCGAGGTTGTGGCCGGGAAGAAATGCGAAGAGATTAAGGTCGTTGGCAAGGCTGATTCCGCCGCCAGGCGATATGACCGGAGCAGTGAACTGTCCCGTCGAGACAGAACCATCCGTATTGCCGAATCCTGTCGAGAACAAGTTGACGCCCAGCTGCCGGCTCTTTGTGCGGTCGACGCTGGCGAAGATGACCTTGAGCAGGATCTGCGGCTGGCCCGCGGGCACTTCGACGTTGAGAAGGTTGACCACTTTGCCGCCAACTGAAGCAATCTGCACGGCGCGGTCGGAACTGGTCAGATCCTTTACAGTGCCGGCAAGAAAGACCGTTCCACTCTCGGCGTTTACCTTGATCACCTGATCGGGAAGCTCCTTCTTCAGTTCGCGGCGCACGGATTCGAGTCGATCGTTTGCAGTGGATTGACTTGGCCGCACAGTCACGTTGAAGAACTCGCGCGAGCCGCCTCGTTCCCAGATAATGAGGGTGGTTTCGCCAGCGGTCTTTCCATTCACCATGATCTCGTTGGGACTGATGGCGGTGGCGTCCGCAATGCCGCTAAGTCCGATGGCTACTCGTTGCACGGTTTGGGCGCAGTCGAGCAGCACCGAGCGGCCCACGACCACGGAGAGATCATCCGTTGTGTCCTTCTGCGAGCCTTGAGATCCGCTTCCCGCCAGCGTCGCAACCTGGCCTTGCAGAGAATGCTCAGCAATCATGCAGCAGGCTGCGAGCATGAGGCACACTATGGTCTTCATTCCCTTCCCTCTGGCAAGGCAAATTTCTGCTCGGTGCGCTGGGTACCATTGAACATTTCAATGGATATGGTTCGCAGGGCAGGCTTGCGCGGTTTGAACCCACCCGTCCGCTCCGCCGGAGCAAACAGATTCGACATCGCGCTCCCGGGAACTTCTGCAACCTTGGTGTCTAGGGGATTTCGCAGCACGAGCTGAATCTGAGTATGGTTGCTGGCGAGGCTAAGTACCTCTGCCTGCTCGGGACTTACCAACAGGTTTACCACGCGCACCTGCTGCGGCTTTCCTTCCGCATCCTTTTGAATGTCGGTGCCGGCCGACAGGACCTCGATGTTCTGGAGCAGCGTTTTAACCTTGGTACCCACCCTCGGATCTGGAGGTCCGGGTGGATCGCCCGATATCACGACGTCAACGCGCATGCCAGGCGTCACGAATCCGGCTACGCCCACTACCTCGTCTACTTTGACTGCGCAGGCTCGCATGCCCTGCCTGATCGTGGCCGCCAGACCTCCGCCTGAACCCCTGGCCGCCAGGCGGCTTTCGAGGATGGGCTCGCCCTGGTAAAGGTCAGACTCCACGCCACGACCGATAACGTCTTCGGGCTTGAGGATCGCTCCCTTCGGCAGCGGCCCCGCGATATCTACGGTGGCTAGGTTGGCGGCAGTGAGAATGGTGCCGAGTTTGAGATCGGTGGCTGCCCCGACAAGGCGGGTGGTCGCCGACTTGTGTGCCACGGCGACACTCTTGCCGACCATCCGGTAGGCCAAAAATGAACAACCGGCAGCGACCAGAAAGGCGCAAAAGAAGATGGTGAGCAGTTTTCGGTTCATTACTTACCGCTCCGGGCAAATGGATTCGCTTTTTGTATATCTGTATCCTCAGTGGCAATCGAAGGGCCAAAGTTCTATCGACTTACTTCGCAGAGAAATATAGGACTTAATGGGGTTCCATACCGCTTTATGTCAACTGGCGTTTACCCCTAAGTGGCCCTGTATAGCGCTGTTGACATAGGCGCCGGCTAAGTTACGCATTCGACACAAACGTTGATGGCATTGAGATTGCAGGGAAAACAGGGATAATCTCCCGACCGAAAGAATCCGAACTGAGGCGACCCTTTTGATAAGAGACAGCGGCGACATGATTACGTTGTTCGCAGAGGAGGGGTCGCTGCGGCGCGGTGTGTCGTCCGTTGCGGTGTCGGGCATTGTCCACGGATTGGCTGTGGGAGCCCTGTCGTATGGACTTCTGCGCGTTCCCAGGGTTAAAGAGCCGATCATCACCGAGCGTTACTCGGTTCGCCATCTCGATCTCCACTCTCCCCAATTGCGGGAAGACGCGAGCGCCAGCGGCAAGAGCTTGTACCCCCAGGCGCAGACCACCCAGGCCAAGATTGTTCAGGCCTCAGCCGCAGTGATACCTGAATCCCGTCTCCCAGAAGTTCCGCGGGCAGTGGAAGGGAAACAAACACTAGTTCAGCCGGAGTTTCACCCTCATGTCGCACTTTCAGAAGAGGCACTGGTACCAACCGTGGTGATCTGGACCCCGGAACTGGCTTCGACAAAGCAGATTGTCCCCCCCCTGCCCGACAAGCCCTCGACTGCGGACGCCCAGCCTTCGCTGGATGCGCCGAATGAGGAACTCGACCCGGGGGAACTGGCGGTTACGCCTGCCGACTCTCAGCCCGATGTTCAGATGCCCCCGGCTGGGTCTACCTCTCCACTTGTGGTGCATGCTGACTCGGAAATGCACCCGCCGCCGACGACGGTTTCGAATTCCGCGGACCGGCCCACCCCGACCGCTGTAATTTCCATTTCCGATGTACGCATGACGGAAGGGACTGTCGTCCTGCCGCCGGTGAATGAGACTCATTCCACCCCGCCAAACTCTGACCCCGCCCCCGTTGTGACCACACATGCGCAAGCCCCGGCGAGCGCACCCGGATCAGGCGAAAGCACCGGATCGCAGACAGCAGCGGGGACAGGAGGGCCGGCGCAGTCCGGAAACGGTTCCGACACTGAGACAACAGAGCATATCCAGTTGCCCAAGGATGGAAGGTTTGGGGTAATCGTAGTAGGGACGACCCTCGCCGAGGAGTATCCCGAGACTCTGCAAATCTGGAGCGATCGCGTTGCTTACACGGTATATCTCCACGTGGGTCTCACCAGGAACTGGATTCTGCAATACGCGCAATCGCGCACGGCTGAAGCGGTGTCAAACGGGACGGTTGCGCGCCTCGAGGCACCCTGGCCGTACGACATCCTGCGGCCGAATCTCGTATCGCGCGACCTGAACGCGGACGCGCTCATGGTGCACGGAATCTTGAACGAATCGGGACGGCTGGAATCGCTGGCGATCGCTTTTCCGCAGCAGTTCTCGCACGCGGACTTCGTGCTTCGCACTCTTCAGGAATGGCAGTTTCGCCCCGCGCGCCAACTTGGCAAGCCGACCTCTGTTGAGGTGCTCCTGATTATTCCGGATGAATTGGATTAACCTGAACAATCGGGCTCGTAATCCGAGCCCGCAGAGGGGCTTACTGTACGCGCATTGCCATCAGGGCGGTTTCTTCCGCGTCCGGCTGAACGAATTCCAGACCTACACCATCGGCGCCCCATCGGCTCACGCGCAGCTGCACGGTCATGCGATGCATGGCATTGTCATCAATGCTGTCTGTGCGCTGCAAGCTCATTTTCACCTTCGCCCCGAGAGGCCAGCGTTCCTCGGTCATGAGATAGATACCCGTGGCGCTAATGTCGCGAATACCGAGCACCGCGAGCGCGGCGCCTTTCGAATCGTACGCGACCAGGCGAGGCCAGCGTTTGCGCATCGCTGTGCGACGATCGCTAGAGGATCTTTGAGGGAGCCAGTTCTTTGACCATGATGCCTTCTCAGGCGTGGCTGGCATGCTTTCCTCAAGCACCGACTGGGACGTGCTCCTGAGCCTGAACTCCATCTCTTCTGCGCGGCAGATCACCAGCTGATTGCCGGGCTGCGTCTGCGAAGAATAGACCGCACGGATGGGGAGAGCAAGCAGGCTCGCCGCACCAGCGCGCTCCGGAGCGAGACGGAACCTTGGAAACGACTCCATGACGTCGATTACCTTGTGGTTCTCGTCGAGATAGATAAAATCACGGACCGAAGAAATGCTGAGCGTGTGCAAGCCTTCGGGCTGGTTGATCCAGCAGCCCTCGTCCACGCGAGCACCGCCACCGATGAAAATGCCCTTGAGGCGGCCAAACGTATTCGCTCTCAGGGTTACACCCAGACTGAGAAAGCATTCGCTCGTCTGGTTATAGACGCAATAACGTTGTCTCTCCATAACTCTCCCATTCCCTCGGTAACCAGCCGTTCAACGCAAGCAATAACGCATAATCTAAGCAGACCGGGATACAGCTGTTTGGACGCAGGGTTCTCTTCGCGCCAAGCAGGTTCGTTGCTATGACAAGCAGGTTGGCTCAACGCTATCGTTAGGTCCAATCAAACCGGCAATGCCCTTCGATTGGAACGTTTGGCGTAGGCTGGATGACGGTGTTTGCCTGAAAAGCCTTTGCAAACATCGTCATCCGCGTACGCAGACCGGAGGCCAGGGTGAAGGACCCCTGGCTGAGTTTCCGCGGCGCGCTTACTTCACGCGAGAGCGGCGGCGCTGGACGAGCAAGCCCAGAACCAGGACGAAAAGCACGCCCGAGATGATGCGGATAATTGTGGCGTTGTCCATGATGAAACTCCTTTCTTCACTCTCAATGGAGGAAAGTCTTGAATTGTTCCGACATCAGGATGACTGCCGGCCCTAAAGTGACAAGAAACAGACACGGAAAGATGAAAAGCACCAGCGGGAAGATCAACTTTACGGTCGTCTTCGCCGCCATCTCCTCCACGGTCTGAATTCGCTGCGTCCTCAATGTTTCAGAGTGAGTCCGCAGCGTCTTCGCAATGCTGGTGCCGAACTGCTCTGATTGCACCAGCATGGAAACCAGGTTGCGCACTACTTCAACGTCTGTGCGCTCCGCCATGTGCCGCCACGCTTCAGCGCGGGGGCGACCGGCGCGCTGTTCAAGCACTACAATGTCCAGCTCATCGGCGATCACCGGATGGGTCGGCGCCAGTTCCTGCGCGGCGCGAGCCGTGGCCTGATCGATTCCCAGCCCGGCCTCAACGCAGATCACCAGCAGATCAAGCAGGTCAGGCAGCGTGAGACGAATCCGCGACTGACGCGACTTGATCTTCCGTCCCAGGTAGAAGTCCGGCGCGATATATCCAAGCCCGATCCCGGCGACGTAGAAGATAAGCGGGCTATTGGCCGCAACACCCGTGAACGTGAGGATCGCGCAGAACGAGAGAATGACCACCACTTTGCTGCCGTAGAAGAACTTCACCGCCGAGTCGTTGCGGAAGCCTGCGCGGATCAGGCGTTGCCGCACCACGGAAATCTCCGACTGCGACTTGGGAATCATCTTCTCGAGCGACTCCACTACCACGCCGATCGAAGAACCGGCATTCTGCAGCTTTCCGCTGAGGCTCGCTTTTTCCGGGCGCTCTCCAATCGCTGACATGATGCGCTGCAGCATTGCTTCCCGATAGAACAGGAGCAGTCCCGCACTCGCGATCAGCAGAAAAACGCCACAAAATGAGAGAATCACAATACCCATAATTCCCCTTCACACGTCCATGCGAACAATCTTCTGAATGATCAGCGTGCCGACCACCATCATGCCGCCCGCCGCCCACATCAACTTGATGCCAATCTCCCGCTTCCACAGCAGGCTCATGGTGTCGGGATTCACGATGTACAAGCCGACGCCCAAAGCAATCGGCAGAATGGTAAGAATCCATCCCGTCATCCGGCCCTGCGCCGTGTGCACCATTACCTGCTTCTTCAGCCGGAATCGCTGCCGGATTACGTGCGCGGTGTTCTCCAGAACCTCGGCAAGATTGCCGCCGCTCTCGCGCTGAATCAGAATCGCCGTCATCACCATGCGCAGATCCTGAATCGGAACGCGGGTAACCAGATTGTCGAACGCGCTCCTCAAATCCAGTCCGAAGTTCTGTTCATCGAACGCAATGCGAAACTCCGATCCCACGGGCTCGGCGCATTCTCGTGTCACCAGGCCCATCGCGGAGTTGAAACTGTGCCCCACGCGCAAGGCACTCACCATCAGATCCAGCGCCTCCGGCAGTCCCTGTTCGAACTTCCCGAAACGCTTGCCACGCATGAACAGGACATATCCCAATGGGATCAGGCTGAGGCACGCGCCCACCAGCACTGACAGAATCGTCGATCCTGTGCGGAGATTCATCAGGTATCCCGGGATGCCGAAACATGCGATGGTCATAAGCATCAGCGCGCTCGGAGTCCACTTGACCTCGCCCTGGGCCAGCATCTTTCTTATGCGCGGAATAATGTCGAACTTCTCCAACCGCCGATTGAGCCACGGAATCGCGCTGACAAGTTCGCTCTTGCGAAAGTTGATGATCGCGGCCCGCGCCTCGCGACCCGGCAGCGCAATCGCTGAATCAAGCGCCGTGATCGCCTGCTTCTTTTCGCTCGCCTTTCCCGCTCCCCCAAAGGTGAGGATCAGAGGAGTGATCAACGCGAAGATTGCGACGAACACCAGAATTGCAACGACTGTCATTGACCCACTCCTTCCTTCAATTAGTTCACTTCCAAGGAGGTCTCGAAGAGATCCCCCGGCAGTTCGATTCCGGCCAGCTTCAGTTTTTCCAGGAACCGCGGACGAATCCGCGTCGGCTTGAACACGCCAAGGACGCGCCCGTCGGGACCGATTCCCTTGCGCTCAAAGGTGAAAATGTCCTGCATGCTGATGATGCTTTCTTCCATGCCGGTGATTTCGCTGATGCTCACGATCTTGCGGCTGCCGTCGCTCATGCGCGACACCTGCACCACGATGTCGAGCGCAGACGAAATCTGCTGGCGCAAGGTCCGTTCGGTCAGCGTGAGCCCGCTCATGGCCACCATCGATTCCAGCCGGATCAGCGCGTCGCGCGGGGTGTTGGCGTGAATGGTCGCCATCGATCCTTCGTGGCCGGTATTCATGGCCTGCAACATGTCGAACGCTTCCTCGCCGCGCACCTCGCCAAGGATGATGCGGTCGGGGCGCATACGGAGAGAGTTGATAAGCAACTGGCGCTGTCGAATCGCCCCCTGTCCTTCCACATTCGGCGGCCGCGTCTCAAGCCGCACCAGGTTCTCGTGCACCAGCTGCAATTCGGCCGCGTCTTCAATGGTGATCACGCGCTCCGTTTGCGGAATATTGCGCGAAAGAATATTCAGCAGTGTCGTCTTGCCGGCGCCGGTTCCTCCCGAGATGAGAATGCTCAACCGCGCCCTTGCAGCCGACTCCAGCAGGAGCATCATCTCCCGGGAAATACTCTTCATCTGCACGAGTCGACCAGCATCCACGGGCCCGCCGCCCTGGCGGCGAATCGACATCGAAGGCCCATCAAGCGCGAGCGGCGGAATGATGGCATTCACGCGCGAGCCATCCGGCAAGCGGGCATCCACCATCGGCGACGATTCGTCGATCCGGCGGCCGACGCGCGAAACAATGCGGTCGATGATCTGCATCAGATGGCGGTCATCGCGGAAGCGCGTGTCCGCCTTCGTCAGCTTACCCCCGCGCTCAATAAACACCGAGTCTTTGCTATTGACAAGGATGTCGGAGACCTTGGGATCGCGCAGCAGCGGCTCCAGCGGCCCCAAACCAAATACCTCATCCAGCAGATCAGCTTGAACTCTTGCCTGCTCGTCAAAGCTGAGAGGCGTGCCCTGGCTCCGGATAATCTCCTCGATAAGGCTCGCTACCACCTTGCGCGCCTGTATCGGTTCCACGCGCGAGAG
>Ga0206998_1098_pt2 | contig 18523 bp, 20 predicted proteins | sample Alteio_BWMinCont_FD_153309 | JGI IMG/M metagenome (GOLD analysis project Ga0206998, IMG submission 153309) | Enriched cells from forest soil in Barre Woods Harvard Forest LTER site, Petersham, Massachusetts, United States -... | ecosystem: Environmental > Terrestrial > Soil > Temperate forest >... | reverse complement strand
GATGCCGAAGTCGATAAGGTTGCCGCGGATATTTATTTCCACGAAGGCGATCTGGTTTCGGACAACGCGCCGGCCGTCTGCAACAACGGCTGGGTTATCTTCGAGGACTATGTGCTGGTGATCGATGCCAACTTTCCGGCTGGGGCAAAGATGATGATCAGCACGATCCGGAGCATGACCGACAAGCCGATTCGTTTTGCATTCGATACACATCATCACGGCGACCACGCTTATGGGAACCAGATTTTTGTCGAGAATGGCGCGGTCCCGGTCGCGTACACGGGAGTTGTCGAGGAGATGCGGCGCTATGAGACCGGCTACTACGACAGCAAGCCGGGCAGATGGGAAGAGGAGGCGAAGAATCGTCCGGACGTAAAGGCCAGCAGCCTTAAGCCACCGTCAGTTCTCTTCCCGAAGGAGCTTTACTTTGATGACGGCGTGCATCGCGTCGAGCTGATGCACCTGGGGGTGGCTCACACGCCGTCATCAAAGTAAAGCTCCTTCGGGAAGAGAACTGACGGTGGCTTAAGGCTGCCCAAGGAGAAGATTCTTTTCACTGGCGACGTATGTGTGAACGGGCCGTATAACTTCGTGGGCGATGGGGATGTAGGGAAGTGGATCGCTACGCTGGACGCGGCGAAGAAGCTTGGCGCGGAGATTGTCTGTACCGGTCACGGGTCGCGGTCCACCATCACAGTGCTGGACGACCAGCAGGCGTTTTTCAAGGCTTTGCAGGATCAGGTCGGTGCCCGGATGGGCAACGTAGCACCCGATCAAGCGACGACGGAGATCGAGGCGATCCGGGCGACACTCAAGGGCAACGCTCAGATTGCACGGTATGTGTCGGATAGCGGCGCCAAAGACGATGGCTTTCCGGCACAGGTGCAGAAAGTCTTCGAAGAACTGAACGGAAAGAAACTCATGGCGCTACTGGAAGAACCGCGGGTGGCGCGGCGTCATCACGCCCGATCGCATGGGCTGGCTTAAGCCTGTAGATAGCCCCGGAACGGCGAATTGATGGAAGGATTGTAGGCTTGATCTGGTGATCACGGAGGAGAGATTGATGTTGCGGAAGATTCTTGTCGTTGGGTTGCTTGCGTCTTCACTCTCGGTGCTACGGCCGCAGCAGTCATCTGCACCGATCCAGTTTGAAACGCTTTCGCAGACGAGCAAGTCGTGGGATGGCACGACGTACAAGGCGTATCCCACGGGCCAGCCGCAGCTCAGCGTGCTCAAGGTGACGCTGGCTCCGCATACAACGATGAAGTGGCACACGCATCCGGTGCCGAATGCGGCGTATGTACTGTCCGGCGAGATAACGGCCGAGACGAAGGACGGGACCAAGAAGCACTTTGTCGCCGGGGAGGTGATTCCGGAGATGGTGGATACGGTGCATCGCGGCGTGACTGGAGATCAGCCGGTGGTGCTGATTGTGTTTTATGCGGGAACTCCGGGAGTGCCGCTTTCGCAGCCGGCGGGGGATGCGAAGTAGGGGGAGAACCGCATCTTTCGGTCCGGCTGCGGGGAGATGACACCTTCTCTCGTGCCTAATTCGGTAAGAAGCAGGTCCTTCGACTACGCGACCTTTGGTCGCTTCGCTCAGGATGACATTGGTTGGAGTTTGGGGCGGGGCATCATGCTTCCCACCCTTCGCTTCGCTCAGGATGGGGCACCCAACGTTACTCGAACATGTACATCTGCGGCAGATCCTTCCTGATCTGACCGGTGCGCTTGAGCTGGCCGCAGGCGGCGTAGATGTCGCGGCCGCGGGGGCGGCGGATGAAGGCGGGGATTCCGTGGAATTTGAGGCGGGCCTGGAATTCAGCTACGTGGTGCGGCTGGGGCATCTGGTACTGCATGAGCGGGCCGGGGTTCCAGACGATGAGGTTGACCTTGAGTGGGCGGCCAACGCGGAGCAGGAGGCGCGAGACTTCGTCAGCGTGGGCGAGCTGGTCGTTGACCCCGCCGAGCAGGACGTATTCGAAGGTGAGCTTCTCCTTGGGTCGGAGCGGGACCTGGCGGACGGCGTTAACCAGATGTTGGATGTCCCATTTGCGGGTGATGGGCATGATCTGCTCGCGCACCTTGTCGTTGGAGGCGTTGAGGGAGATGGCCAGCTTGGGGCGGACGGGCTCTTCGGCGAACCGCAGGATGCCGGGCATGATGCCGGAGGTGGAGACGGTCATGCGCGATTCGGCGATTCCGACATCGTGGACGAGGAGGCGGACGGCCTCCATGAAGGCGTCGTAGTTGAGAAAGGGTTCCCCCATGCCCATGAAGACGAGGTTGATGCGGTCGCGCCCGATCCGGACATTGTGACGCTTGAGGACGGCAACGACCTGTCCGGCGATTTCTCCAGCAGTGAGGTTGCGGATGATGCCGAGCTTTGCGGTTAGGCAGAACTGGCAATTGACAGCGCAGCCGATCTGGCTGGATACACAAATGGTGGAATCGAGGTAGCCGGTCTCGGAGCCGTCTCCACGCTCGCCGTCGTCGCCTTCGGGCATCCAGACGGTCTCGACGGTCTGGCCGTCGCCGGTGGCGATGAGATAGCGCTCGGTTCCGTCTACGGACTGGTAGGTCTCGACGATGGAGGGCAGACCGACGTGGTATCCGGCGGCGGTCAGCTGATCGCGCAGGCCGCGGGGCAGAGTGGAGATGGCGTCGAGCGAGTGTGTCCAGTTAGCGTAGAGGGCCTGGGAAAGCTGGCGGCCGCGGTAGGCGGGCGCTTCAAACTGTTGAAGTAATTCTTTAAGTTGTTGAAGACAAAGGCCAAAAAGAGGACGAATCGCGGAGGGTCGGGGAGCGTCTAAAATAGGTAGTAGATTTTCCCTGCCTGGCGTCATCGCAGCATCGATTCTGTTGACAGAATAGCTCATTGGCAACGCAGATCGCAGGCGCGTCTCCGTCGATGGTGATGGACGCGGCAGGTCAACAAGCAACAAGCCTTGGCAACAGGCCCAGACAATTTGGAAAGGGCTCCGACTCATGGACAACGAGAGAAATATCCGCCGCACCATCCTGCCTAACGGACTGACGATTTTGACTGAAAAGATGGACCACATCCGGTCTGTCGCGATGGGAGTGTGGGTGAGAGCAGGGTCGCGCCATGAGATGGCCGAGATGAACGGGATTTCACATTTTGTGGAGCACATGGTTTTCAAGGGGACGAAGAGCCGGTCCGCCCAGATTATTGCGCGGGAAGTGGATGCGATCGGCGGCAACCTCGATGCGTTCACGGGCAAGGAGACGGTCTGCTTCAACATGAAGGTGCTGGACGAGCACGTGCCGACGGCGCTTGAGGTGCTGTCGGACCTGGTGCTGAATCCGGTGTTTGCCAGCGAGGAGATTCACCGCGAGCGCGGGGTGATTCTTGAAGAGATCAAGATGGACGAGGATAACCCCGATTACCTGGTGCATGAGATCTTCACGCAGAATTTCTGGAAGGATCATCCGCTGGGCAAGCCGATTCTGGGGACGAAGGAGACGGTACGGCGCTTTGAGCGCGACACGCTGATGGATTTTTATGGCGGGCGCTTCCTAGGCGGGAACATGATCTTCTCTGCAGCCGGGAACATCGACCACGACAGCTTTGTAGATCAGGTATCGCGGAGGTTCGAGTCGCTGCCGGCCGGGCAGAGTCCCCTGGCTGATGGGAAGCCGAAGACGGCGGCGCGGATCAATCTGCGAAACAAGAAGGCGCTGGAGCAGGTTCAGCTTTGCCTGGGGGTGCCGGCTCCGCCGGTGGCGCACGATTCGCGCTACACCACGCTGGTGCTGAATACACTGCTCGGCGGCGGGATGAGCTCGCGGCTCTTCCAGACGGTGCGCGAGGAGCGCGGGCTGGCGTACTCGATTTACAGCGATCTGAATCCTTATAGCGACACCGGGTCGCTGTGTGTGTATGCGGGAACGTCGGCAGACCGGGCGGTACAGGTGATCGACCTGGTGATGGCGGAGTTCAGCCGGTTGAAGACTGAACCGCTGCCGGCCGATGAGCTTAGACGGGCAAAAGACCAGCTCAAGGGCAACCTGCTGTTGTCGCTGGAGAGCTCGATGTCGCGGATGTCGAACCTGGCGCGGCAGCAGATGTACTTCAACTACTTCTTCGGGCAGCAGGAGATCCTGGACAAGGTGGAAGGGGTGACCGCCGAGCAGGTGATGGATATGGCGAAGTCGCTCTTCCAGCCGGACCTGGTGGCGGTGACCCTGCTGGGCAGGCTGGATGGGCTGAAGCTGACCCGGAACCGGCTGGTGTGCTGAGGAAGCAGCCATTAGCCATTAGGGATTAGCCGGCGGGTAAAGGCCCTTGCTACGCCCTATACCTACTTGCTACGTCCTACCTTTTCGAGCGTTGTGCTGACATCGCGCGTCTTCATCCTTTAGGATTGCGTTTGGCGGGGGTTGTGCGCCCGCGGGCAGGATGGAAGTCAGGCTATGAAGCTTTCGATGGTGCAAAGACAGGTTCTGGAAGGGCGGGTTCGGAGACGGCTTGCCCGCAGGCGGCGTGAGGCTGGATTCACTTTGATGGAACTGCTGATCGTGATCTCGATCATGCTGATCCTCATGCTGATTGCGATTCCGAATTTCGCGGGCATGAAGATGCAGGCGAATGAGACGTCGGCGATCCAGTCGCTGCGCGCGATTTACCAGGCACAGATTCAGTATCAGACGACATATCCGGCGAACGGCTTTGCGTGCGGACTAACGACGCTGGGGGGCGACGCGAAGTCGGGACAGCCGTCTCCACAGTCGGCGCAACTGCTGCAGGGCGACCTGGCGAGCGGACAGAAGAGCGGATACACATTCACCGTCGTGAACTGCACGAAGGTGACGGTGAACAATCAGGACATGTACACCGGCTATGAGGCGACCGCGGTTCCCCAGGCGGTGGGCAAGACAGGGCATCGCGGCTTCTGCATCGATCAGCAGGGCGAAGTGAAGGCTGATCCCACGGGCGGGACGAACTGCACGCAGCCGTTGCAGTGAGGTTCTGGTTGCGGGCCCGGGGCCTACAGGCCATTGCGTTGCGGGCCTTTGTTCTGGCGGCGCTGTTGGCGCCGGCCGTGGCGCCGGCGCAGTCCTCTTCGCTGACAGCGGTTGAGTTTGCGCAGCGAATCGATAAACACTACAACTCTCTGCACTCGCTCGAAGTGCAATTTTCCCAGAAATATGAAGGCATGGGCATGAACCGCAAGGAGGCGGGCGTGCTGCTGCTGAAGAAGCCGGGCAAGATGCGCTGGACGTATTCGCAGCCCGAGGGGAAGTTGTTCATTCTGGACGGCAAGTACGGGTATTTCTATTCGCCGGGTGATACCGAAGTGCAGCGGGTTCCGGTGAGGAACCTGGACGATATGCGGTCTCCGCTGCGACTGCTGCTGGGGCACGCGAAGCTCGAACAAGAATTAACAAGTCTGGCAATTGCTCCTCAGGCCGATGGGACGTATATGCTGACGGGGATTCCGAAGGGGTTGGAAAAGCGCGTGGCGAGCTTCAGCGTGATGGCGACGGCGGATGGGGTGATCCGGTCGATGAAGGTGGAGGAAACGGACGGGATTACGAATGCGTTCGTGTTCGCCGATGAGAAGCCGGAAGCGGCCGCTCCGGATGCGGAGTTTGTGTTTGCGGCGCCGGCGGGCGCGAAGGTGGTTGAGGGGCTGCCGCCGGTCTGAGGACTCGCCGTCCAGACGAAGGTGCCTTCGGTGCAAAATCAGGGCAATCGCAGATAGTGAGTGCCGGATATGATTTCGGCATGCTGAGTTCTAGGCTTCGTTCTTCCCTTCTCCTGGCACTTCTTTTTGCACATCTCTTTTTCATAGCCGGGGCTCGTGCGCAGGACGTGACGTCAGGGCCGTGGGTGATGCAATCGAGCGGAACGAAGGCGGGGCTGCGCGGGATTCATGCTGTCGGCGGCGGAGTGGCCTGGGCGAGCGGGACGAACGGGACGGTTCTGCGGACGGAAGACAGCGGTTATATGTGGCAGAGCTGCGCGATGCCTCCGGGGGCGGAGAAGCTGGATTTTCGGGGGATCTGGGCGTGGGATGCGGATACGGCGATCGTGATGTCGTCGGGGCCGGGGGATCTGTCGCGGCTGTACAAGACGACGGATGGGTGTTCGCACTGGACGCTCCTGTATACGAATCCGGACAAGGACGGGTTTTGGGATGCGATAGCTTTTACTGACAGGAATCGCGGATTCATTCTTGGGGACCCTGTGAATGGCAGGTTTGTCCTGTTCTTCACTCTGGACCAAGGGAAAACGTGGGGCCGAGTAAACATTAAAGACCTGGACACGGGAAATGCGAAGATTGGTGCATTTGCGGCCAGCAACTCAGCCATGACTCTCACGTACGCCAGCCTTCCGATGTTCGGCACTAGTGGACCTGGTGGTCCATGGCTCTATGTGCCGGACAGCGTTTGCACGTCGCTAACGGCTCGACAAAACCCCGCGGCGTGCTTTGATGGATCCCTGCGATTTGAAAAGGAAAGACTGCCGATGGCTGGGGATTCTGCATCGGGCGGAATTTTTTCTCTGGCAGTGGATTCAGACGTAACAAAGTTAGTCGCTGTTGGCGGCGATTACGGTCGTCCGAACGAGGTCACAGGTACTGCGGCCGCGACGATACCGTGGATGCTTGAACCCCGCCGGGCAACAACGGCGGCAGAGCGGCCTCCGCATGGGTACCGGTCGGCGGTGGCGTGGGATCCAGATGCCAAGGCGTGGATTGCGGTCGGGACGAATGGGTCGGACGTGAGCTATGACGACGGAAAGACGTGGTCTGCGCTGGATGACGGCAAGTGGAATGCGTTGAGTCTGCCATGGGTGGTGGGTCCTGAGGGCAGGATTGCGAAGCTGGGGGCGCTGCCGGCGAGAAGATAGCGCCTTCGGATCATCGCTTCCCCACCCTTCGCTACGCTTAGGATGGGCAACCAGAGCCGTGCCCTGATACAAGGCTTGAAAGCAGGTCCTTTGACTGCGTGCGCCGTGGCGCACTTCGCTCAAGATGACATCCTTTGAGGGGTCGCGCTCTTTTGAGGGTCCGGTCGCTTTGAGGGTCTGCCTGAAAATGCTGGTTTCGAATCGGGACGGCGGATGAACGGTATGGCCGGCTGGTGCGTCTATCCGCTGCAGGAAACTGGTACCCTGAAGTAGCGTCCGATGGCGGAATTTGTTATCAAACTGGCCGACGAACGCGGCCGTGTGCAGCAACAGGTGCATTCGGCTGCAACCGCCGAGGAGCTGCGCCAGCGCTTCTCGCAGGCGGGCTATTACGTCTATTCGGTCAAGCCGCGAGGGCTGACGGGCAGCCGCAAGAAGGCCAAGCTCGAGACATTCATCATCTTTAACCAGCAGTTCCTGACGCTGATCCGGGCGGGGCTTCCGATCCTGGGGTCGCTGGAGATGCTGGCCAAAGGCCAGAAGAATCCGACGTTTGCGGCGCAACTGCAGAATGTGGCGGCACGGGTAAGGACAGGCGAGTCGATCTCCTCGGCGTTTGAAGCGCAGGGCGGCTTTCCGGTGATCTACACGACGACGCTGCTGGCCGGCGAGCGAAGCGGCAACCTTGAGGAGGTTCTGAAGCGGTTTCTGGATTTCCAGCGGGTTTCGCTGACCTTTACCAAGAAGCTGAAGGCTTCGCTGATCTATCCGGGGCTGCTGATTACGCTGGTTTTCGGGCTGTTCATTTTTCTCATCACATTTGTTGTGCCACGCTTTGCGACCCTTTATGACCAGCTGGGAACGAAACTGCCCGGCCTGACGCTGGCGCTGCTGGCTCTGGGGCAGGGGGCGCAGCATTATGTGCTGTATGTGCTGCCGGTGCTGGCGCTGATCGCGTTCCTGATCTATCGCTGGAGCAAGACGGACAAGGGCGCGGACAGAATTGACGGCATCCGCATCAAGCTGCCGATTTTCGGGATGATCTGGCTGAAGTATCAGGTGGCACTGTTTTCACGGACGCTTTCGACGCTGCTTTCGGGCGGGCTGCCGCTGGTGCCGTCGCTGGAGACGGCGGCGCGTTCGATTGCCAGCAAGCGGATTGCGAAGGCGGTGTTTTCGTCGGTGGGCAGCGTGCGCGAGGGCAAGGGGTTATCGCAGAGCCTGGCGGGCACGAAGGTGTTTCCTCCGCTGTCGGTGGAGATGATCGAGGTGGGCGAATCGACGGGCGCCCTGCCGGGGATGCTGAACTCGGTCGCGGAGTTTTATGAGGAAGACGTGCAGACGGCGCTGACGGCGGCGCTGGCTTTAATTGAGCCGGCGATTCTGATTGTGATGGGCGTCGTGGTGGTGATTATTCTGATCGCGCTGTATCTGCCCATCTTTTCGCTGGGGAACGCGAATAATTTTCAGCGTTAAAGATTTTCCAAGGGAAGCTTTATGGCACAGGCACCGATACTGGCACAGCCGATTGAGTTAAACGAGGCGGAGCGGGCGCAGACGCTGGCGCAGCGCTATCGCTGCGAGTTCGTCGACCTGAAGCACTTCCGGATTCAGCATGAGCTGATGAAGCGGGTGCCGGTGGACATGATGTTCCGCTACAACTTTGTGCCGCTGGAGCAGGTCGATGACCGGCTGGTGATCGCGGTGAGCGATCCGAGCCGGCTGATGGTGCTGGACGAGATATCGGGGCTGCTCGGGCAACGGATCACGACACGCGTCGCCACCCTGACGCAGATCACCGATCTGCTGAAGAAGACGGAGCAGTCGCAGCGCGTGCTGGACGAAGCGTCGGAGGGCATGACCTTCGATGTGGTCTCGGCGCACGACGATCCCGATGAGACGATCTCGATCGAAAAGCTGACGTCGGAAGAGGACATCAGCCCGATCATTCGCCTGGTGGACACGACGATCTTTACGGCATTGGAGCGGAGAGCGTCGGATATTCACATCGAGACGAACGACGATTCGCTGGTGGTGAAGTACCGCATTGACGGCGTGCTGCAGCTGGCGATGGCGGCAATTGCGCGCGAGCACCATTCGACGATCCTGTCGCGCATCAAGGTCATGAGCGAGCTGGATATCGCCGAGCGGCGCGTGCCGCAGGACGGGCGCTTCCGAGTGCGGTACAAGGGCCGGCTGATCGATTTCCGCGTGTCGATTATGCCCACGGTTCACGGCGAAAATGCCGTGCTGCGCGTGCTCGACAAGGAGTCGATGAGCGAGAAGTTCCGCAAGCTGACGCTAGATGTGGTTGGCTTTCATGAGGACGACCTGCGGCGCTTCCGGCGGTACATTCGCGAACCGTATGGGATGGTGCTGGTGACGGGGCCGACGGGATCCGGTAAAACGACCACGCTCTATGCGGCGCTGAATGAGATCAAGAGCGACGAAGACAAGATCATCACGATTGAAGATCCGGTGGAGTACCAGATTCGCGGGATTACGCAGATTCCGGTCAATGAGAAGAAAGGGCTGACCTTTGCGCGCGGACTGAGGTCGATTCTGCGCCATGACCCGGACAAGATTCTGGTGGGTGAGATCCGCGACCAGGAGACGGCGCAGATCGCCATCAATGCGGCGCTGACCGGACACCTTGTGTTCACGACGGTGCACGCGAATAACGTAGTCGACGTGCTGGGGCGCTTTCTGAATATGGGCGTCGAGGCTTACAACTTTGTATCGGCGCTTAACTGTATCCTTGCGCAACGGCTGGTGAGGACTATCTGCGAGTACTGTGCGCGCCCGGTCCAGCATGATGATGAGACGCTGACGCTGAGCGGGTTCGATCCGGCGGAGTGGCGGGACTTTGAGTTTCGCGAGGGCGCGGGGTGCATCGAGTGCGGCGGCACGGGGTATCGTGGGCGAACGGCGATTCATGAGTTGCTCGATCTGACGGATCCGATTCGCGAAATTATCCTTGAGAAGAAGCCCAGCTCGGAAGTGCGCAAGCTGGCACAGCAGGAAGGCATGCAGTTCCTGCGCGAGTCGGCGATAGACAGAGTGCGGCGCGGCTTGACCACGCTGAAAGAGATCAACAAGGTTACATTTATCGAGGCGTCGCGCTAAAGTGGCAATTCCCTTTCGCATTCTTTCGCCCAACACGAACCAGCGCCCAAAGCTGGCGTGCGAGATTACGCCTGAAGGCGTGATTGCGGCGCGGCAGCAAGGTGATGCGCAAGCGGTGATGAGCTTTGCGCCGCTGGCGGCGGGGGTGGTGAAGCCCGGGCTGAGTGACGCGAATTTCACCGATCCGGCGATGGTCGCGCTGGCTTTGCAGAAGGCCCTTGACGAGGTTTCTTCGCGGGAGAAGCAGCTGACGCTGGTGGTTCCGGATGCAGCGGTGCGAGTGCTGATGCTGGAGTTCGATACGCTACCCGCGAAGGCGCAGGAGGCGCTGCCGATTGTGCGCTTCAGGCTGCGCAAGCTGATGCCCTTTGAAGTGGACGATGCGGCGGTGAGCTACCAGGTGATGGAGCGGCCACAGGAACATGGTCAGACGCATGTGCTGGTGACGGTGATGCCGGCGGCGGTGCGCTCCGAATACGAGGGCGCGGTGCGCGCGGCCGGATATGAGCCGGGCGTAGTGCTGCCATCGACGCTGGCCTCGCTGGCAGCACTGACGAGCAATGACGCGGCGCTAGTGGTGAATCGCAACGGGTTTACTCTGACGACGGCGATTGCCGCGGGCAATGAGCTGCTATTGCACCGGACGCAGGAGCTGCCAGCGGACGACGGGCAGCGTCAGGAGGAACTGGTGCAGAGCGTGTCGGTGGCAAGGGCTTATTTTGAGGACACGCTGAAGGCGTTGCCGGAAGTTGTCTACTACGTCGGGCCGGGCGGAGCGCAGGAGTTTGCGCAGATGCTGGAGGACGGAGCCAAGGACGAAGCGGAGGATGGAGTGAGAGTGCGCGACCTGGCGGCCGGCCCCGGAATGGGCGCGACCGGGACGATGCCAAGAGGACTGGCGGCAGGAGTGACAGGAGCGCTGGCAAGCTGATGAAGATTACGATCAATCTAGCCAGCCAGCCGTATATCGATGTGCGGCAGGTATTGAAGCAGCTGAGGATCCTGATGGGGATTCTTGTGCTGCTGGCGATACCGCTGTGGCTGCTGCTGCGCGGGGAGCAGCATAAAGCGCAGGACGCCACGGCGCGGGTGGATGCAGTCGAGAAGCACGTGACGAAGCTCGAACAACAGCAGCAGAGCTACCAGGTGCTGATGCGGCAGCCGCAGAATGCAGCCGTGCTGACGCAGTCGGACTTCCTCAATTCCCTCTTCCGGCGCAAGGCGTTCTCATGGACGGCGACGATGACGGACCTCGAGACGGTTTTGCCGGCAGGCGTGCAGGTGTTGAGCCTCGACCCCGAGGTCGCGAAGGACGGCGGGGTGACGATCCGGCTGCGGGTGAGCGGCGCTCGCGACAAAGCAGTCGACCTGGTGCGGAACCTCGAGAAGTCGCGGCACTTTGGTTCTCCGCGGTTGGCAGGCGAGGCGCTGGCTTCGGCGACCGCAAATGGGCCGAATGCGGCATTGCAGCCGATCAACGCGTCGATTGACGTCAACTTCGAGATCCTGGCCGACTACCGGCCGCTGAGCGAGGCGGAAGAACAGGCGAGCAAGGCAGAGTCCGCCGCCGAGAAGAAGCCGGATGAGACGATAGCCGGCGAAAAGAAGGGTGTGAGCCCGAAGGCGCATACGGCTGCGCCGAAGAAGCGAGGTGCGCAGTGAACAATCTCCGCCGCTTCTTTACGGTACTGAATCTGCACATCGCGGGCGCTGTCGCGCTTGCGGGACTGGTGCTTTTTCTCGGGGTGAAGGTGATGCTGGCGTTTCATGCCGCGGGACAGCTCAACTCCGAGGATTACCAGCGGGCGCAAATCAGGTCGGCGCAGTTGCAGTCGCAGATGGCGCATCTCGAGGGACTGCCGCAAAAGGTGGACCAGGCGCGCGATGATGCGAATAAGTTTTTCGAGAAGCGCATCGCGCCGAATTATTCGACGATTGCCGAGGAGCTGGGTACGGACTACGTGAAGAACCAGGTGCGGCTGACGCGCGCGCAATACACGCCCAAGCCGGCTATCGACGGGCTGACAGAGCTTCGCATCGACGCCAACCTGAGCGGCGACTACACGGCGCTGATGCACTTTATCAACGATCTCGAGCGGGACAAGAATCACGTTTTTTTCATCATCGACGGCCTGACCTTTACCGGTCAGCAGGGCGGACTGGTGAATTTGCGGCTGCGGATGACGACGTATCTGCGCTCCAATCCGGGCGAGCTGCCTCCGCCGAATGAGGGCACCGAACCGGCCACGGCGGAGAACGTCAGCGAGGAGGGTGCGCGCTGATGGCGTTGAAAATTGGAACCGAAGACAAGAAGAAGGTTGCGATCGCCGCCGGATTGGGCGCGGCGGTGCTCGGGCTGGTGATCTACAACGTCATCCCCATGTTCAGCGGCGGGTCGACGCCGGCTCCGGTGGCAGCACCCACGGTGGCGACGGCTCCGGTTATTGCTCCCACGTCTGCAGCGGCAAATCCTGAGGCGCGGCCGAGGCAGAGGGTTGTTTCGACAAGCGGCGGACACGAGGCGGCGAAGATTTCGGGATCTATGGCAAATCTTGATCCGACGCTGCATCCGGAGGTGATGGCGCAGGCGGAGTCACTGGAGTATTCGGGCAAGGGGAGAAATATCTTCTCGATGTTCTCAGTGCCGGTGATCGAGGAAGCGAAGGCTCCGATTCGGCCACAGCCGGTTGTGCCGGCTTACAGCGGACCGCCGCCGCCGCCGCCGATTGACCTGAAGTTTTTCGGATATGAATCGCAGGATCAGAAGAAGAAGGTGTTTCTGCTGCATGGAGCCGATGTGTTTATCGCGTCGGAGGGGGATGTGGTCGATCACCACTACAGAGTGGTGAAGATTGCGCCGCTCTCGGTGCAGGTAGAAGATATTCCATATAACAACACGCAGACGCTGCCGCTGATTCAGAATTGAGACGGGCTTCGATGTTTTCTTCACCACAGGACGTAAGGCGCAGTCGCGCGGTTGCCGATGCGCGATGCGAAGGTGGATTCATCCTCCTTGCCGTGCTGTTTCTGGTGGCGCTTATCCTGATCACGCTGGCAGTGGCAGCTCCGAAAATTGCACAGTCCATTCGGCGAGACAGGGAGCTGGAGTTGGTGCACCGCGGCGAGCAATACAAGCGGGCAGTCAAGCTCTATTACCGGAAGTTCCAGGCTTACCCTTCGACGATCGACCAGCTGGTGAACACGAACCAGATACGGTTCCTTCGCAAGCGATATACCGATCCGATAACGGGAAAGGATGACTGGAAGATCATCCACCAGGGCGAGCAGCATGTGAAGATTATGGGGCTATTTGGCCAACCGATCGCCAGTAGTGGAGGCCCGGCAGCTGCAGGAACGAGTATCGCCGGGATCGGCCAGAGCGGATTCGGAAACGGCACGGCAGGGGCGGCATCGGGAACGAGCGCGCCGAGCAGCGGGGTGATGGGCGCATCGGGCTCAACCATTGGATCGACGGGGGGGGCTACAACCGGATCTGGGGGCCCGACGGACGGAAGCGCGTTCGGACAAAGCGGCTTCGGAGGCACGTCGGGAACGTCCACGACGGGGACGTCCGGGTTCGGCTCAACTGGGTCAGGGAGCGGGACGGGTGGAAATACCAATCCCACGTTTGGCGGCGGGCCGATTGTCGGGGTCAAGATTCCGGATACCAAGGCTTCCCTCAAGGAATACAAGCTGCAGAAGCATTACAACGAGTGGGAGTTCGTCTACGATCCGCTGGAGGAGCAGCTACAGGGCGGCGGCGCGATGTTTGGCGGGGCCGGTGCGAATTTGAACGGGGTTGGGAACGGAACGACGAATCCCACGAGTCCGACAAGCGGCTTCGGCGGGACGGGATTTGGTTCTCCAACTTCAGGAACGGGCACCTCGGGATCCGGCGGCACGAATCCGAGCCCGTCTCCGACGCCACAGCAATAAAAAAGGCCCTGCCGGAGCAGGGCCCGAGTTGCGGAATATGAGTCTGAAGCTTAGACGGTGAAAACCCTTAAACGCTGAACGAAGAGCCGCAGCCGCAGGTGCTTTTTGTGTTCGGGTTCTCAAATTTGAAGCCGGCGGCTTCAAGAGTCTCGACGTAGTCGACGACGCAACCGTTCAGATACATCAGCGAAGTGGCGTCGACAAAAACCTTAAGCCCGTCGAAATTAAAGACCTTGTCCATCATGCCGGCCTGATTCTCGAAAGACATCGAGTACTGGAAGCCGGAGCAGCCTCCGCCGACAACCCCGACGCGAAGACCTGCCGGCAGCGGGTCCTGCGTCGCCATGATTTCACGGACCTTCTCAGCAGCAGTGGCGGAGAGGGTGAGAGGCGCGGTCTTGATCTGTGGGGTCTGGACTGTGTCCGGCGTGGCAACGGTTGTGGCCATGAATGATCTCCTGATCCTGAGGAAACTCGTAATTTGAGTGTATCGCCGGTCAGAGCGGGATACAACACTTCATTGCTTTGGATGATGCTCGCTGGGGTTCGGACTCAGCAAAGGTTCACCCAAGGGCTAGTCGGCGACGATTTTTCCGGATACACGGGCGTATTCGGCCTCGGAGACAACTCCTTTGGCGACCAGATCATGCGGGACGCTGTAGGGGCGGTTGTCGACGATGCGCTGGGCGCGGGAGCTGGAGACGCCGGGCAGGGTCTCGAGCTGGGTGGTGCTGGCGGAATTGATGTCGATCACGCCTGCTGACGGCTTCCCGTCGGTGTGCATGCCCTCCTTCACGCCGGAGGCGATGTCATCGACCTTGCGCTCAGCGTTGGCAGCTGCGACTTTGGCATCTGCAGCGGCCTGCTGAGCTCCGGCCTTGACCTGCTCGGTGGTTTTGGCGGCGTTGTCTTTGAGCTTCTGGTCAGATTGGGGGGTGCCGTTGGTATTGCATCCAGCGAGCCATGCGACCCCGGCAGTGATAGCGAGCGCGGTGAGGCCGTTCACCCACAATTTCTGGCAGGATTGCTTCCAAAGCTCTGTAGTACCAGTCATTTGCGTCTCCGTTCGGCGCGGCCTTGCAACGCGGCCAGTCGCGTTTTCTTTCGTCTGCATTCAGATGGAATGTCTGCGGAGGCGGGGGGTTGCCAAATAAGTTTCGCAATGCGAAAAGTTGCCTGTTCAGCGCACCAAAGACGGGACTATTATGCTCCGCAGCGGCCCCGTACCCCCCGAGCCCGGACGACCGGACCCGCTCGGTATCTGGAGCCGGCTCAAATTCGAATCCCGAGGTGCTCAATGAGCCCCATGATTATTTTGTGGATCGTCTGGGCCGGAGTTCTGGCGATCCTTTTGATACTCCTAGCTTATCGCGGTACGCTCACCCGTTACGAAGAAGACCAGCTCTTTCTGGACGATGCAGGCAATCACCAGAAGCAGGAGCAGACCGAGATCGTTTCCAAGTGCAACAAGATTCAACCGTACGTGCGCATTGCAACCGGCGCAACCTGCGTCCTTTCCGCCTGCATTCTTGGCATATATGTGTGGGACGCGGTTCGTCACATCATGATGTAGGTTGAAGCTTTCCCCCCAAGCGGACCGGAGTGGCGGAAGCTCTCCGGTTTCTGCGTCTTTACGGCAGCCTCAGCGCACACCGTCGATCGCACCCTTCGCAACGATTTCGAGCTCGACCGTCTTATCGACGCGAAAGATGAAGTTGCTCGGGTCCTTGATGCCCCAGTCGACATAGGGAATAGAAAAATGCGTGGTAGCCGCGATGTCGTGTCCATTGACATCGACCTTTGCCTCCATGCGCAGGGGATGGTCTTTTCCGTGAATGGTAAATGTACCGTCGATGGTTACGTTCTGGGCCGAGCCCGGCTTGACGGCTCCCGTGACTTTCTCGGGATGGAAGATGGCCTGAGGATATTTATCGCTTTCGAGGATCTCCTTTTGCATGCGGCTGTCGCGGGAGTGATTGCCGCTCTCGCCGGTGGCGAGATCGACAGCGATTTCGCCCTGAGCCGCGCCGGTAGCGGGATCGAAGGTGATGAGGCCGCCCTTGAGCTTGAAGGTTCCGTGGACCGCATGCATGTTGCCGTTGAGGATCCAGTGGATTTCGGTACTGGACGGGTCGAGATGCAGAGTGACGCTCTGCGGCGCCTGCTGTGCGCCAAGGAGCGGGACGAGTGCGAACAGCAGGGCGGCACCAAGAACGAAATGCCTGGGAGAGGAATGCCTGGGCAGGAGAGATTTCACGTGGGTTCTCCGGGTTGTAGGGCTATGCCGGCGAAGGCAGGAGCATGCGGCAGCCGAGCCGGGGCGCATGTTGCAGGAGGAATCGATGCAGAGAGTCTTCTCCCATGTGGACGCGAAGCAGCTTTTCAAAGAGGAGCGGCTCGCGGGCTAAGACGCGCAGGACTTTGCCGCGGAGAGCCGGCCACCGATCCATGAGCAACAAACTGCGCGCCATGGACTGTGGGATGCGCAGAGTCTTCGCGTGGCCGCCGGCGTAAGCATCGAGGGATCCGCCTTCGATGGAGGCGGCGAGCAGGAGAGCCTGACGGAAGGCCATGGCGAGGCCTTCTCCGGTGATCGCGTCGGCCGAGCCGGAGGCATCGCCGAGGAGCGCAACATTTTCACGGACAACGTGATGCAGGGTGCGGGTGGTGGTGATGGAGCCGCGCTCGCGTGAGGTGATTTCTGCGTCACGCAGCTTTTCCCGCAGCGCGGGGATGCTGTCGATTACCTGCGCGGTGCGGACCATGCCAGGAAAACGGGTGACGACGGCTACGCAGATTTCGTCTGCGCCGACGGGCGTCACATACGCCTGGCCGAGAGGTCCCCAGTGGACCTCGACATAATCGCTCCACGGCGCGATGCGGTAGTGCATGCGGAAGCCGAAGCGGCGGGTGTGCAGCGTTCCGCAGCTGAGGCCGGCCCAGGCGCGCACGCGAGAGGACTGACCGTCGGCGCCGATGAGATATCGATACGTGACGCGCTCGCCGGCGATTGAGGCTGGCTGACCCGGGTTGAGGACGACGGGAGTCCCCCAGCGCAGACGGACGCCGATGTCGCGGGCCCGGTCGACGAGGAGGCTGTGGAGGACGACGCGGCGAAGGCCCATTCCTTCTCCGTAGGAGAAGTTAGCCGTCACCGTCGAGCGCTCATCGCCGAAACGGATGCCACTGAAGGCCGCTCCGTGGGCACAATTGAGGTCGACGCCAAGTTGCGCGAGGTCGCAGCGCGAATCGGGCATGATCCCCTCGCCGCAGGCCTTGTCGACAGGGGGCACGAGAGCGTCGGCCAGAAGCACATCGACAGAACTCTGCCTGAGTGCGATGGCTGCTGCCAGTCCTGCGGGTCCTCCGCCGATTACCAATACATCACAACGATTCTGCGAAAGACCCATTCCACTCCATTTAGTTTGTCGGAGCGGCTACCACTCGAGCAGCAGCATCTCCGCACAAAAGCCGGGGCCCATGGCGGCAAGGACGCTGCGGGTGCCGGGTTTTGGACGCTGGTGTTTCATGATTTCGTCGAGGACGACAAGCACAGACGCCGAAGAGAGATTGCCTACGCGGCGCAGCGCCTCCCACGAGACAGCGAGTGCATCCTTCTCGACCCCGAGAGCCTCGGCTGAGGCGTCTAGGACCTTGGGACCTCCGGTGTGCATAATCCAAGTGCCGATATCGAGACGGGTAAGGCCATGCCGGGAGAGAAAATCGTCTACGTCGCGGCCCAGATTTTCACGGACCACCTTGGGGACGTCAGGAGAGAGGACGATACCGAAGCCCTTCTCGGAGATGTCCCAGCCCATAACGTACTCGGTGTCGGGATAAAAGACCTGATGACTGGCGACGATGCGAGGGCCAGGGAGGGGCACCTTGTCTCCGACGACCAGGACGGCGGCAGCTCCATCGCCGAAGAGTCCCGAGGAGATAAGGTTGGCGGCAGACATGTCGCCGCGTTGCCAGGTGAGACTGCAGAGCTCTACGGAGAGAAGCACGGCAACCTGGTCGGGGTAGGCGCGTACATAGTCGGCGGCGCGGGCAAGGCCGGCGGCTCCGGCGACGCAGCCGAGGCCGAATATGGGATTGCGCTTGATGTTCGGGGACAGCTTCATGCGATTGACCAGGCGGGCGTCGATCGAAGGACTACAGACCCCGGTAACGGATACGAAGAACAGTGCTGCGAGCTGCTCGCGCGCGAGGCTGGTTTGCTTGAGCAGGCACTCGATGGCCTGTTGGCCGAGCTGTTCCGCGGTTTCGATCCAGACATTGTTGGTCTTGCCCCATGTGTCGAGTGAGTTGTACTCTTCGAGCGGCCGCGAGAAGTAGCGCCCCTCGACGCCGGTGCGCGAGTGGAGCCGGTCAAGGACCGCTCCGTTATCTGGCCCGTTACCCCAATAGGCCTTAAGTGCTTCAACCACCTCCTGCTGGCTGAAGTAGTACGGGGGGAATGCTGTGGTCGTTGCTGCAATGCGCATGCTCTCTCTGGCTCCAATGAGAATAGTAGTTTGAGTATGCCCAACCGTCACGAAGAAGTCACGGGAGCCGTCAAGCCGGGCTCGGCCCAGAACG
>Ga0206998_1132_pt1 | contig 18672 bp, 10 predicted proteins | sample Alteio_BWMinCont_FD_153309 | JGI IMG/M metagenome (GOLD analysis project Ga0206998, IMG submission 153309) | Enriched cells from forest soil in Barre Woods Harvard Forest LTER site, Petersham, Massachusetts, United States -... | ecosystem: Environmental > Terrestrial > Soil > Temperate forest >... | reverse complement strand
CGGCCGCCGCTCGTTTCACCTGGCGTGGAAGCCGTCCATCCTATCCGACCAGACGAAGCCGGAGTCTCGCGGTTTCGAGGTTCTCAGGCCCTTGCAGTTAACCGGGGAGGAGCCCGACGGGGGAAATCTGTGGTACTGTGAGCCCAGTTTTTCCAAGGCAGCGATTTTGCCGACTGCCGCTGGATGCACAATGAACAAGCAGGAGCAAGCCGCGGAGCAGTTGTTTGGGGAAGCGCTCGACCTGCCTCCCGATCAGCGACAGGTATTTCTGGACCGCGTGTGTGCCGACAAGCCCGCCCTGCGCCGCATGGTGGAAGATCTGCTGGACGAGAATGACCGGCTGAGCGGGTTTCTTTCTCAGCCTGCTTACGTTCAGGCGTCGGCAGCGCAAATGGCGTCGCAAACCCTTGTGTGGGCGCCCGGGAAGCGTCTGCTGGAGCGGTATGCGATCACCGGCAGACTGGGCGTGGGCGGCATGGGCGTGGTGTACCGGGCACGCGACGAAAAGCTCGGCCGCGAAGTTGCCATTAAGATGCTGCAGCGCGGAGTGGTGGCAGGTGATGAAGCTCGACGACGGTTTCGGCGTGAGGCCCAGGCTCTCGCAAAAATGAACCACGCGCACATTGCTTCCGTCCATGACGTGATCGAGCAGGATGGCGCGGATTGCATCGTGATGGAGTTGGTGGCGGGTGAGTCGCTGGCGGCGAAGCTTCGCGGCGGAGCTCTGCCGGTGAGGGAAGCGACAACAATCGCGCTGCAGGTGGCCGAAGCCCTTGAAGAGGCGCATGAGCAGGGCGTGATCCACCGCGACCTGAAACCGGCCAATGTGATGATCACCCCGAAGGGTCAGGCCAAGGTTCTCGATTTCGGACTGGCGAGGCTGCTAGGCCCGGCGGATGTCACGCAAACAGCGCTGGAGACAGGCGGAGTGATGGGCACGCCGCTCTATATGTCGCCGGAGCAGGCCATAGGGCAGAAAGCCGATGCCCGGAGCGACCTGTGGAGCCTGGGCGTGACCTATTACGAATCGCTGACGGGAATCGCACCGTTTCGCCGACCGACGACTCTGGCGATTCTGCGAGCCATCACCGATGAGACGGTACAGCCGTTGCGGGAGATGCATCCTCAGACGCCTTTGCTTGCCGAGCAGGTTGTGGCGCGGGCGCTCGAGAAGGACCCGGAGCTCCGATACCAGCACGCGCGCGATTTCGCGACGGATCTACGGAGAGTGCTGCGGGACCTGGAACCGGGACGCGTGACCGGATCGAGAACGCATGCTGAGCTGGTCCGCGGCGCTACCGTGGGCGCCGGACCGATTCGTCGTATAGCGCTTCGTCGAATCGCGTTGCTCGCCGCCGTGCTGGTCGTGGCAGGGACAATCCTGATGGTGCTTGGTCCGGCGCCTGCGACCGGAAACCTCGAATCGACGCAGATTTCGTTTTCCAACGAGGCGAAGCTCGGCCCGCTGCTCACCGACGGCGCCCGGCTATATTTCGAAAGCCGCAACGTTCCGTCGGCGATGTCGGTGACCGGGGGAATGATCGCGCCCATTCCGGGGCTGGCCGGCGGAATGTACCTGGTAGATGTAATCGCGGACGGGTCGAAGGTCCTGGTGTGGGCCCAGGACAAGAACAACGAGGCGGGGGGCGGTTGGTTCCTGGCGGGGTCGAGTCTTGGGGGAGCGTGGAGGAAGATTGGGACAGGACAGGACGCCAGTCCCATTGCACGTTGGGCGCCGGACGGAAAGTCGATCTATTTCGTGAAATCGAAACAGGTATGGGTTATGGATGAGGATGGCGGTGATGCACGGCCTTTGTGGACACCGCCCCAGCCTCCGATCACGCTGGCCGTCTCGCCGGATGGGAAGCAGCTCGCAGTGACGCTCTTTTCCCTGACACCGCGTATTTGGCTGGTCGGCAGTGACGGAAAAGACCCGCATCCATTGGAACTGGACTGGCCGACGGATGCGGCGGAAACTCAGGGTCAGTGGACTCCGGACGGGCGACGCTTTCTCTTCAATTCTGACCGCGAAGGGCGCGGGAATGTGTATGAGCTGGAGAAACCGCGCTGGTTCGAATTTTGGAAGAAGCCGGGAGCTATACGCCTGACGGGGAATCAGCTGAACATCACGGATGCGACGCCTGCGCGAGATAGCAAAAGCCTGTATGCGTTGGGACGGGTGGAAGCGGGAGCGATGCAGATGTTCGATCCACGGGCGGGGAAGCTCGTGCCATTTCTCGGGGGGCTGCCAGCTTCGCAGTTTGTGGTTTCTCCTGACCGGCAGTGGATGGCGTACGCGGAATATCCGAGCGGCCGTTTGTGGAAGAGCCGGGTGGATGGCAGTGAGGCGGTACAGCTGACAGACGTGCCAGCTTGGATGGAACAGTGGTCCCCGGATGGGAAATGGATTTCCTATTCTGACTGGCGGAAGATCTACCGGGTCTCAGCCAACGGCGGTGCTCCAGAGAAGCTGATGACGGAGGGCGACAACGAGGTGATCCCCAGCTGGTCGCCTGATGGAAAGTCAATCATCTTTAACCGGTTCGATGGGTTCAGTCAGCCGGATGGGCTATATGTGGTGGACCTGAAGACCCGGAAGGTGACGCCGATGACGGGTGGGGAGAAGTTCTACATCCCGTTATGGTCGCCGGACGGCAGGTATCTGGTGGCCATGGCGCGAGAGCCACTGCGGATGATGATCTACACCGCGCAGACAAAACAGTGGCGGACACTGATGAAGTTCGACGATCCGGAGGGCTTCTATGCGTGGTCTCCAGACAGTCGCGCCATTTACTTCTCGCAGACCCAAACTCATGCAGGTATGTACCGGCTATCGGTACCGGATGGCGTTCGGAAGCGTGTTTCGGACGTTCCGGATACGACCATAACTAACCAAGCGTTCGTGAGCGTTACGGCGGACGGACAACCAGCGATCATGAGTCACGCGGGAGCCGAGCAGGTGTACTCGCTGCAGTGGAAGTGAATGGCGGATAGGGTCGGCAATCAGGCGAAGTTGCTTTCCCAGTTTGCGCTAAATCTCTAGTGCCGTATCGACAGCGCTCCGCGCACGGAACTGCGCAGCACGGGGTAGTCGGTGGGGAGCGGTGTGGATACGGCGATTTGCAGTAAGCCGCTAGCGCGGTGGATGTATGGGGATTGAATGCTGTCGGCGGGGAGCTATGGCGGCAGACAGGGCACGGAACAGGTCGAGGGTGTCGTTGGCAGGCGGGATCTGCGATGTGCTGGAGTGGTAAATGGGAGGACTCGAAGCACGTCCATTCCGATGCAGAGCCGATTTCAGGCGCAGGGGGTTGGAGGCGGCTTGAGAGTCCGTTGGGGCGACCGGTCGAGTTCGCATGCAGGCCAGCATCGTTGTTCAGGATGAGTCCAGCAGCGCGCAGGAAAGCGGTTGGCAAGAGTTAGTCGGCCCAACAGCTTTATAACGCGTGACGACGTGCAGAGTGCCGTATTGGCACTGTGGGCATGAGCGGTTAAGCGCGGACTTCTGCTGTTGGTTCAGCAGTGCGTCGATGTCCGGGGTGGTTGCGCTGAGATGGAGTCTGCAGAGAGTCAGTGCCTGGCGGCGGTTGCGGTTGGCGAGCAGTCCGAAGTGGCGGATCTTGATGAAGCCGGCAGGCAGGACATGGAGCAGGAAGCGGCGGATGAACTCGACCGCATCGAGTTTCATGACGCTGCTGCGGTTGTTATGTTGGGAGTCCCGCCAGCGGAAGCGCACCTGGCCATTATCGAGACTGAGGAGCCTTCCGTTGGAGATGGCAACCCGATGGGTGTAGCGGGCTAGATACTTCAGCACATGCTCGGGTCCTCCGAACGGAGGCTTGGAGTAGACCACCCACTCTGTTCGGCGCAAGGTACCAAGCAGAGAGTGAAATGCACGTGGGGTGGAGAGTTCAGCCAGCTTGCCGGCGAAGCATAGGTCGCTACGCCGGTAGCTGTGCCTGAGGAAGGCGAGCAGCTTGCCGCGGAACATGCGGCCGAGCACGCGCACGGGGAGGAAGAATCGGCGTCTGCTGGCAACCCAGCGGGAGTGATCGAGGGCCAGTCCGCCGGCAGGGACGAGGCAGTGTAGATGCGGATGATGCCTCAAGTTCTGCGACCAGGTGTGCAGCACGGCAAGCACGCCGATGCGTGCGCCGAGATGGCGAGGATCGGCGGCGATTTCCAACAGCGTCTCGGAAGCGGCGCGGAACAACAGGCTATAAAACAGACGCTGGTTCCTGAGTGCGAGCGGCGCCAGTTGCTCAGGTAGGGTGAAGACCACATGAGCGTCAGGCACCGGCAGCAAGCTTGCGGCCTGCTTCATGAGCCAGCGGTCGCGCGCTGAAGACTGACACTTGGGACAGTGCCGGTTGCGGCAGGAATCGTAAGCGACAGTCTTGTAACTGCAGCGATCGCATCGTTCCAGATGAGTGCCCAGCGCGGCCGTACGGCACCGGCCGATATCGCGCAGCACCTTCCGCTGCTGGTCCGAGAGAGCATGGCCCCAGCGCTGAAGGAACTCGTTCTCGTGAGCGTGAAAGACATCGGCCACTTCGAGCCGATGTCCGTTCATGCAGTTCTGTTCCCTCCCCGAGCAATGCGAATGTCGCGAATGGGCAGGTCGTCGAGCGGGCTCGCGGTGGCGTGCAGCTTGGCTTCGGAGACGTGCAGGTAGCGGGAAGTAGTCTCCAGATCGCGGTGACCGAGCAGAAGCTGGATGCTGCGCAGATCGGTGCCCGCATCCAGCAGATGTGAAGCGAAGGAGTGACGCAGCACGTGCGGGCTGAGCGGTTTAGAAATGCCAAGCTGCTTGCGCAACTCCTGACAGGCCACGCGGACCCCGCTTGCCATCATGGGCTGGTCAGGCCATCGTCCGGGAAAGAGCCAGTCCTTGGGCTTGCGCCAACGCCAATAAAGGCGCAGCAACTCCAGCAGTTTGGGCGACAGCATGACCTGGCGGGGAAACTTGCCCTTGCCCTCGCGGATGTTGATGATCATCCGCTTGCTGTCGATATCGTTGACCTTCAAGTCCAGTGCTTCCTGACAGCGAAGCCCTGCGCTGTAGTACAGGGCCAGCAGTGCGCGGTGCTTGGTGTTGGTCGTCGCATCGAGCAGAGCGCAGACTTCTTCCCGGCTCCAGACCGTAGGCAGCTTTCGGCGCACCTTGGGCTTGATCACCTCTTGATCGAACCAGGTCTGCTTCAGTGTGCGCGTGTAGAGGAACTTCAGTGCCGATCTGGCCCCTTGAATCGTTCCCCAGGCTAGCTTCCGTTCGTTGAGCAGATACAGCAGAAATGTGCGAACGTGCTCCGGGCCCAGCTGATCGGGTGACCTGTGAAAGTACTTGGCGAACTCAGCGACGGTGTGGGTGTAGTGACCGATCGTGCGTTCGGAGAAGTTGCGCAGCCGCAGATCTTCCTGCATGCGCTGACGTAGGTGAGTCATGGACACCTCCTTGGGTGTCCAAAACTCTATCCAAATGCCACAGAGGCATAACCTCCCGCGCTAGCGGGTTAGTGCAAATCGCCAATGCGCTCATCAAGAAGCAGATAGGTCCTAATATGTCGGCTTGTGTTTACCTGAATACTCGCCTTTATTTTCGACTCGCCTGCCAAACCCCAGGGCCTGTCAACTCCGCTGCGCGCAACTTCTCCGCAACTCCTTCATTTGAGACCGAAGCTTGCCCGGAAAACTTGGCCGACTATTTCTGCCCACCCGATAAAATAGAAATAGACGATAAAAAAGGCCCACGACGGTGGGCCTTTTCCCATTGGAAGAAAGCATGGTCTCTAGTGCGCCGGACTTTCATAGCAATCCGCCTCGGCTGCTAACAAGAGCTCGAGCGGCATCGAGCAATACCTCTATCTAAACTGAGCTGGGACAATCGGTTACAAATTGACCGAATGAAATCAAACGGTTACAAACCGCACACGTTGCTGCGCTCCTAAACCTTTGCAGGAGAATCAGTTACGTCTATCTCAAGATAAATGAATGAGTTGCAAGCCACAATCGATAACTCATGCCGAATCAATGAGTTCAAAACCATAGGAAAACAGGGGGAGGGGGTAGGGGTTAACCTTTCCGCCGGCCACCTTCGACCAGCCAAAATCCCAGCCCGGTCAGCAGCACTGCGCCGACCGCAAACTTCACCCCCACGGGCGCACCCGAAGGCGAAAGGAACGCCTCCAGAATCCCCGCCACCACCAGCAGCGGCACCACTCCCGCCAGCAGCCGGATGGCCTCCTTCGCCCCCATCGCCAGCGAGTCCCGACGCGTCAGCATCCCAGGGAAGAGCAGCCCCGCGCCCAGCCGCAGCCCCGCCCCCCCGGCGATAAAAATGCTCGGAAGCTCCAGCGCCCCATGCGCCGAGACGAAGCTGAAGAGATCGAGCGCCATGTGCGCCCGCGCACACGCCGTGCTGATCACACCCATCTGCAGGCCGTTGTTGAACAGTAGAAAGATCGTCCCGAACGCCCCGACGATACCGCCGGCGAAGGTCACGAAGCACACGCCGATATTGTTGGTCAGGATCGCTGACGAAGCCTGCGGCTTCATGCTCAGCAGCGAATGGGTCCACATCTGGTGCCGGTCGATGGTCTGCAGCATCGCCGGCCCCAGGAACAGCCGCATGAACTCCGGCCGGCTCAGCGTAAGCAGGGTGCCCAGCGCCGCCCCGGCCAGGAAGATCAGAAGGGAAGTAAGCACGTACGGGAACAGCCGCCGGAACACCCGGGGGTACTCCTCGGCCATGAACCGCACCACCCCCGCCAACCCCGATTTACGCCCGGAATAGATGCGATTATGCGCGCGGCTCAGCAGCTGGTTAAGGTATTCTTCGAGCGTGCGGGAGGCCTGGTCCGAACGAACAGCCGAAAGATCCGCCGCCACCTGGCGGTACAGCAGCCCGAACTCCCGCAGCTCGCCGCCGGATAGGGTGCCGATCCCCGAACTTTCCACTTGGTTCGTCAGAGCGTCCAGCCGGCTCCACGCACCTTTGCGTTGCTCAATCCAGCGGTTGGAAATCATAAGACGACGGAAACCAGAATCATAAATGAACGATCTTCCCGACCAGCTCATAATCGACACGCCCGAGCAGGTCTCCATCCGCTTCCCGCTCGCCGGCATCGGCAGCCGCTTCTTGGCAATCCTCATCGACACCTTGCTGCAGGCAGCCGCCTACGTCGCACTCGTCCTCATCTTCATCCTGATCATCTCCGCTCCCAAGAGCGGCGCCACAGGCGAGCTCTCGCACACCGGCGAAAAATGGCTCATCGCCGGGCTCATCCTCTTCCACTTCCTGATGTATTGGGGATACTTCACGCTCTTCGAGGCCTTCTGGAATGGTCAGACGCCGGGCAAGAAGCTCTTCAAGATCCGCGTCATCCAGGATTCAGGCCGCCAGATTACCTTCTTCGAGTCGCTGATTCGCAACCTCATCCGCATTGTCGACCTGCTGCCGTCGTTCTACCTCGTCGGCATCATCGCCATGGCCTGCAACCGTCAGCACAAGCGACTGGGAGACCTCGCCGCCGGAACCCTCGTCGTCCATGAGCGGCCGACCGAAGAGCCCATCTGGGGTGGCACCGGTCCGCGAACCATCACCGCCGCCGCCTTCCAGCCGGCTGAAATAGAACCGGACTTTCTCTCGCAACACAATCTCGCGGTCGCGCTGCCCGCAGACTCTATTGCCCGACTCTCCGCCGAAGACCTCAATGTGATCGACCGATTCTTCTCGCGCGCCCTGGACATGGATCTCAACACCCGCGCTCAGATCGCCGCGCGCCTCGCCGCGCAAATGTGCGCCAAGATGAATATCGAAGTGCCGAAGGACATCAATCCTGAAAGAGTGCTCGAAGCTATAGCGCACCAGTTGCGCGCTCACGGCATCAGCCGCTGACCGTTGCTACAGCCGCGCCCGGACTTCGCGGGCAATCTGTATCTCTTCCTGCGCAGGAACGATCCGTACCTCGATTAGACTTGCGCCGCTCGACAGCACCGGTTCCGAAGCATCATTTCGCCCCGCATCGAGATTCACACCCAGCAGCCCGAGCCTCCCACACACGTTGGCCCGCACCTGCGCGCTGCGTTCGCCGATTCCGCCGGCAAAGACCAGCATCTCTAGCCCGCCAAGCGAAACCGCATACTCCGCAATTGTCTTCGCCACCGCCGTGCAGAAGACCTCGATTGCCAGCTTTGCCGCCTGATCTCCCTCGGTCGCGGCCTTCTGAAGGTTCCGCATGTCGCTGGTCCCACCCAGCGCCGCCAGACCTGATTTGTGATTTAACATTGCCTCAAGAGCATTTGTGTCGGGCTTCTCCGTCCTCAGGATGTACAGCAGCACACCCGGATCGAGATCTCCCGGTCGCGTCCCCATCGGAATCCCGCCCGTCGGCGTCATTCCCATGCTCGTATCGACCGACTTGCCATCGAGGAGTGCAGCCAAGCTGGCGCCGTTGCCAAGGTGGGCCACCACGGTGCGCGACTTCAACTCTCCCCCCAGTTGATGCACGATCGATGCATACGACAGCCCGTGAAACCCGTACCGCCGCACACCCTGCTGCAGATATTTCTCCGGCAGCGGGTAGTGGTATGCCTTCTCCGGCATTGTCTGGTGAAAGGCTGTATCGAAGCAAGCAAACTGCGGCAGCTCCGGATAAATCTTCTGAGTGCCGCGAATCAGCTCAAGCGACGTAGGAATATGCAGCGGAGCAAAATGAATCGCCGATTCCAATGTCTGCATTACGTCCGACGTGATGCGCACGTGGTCACGCAGCTTCGGGCCACCGTGCACCATGCGGTGGCCAACTGCTACTGGTTGCGCAAGGCCCAGCGAGGCGAGCGGGCCAGCAACCTCGCTCAGTGCGTCATTCTGAGAGCCGTACTTCTTGTTTTCCAAGCGAAGAGTCTTGCCTTCGCCGTCCAGAATTTCCAGCTTGCCTGTATCTTTCCCGATACCGTCGGCACTTCCTCTGGCCAGCGCATGCTCCTCGCCCGCCTCTTCGGTGAATAACCCGAACTTGAGCGTCGAGGAGCCGCTGTTGATCGCCAGAATCGGACTTCGCTCCGGACTCATGCGTTGTCCGCACCCGTATCCTGGCCGGAAGAGCGCGCCGCGCCTTTCGCGTTTCCCCATCGCCAGTTCCGGACCTCGGGCAGGTCCTCGCCATACTGCGAGACGTATAGCGTATGCTTCTGCCGCAGTTCACTGAACTTCTGCGCCGCTTCATCGTGTCTGTTGGCGAGCTTCGGCACCCGCAGGATCGCATCGAGCATCAGGTGATAGCGGTCCATGTCATTCCTCACACACATGTCGAAGGGGGTCGTCGTCGTTCCTTCTTCCTTGTATCCCCGAACGTGGATGTTGTTGTGATTCTTCCGTCGGTACGTAAGGCGGTGAATGATCCACGGATAGCCGTGGAAAGCGAAGATTACCGGTTTATCGCAAGTGAACATCCGATCGAAATCCTCATCCGGAATCCCATGCGGATGCTCCGATACCGGCTGCAGCGCCATCAGGTCAACCACGTTAACCACGCGGATCTTCAGCTCTGGAACGTGCTCGCGCAGCAGAGACACCGCCGCCATCGTCTCCAGCGTGGGTACGTCGCCGCAACATGCCATCACCACGTCGGGCTCGCCTCCGTCGTCGTTCGAAGCCCACTCCCAGATGCCCAGTCCCACGGTGCAATGCCGGATCGCAGCGTCCATGTTGAGCCACACCGGCGCGGGCTGCTTGCCCGAAATGATCAGATTCACGTAGTTCCGGCTGCGGAGGCAGTGATCGGCCACCGAAAGCAGCGTATTCGCATCCGGAGGCAGATAGATGCGCACAACGTCCGATTTCTTATTCGCGACGTGATCGATGAATCCCGGATCCTGGTGCGAAAAGCCGTTGTGGTCCTGCCGCCAGACATGCGACGACAGCAAATAATTCAGCGAGGCGATCGGCTTGCGCCACGGCAGGTCGTGCACCACTTTCAGCCACTTGGCATGCTGGTTAAACATCGAGTCGATGATGTGAATGAACGCCTCATAGCACGAGAAAAAGCCATGGCGTCCGGTCAGCAGATAGCCTTCCAGCCATCCTTCGCACATGTGCTCACTGAGAACCTCCATCACGCGTCCGTCCGGGTCGAGATTCTCATCGACCTCTTCTACTTCCGCCTCCCATCGCTTCTTCGAAACCTGATAGATCGCCTCCAGCCGGTTTGAGGCCGTCTCATCCGGCCCGAAGACGCGGAAGTTTCGCGACGCCAGGTTCGACTTCATCACATCGCGAAGAAAATACCCCAAGACCCGCGTGGCCTCTGCGTCTAACGCGCCTGGCTGGGGTGCCTTCACCTCGTAGTTGGCAAAATCAGGCAGGCGCAGCGGCTCAAGTAGCAGGCCGCCATTCGCGTGGGGATTCATCCCCATGCGCAGCCTTCCTTTCGGCGCGATGTCGGCGAACTCGTCGCGAAACGTTCCGTTCTCGTCGAACAGCTCTTCCGGCTTGTAGCTGCGCATCCACTCTTCAAGCAGCTTCAGATGCTCCGGCTTCCCGCGGACTTCGGAAAACGGAACCTGGTGCGCGCGCCACGTCCCCTCCACCCGCTTACCATCCACTACTTTCGGACCGGTCCAACCCTTCGGAGTCCGCATCACGATCATTGGCCAGATTGGCCGCGTCAGATCGCCGGTCTCCCGTGCCTTCTTCTGGATCGCGTGTATCTCGTCATAAGCCGTATCCAGCAGCACCGCCATCTCCTGGTGCATCGTCACCGGATCATCGCCGGTGATGAAGAATGGCTTATATCCGTAGCCGCGCATCAGCGCTTCGAGTTCCGGCTGCGGGATACGAGCCAGCACCGTCGGATTCGCGATCTTGAAGCCGTTCAGGTGCAGTATCGGAAGCACCGCTCCATCCGTCACAGCATTCAGAAACTTGTTCGAGTGCCAGCTTGTCGCTAGCGCGCCCGTCTCTGCTTCGCCATCGCCGACAATGCACGCTACCAGCAGATCCGGATTATCAAACGCCGCCCCGTAAGCGTGCAGCAGCGAGTAGCCCAGCTCTCCGCCTTCGTGGATCGATCCCGGCGTCTCCGGCGCAACGTGGCTCGGGATTCCGTAGGGCCACGAGAACTGCCGGAAGAGCCGCTTGATGCCGTCACGGTCGCGCTCGATGTTCGGATAGATCTCTGTATACGAGCCCTCGAGATACGTATGCGCGACGATACCCGGGCCGCCGTGCCCCGGCCCGATCACGTACATCATGTTTATGTTGTGCTCGCAGATTAGCCGGTTCAGATGGACATACAGAAAGTTCAATCCTGGCGTTGTTCCCCAGTGTCCAAGCAGGCGCGGCTTCACATCATCCAGCGTCAGCGGCCGCTCCAGGAGCGGATTGTCCTTCAGATAAATCTGCCCGACAGAGAGATAATTCGCTGCCCGCCAATAGGCATGCATCTTGCGTAATTGCTCGTCGGAGAGGGGCTGCTGTACTGGCGCTTTCACCTGCTTTGCCTTTGCCACGAGAGACGCTCCTTGGTGAGAGGTGAATGGAAAGGTTCAGAAACAGTTGCGAGTCCAAACTACAAGATTGCCACGAACGGCGGAATGGAGGGTGAACAAATGGCAAAAAAAGCTGAAAACGGCGACGGGCAGAATTCAGACCATTCTGCCCCACAGATGCGTGCCGCGCGTGGACCGGGTGCGCCGTATTCGATGGCCCTTACACCGGAACATAGACGGCGAAGCCCCGCGGCGGAGCCGGAAACTCGGAATTCCCCTCATCGTCTGTCGTCCGTTCGTCCGGATGTGCAAGATCGTGCCCGTCCCACGCCACCGGCACGAACTTCTGGTTCTTCCATTGCGTCTTCACCGACGTGCCGCTCCATTGGTTGCCCAGATTGTTCAGCACAAATACCAGGCCCGGTTGGCGCTCGAATCCGGTCCGCTGCATCACGTAGAGATCAGGATCGGCGTGCAGTATTTGTGTCTCGCCACCCGCGAACTTGTGGTGTACGTTGATCAGCGCATCGATCCCGTTCATCGTTCCCGACCGCGCCAACTCAAAGTTGAAGTAGTCCAGCCAGAAGATTGAAGGATATCCCTCATGCATCAGGATGTACGAATATGCCATCATCTTGTCGTTCGCGATCGCCACCCCATCGTTCTGCATGTCGTGGTTGTCGATGAACGTGACGGCATGCGCCGGACGCTTGGATACAATCACGCCGTCTTCTGTCAGCTTGCGCAGGTCATAATTCAGCGTGTCACACATATCCTTCAGCCGGTAGCGCAAGGGAAAATCGAAGGCGGCAATCTGGTTATCGGAAAAGCCGTTCACCACTTCCAGCCACTGATCGATACTCTCGTTATCCTCCCAATATTCGCCGACGGTGAACGGAGTGATGTCCTTCCCATCGCGCTGGTAGCGATACTTCGCGATCGTGCCCACCATCCACGGACCATATCCCTTTACAAAATCGAAGCGGAATCCGTCGAACCCGATCTCCTCGATCAGCATCTGCGCATACTCCATCAGGCACGTGTAGACCAGCGGGTTCCTGTGGCACAGGTGCGGAAAGCCTGCGAAGACCTCGCCCTCCAGCGTCACCTCGTACCTGCTGGGATGAAAACAGTTCCAGTCGCGCGGAAAACGCTCGCTCTTCGGCTTGAACTTCGTCCACCGTGTCTCCCCGTCCAGAGGATTCTTTTCCTCGTCGTCCGCGCCTGAGTTGTGATTGATCACCATGTCGGCATACACCTGCATGTCGAATTCATGGGCCTTAGCAATCAACTTCTCAAGCTCCACCTTGTTTCCGAAGTAAGTCTTCACTCCGCCTTTCTGATCGAAATCGCCAAAGTCGAAATAATCATATGGATCGTAGCCCATCGACGTGATGCTTGCGGCCTTTGACACCGGCGGAAGCCACAGAGCATTAAAGCCCGCCGCCTTCAGTGATTCAAGCTTCTCCGTAACGACATTCCACCACTCTCCCACTTTGTTTTCCTTGGCAGGACTATCCCAGTAAAAGGCCTGCAACATGACACTCATCTTTCTTTCTCCGATCTATTTTGCGATCCATTTTTTAGGCAATTTGCGCCGATGAAGCGCAGCCCAGCGTCGATACGATGCAGACATTCCCCCGAGCGTCGCCTGAACACCACGCATGCTCTAGCCTAGATAGCTCGTTGTAAACTCAGATGTAGTGGCCCTGTAGCTCAGATGGATAGAGCGACGGTTTCCTAAACCGCAGGTCGGAAGTTCGAATCTTCCCAGGGTCACCATGAATCCGTCTGCAGTATCGAAATTTCCGCGTTGGAACTTTGACATTGCTGCACGTTGCCCATATAAAAAGTTCATCTGTAACTGTTTCTTACCCTCTGCGGAATCACGAAAATTGCGTGTTGCGCAGTCAACCTTCACCCATATCGCAATGGGATGCTCGGGAAGGCGGTGAAAATCCGCCACTGCCCCGCAACTGTAAGCGCACCTGTGCGTCGTTCTTTAGGGAACGACCGCCAAAGGCTGGATCGCAACCCACTGGAGAACCTTTCCGGGAAGGGAATCCAGCCTGAGCGCAAGTCAGGAGACCGGTCCCTTGTGCTTCACACCGCGTTCCGAGGGGAACAGAGGAAACTATGCCGCTTTTTTCATCGCGCACGTCGCGCGCCCTGCTCACTGCCCTGATCCTGCTTTCTGCTCCCATTCTGCGCGCCGTCAGCGTGCATGGCACCGTCACTGACTCGCTTGGGGCGCCCATCCCCAACGCCACCGTCGCGCTCGTGCAGAACGGAAAAGTTGTCATCTCGGTCAATACTTACGCCGACGGAACCTTCCAGCTCTCGAACGCGGCTGCCGGCCAGTTCTACGTTCTGGCTGGCGGCACATCCTTCCGGGAGCTCACCACCGGCAGCTTCTACGGCGGCGAGTTTGACTCCATCGAGCAGAACATCGTCCTCGAGCCCGAATGGGTGCACCAGTCAATCGTCGTCACCGCCACCGGATTGCCGGAGCCGCAGGCCCAGGTAAGTGCCTCCGTCTCCGTCATCAACAAGACCGAATTCCTGAACAATGCCATCATGGTCGACCCGCTCCGCCAGGTGCCCGGATTTGACGTGGTGCAGACCGGGCAGCGCGGTGGCCTCACCTCCGTCTTCATTCGCGGAGGCAACTCCGACGCCAACAAGGTGCTGCTCGACGGCGTCTCCGTCGAAGACATCGGCGGCCGCTTCGACTTGTCCACCGTCTCCAGCACCGGCATCGCACACGTCGAAGCCTACCGCGGGCCTAACAGCGTTCTCTGGGGCTCCGATGCCGCCGCCGGCCTGATGGGCTTCTACACTCCTCACGGCACCACGCCCTTCCCGTCGTTGCTCTACGAAGGTGATGCTGGCTCCTTTGGAACCTACCGCAATGAGGTCCAGCTCGGCGGGACGTACCACAAGCTCGACTACTACGGATCCTTCGGCGACTTCCAGACTCAGAACTCCATCCCTGACGACGAGTACCACAACATCACATCGGCCGCGAACCTCGGTTATTCGTTCAACGGCAACACCGGCCTCCGCGTCACGGCGCGCAACGCCGATATCGCAACGGATCTTCCCGGCGCCTACGCGTTCTACGGGATGTCCAACACCGGCAAGCAATCCGATCAGGACATCTTCCTTTCCGCAACTCTCGACCACACATTCACCGACACCTGGCACGGTCTCGTCCGTTATGGGCTCGCGCGCAAGAGGGAAGAGTCGGGCCAGACGTTCGCGGCCGGCATTCCCATCGGGGGTAACTACTACGGCGATTTCGTAACCATCGCCGGTGCAAATGGATACGCCACTGCCGGCCAGGCGCTTATGAACTACGGCGGCGTTTATCCCTACACTATCGACCTCGTCTCCAACCGCGACAATCTATACGCGCAGACCGACTACAGTATCACCCCGCACCTTGGCATCGTTGCCGGATTCCGGTTTGAAAATGAGCGGGGAGCCGAGAACGAGTGGGTCTACGACTTCAGCGAAACTCTTGAGCGAACAAACTACGATTACATGCTCGCAATCAACGGCGACTTCAAGCAGCGCCTCTTCTACTCGCTCGGTGGAGGAATCCAGAAAAACCAGCTCTACGGCACTGAAGGCACGCCACGTATCGGAGTCTCCTACTACGCAGTGCGGCCCGGCAAAGGTAAATTCCACGGAACCAGGATCAACTTCAACTTCGCTAAGGGAGTCAAAGAGCCCACCATCGACGACCAGTTCGGCTCGCTCTACACCTTCCTCCTCGAAAACGGAGGCCAGTCTACCGTCAACCAATACGGCATCCGTCCAATCGGTGCCGAACTCTCCCGCTCGTACGACGGCGGCGTCGAGCAGAGCCTCTTCAGCGAGAAGATCGTCCTCCGTGCCACATACTTTCACAACGAATTCGGCGATCAGATCGAGTACGTCGGACCCAACCTTATCCCTACGCTGCTGCCCAATCTCACTCCAGAGCAGCAGCAGTCGCTCCAGGCATTTCTTGAGCAGGAAGGCGCTTTCTCGCTCACCGTCAATTCCGGGGCGTTCCGCGCTCAGGGGCTCGAAAGCGAAGTGGAATACGGCATTGGCCGCGACATCTTCATCCGCGGCGGCTACACCTATCTAGACGCTGTCGTGCAGCGGTCGTTCACTTCCGACGCCGTCGGGCCCAGCTACAACCCTGCTTTCCCGACAATCCCAATCGGCAACGACGCGCCGCTCGTCGGAGCGCGCCCTTTCCGCCGCCCCCCGCACATAGGTTTTGCGGGTGTTACCTATACCAGCAAGCACATGACTATCGTGGCCGCCGGTGCATTCTCCAGCCGCAGCGACGATTCAACTTACCTCGGCTACTCCGACGTGAACGGAGGCAACACGCTGCTTCTCCCCAACCGCAACCTGGATCACGCCTACGCCAAGCTCGACCTCGGCGCGGTTTTCCCGATCACGTCCTGGCTGAGCTATTATGCGCAACTCGATAATTACCTCAGCCAGCAGCACATTAGCCCCATCGGATACACTTCACTTCCCGCGAGCATACGCACCGGCCTGCGCTTCACGCTCGGCCGCAATATAAAGTAGCTGCAATATCCGGGTGCAACACGTCCAGACTTTCGGACGTGGAGTTTTTCGACTGATCTCGGGTTCCCATCCTTCGCCCAGCGAAGGGTGGGAATCCGCAACCCTGATCCCTAATCCCCAATCCCTGCTTCTAATCGATTCCCAGTTTCCGCTGCATCTGCTCCAGGCTGATCCCCTTCGTCTCGGGATAGATAAACAGCACCACGAAGAACTGCAGCGCCATCATTGCGGAAAAGAAGATAAACGGTGCCCCGGCCGACACCGCCGCGATCGACGGAAACGCCTTCGTGATAATCGCGTTCATGATCCAGTGCGACGAACTGCCCAGGCTCTGCCCCTTCGAACGCACCCGCGTCGGAAATACCTCGCTGATATACACCCAGATGACTGCGCCCTGCGAAATCGCGAAGAAGAAGATGAAACCCACCAGCAGCCAGACGAGGTCGCTCTGGTGGCTGTGAGACAGAAATACCGCCGCGACTCCAGCGAGACACAGCGACGTTCCCACCGACCCGATCAGGAGCAGAGTCTTTCGCCCCAGCTTGTCGATAACCGACATCGCCAGCAGCGTTGCAACGAGGTTCATCCCGCCGATGATCACCGCCTGCCTATCCGCCGACAGGCTGCTGAATCCGCCTGCCGCGAAAATGTCGTTCACGTAGTAAAGAATCGCGTTGATACCCGAAAGCTGGTTGAACAACCCGATCGACACGGCCAAAAAAATCGGTAGCCGGTACTTCCACCGGAAAAGCGGCTCTTCCTTCGACGACCGCTCCAGGTGTATCGACTCGATGATCTCCTTCAGCTCCGCCTCGTAATCCGGAGATCCCATCATCCTCAGCACTTCTCGTGCCTCATCGATGCTGCCCTGTGTCACCAGCCAGCGCGAGCTGCGCGGAATAGCGTACAGAAGAACCAAAAAGAGCGCTGCGGGAACCGACGCCACGCCGAGCTGCCACCGCCACTGAGTCGCGCCAAAGTTCATCCCGGCAATCACGTAATTGGACGCATACGCCAGCAGGATGCCGATGACGATATTGATCTGAAAGAGGCCTACCATCCGCCCGCGCCACTTGGCAGGAGCAAGCTCGGCGATATAGACCGGCCCCAGCACCGACGAACCGCCAATCCCAAGGCCGCCCAGCAGGCGAAAACACAGGAGTGATCCCCAGTTCCACGCCAGCGCCGACCCAACGGCGGAGATCACGTAAAGCACCGCCATGATGCGCAGCGCCTCGCGTCCTCCTAACTTTTGCCCCAACTCGCCCGCTGAGATCGCACCGATCACCGTGCCCAGCAGCGCGATAGAAACCGTTGTCCCAAGCTCGCTTGGCGTCAGATGAAAGACCTGTGTGAGCTGGTGCGTCGTACCCGAAATGACCGCGGTATCAAAGCCGAAGAGGAGGCCGCCAAGCGCACCTACGAGGGAGCCTTTTGCCAGATAGTAGTTCAGCCGCATGTATCTCTTTCCCCACGGTTTGGACTTGCCAAAGCTTGATCAGCTTCGTCCATTTGCCGTGAAGGGAAGAATACACGCTCCGAGCAGTCCCGCGTCCGGCCCAAGCTCAGCCGGAAGGACGTGGGTTGCCCCCTTAGGATTGTGAGTCGCAACCGGGCTGCCCGGTTCCGTCAGCCTATAGACGTAGCTGCGGTGATGTAGCTCTTCGAAGATTGCGGGTTTCAGCAACTCCCACGCCTGCACCAGGCCGCCGCCCACAACATACAGCGGGAGCTGCAAAGTGTTCACCAGTGCCGCCAGCCCGATGCCCAGAGCATGCCCCGCATCCGTATAGACCTGTCGGGCGTCAGCATTACCTTCGAACGCCGCCTCGGCGAGTGTCCGCGCCGACCACTTTTGCCCCACGAGCATTGGAGCGGTCCCCGCTTCAATCCTCTGGTTTGCCGCCCTCACCACCGCCGTTGCCGAAGCGTACATCTCCAGGCAGCCGTCGTTTCCGCAAGGACATTTCAGGCCGTCGGGGTAGATCGTCGCGTGTCCCGCTTCACCCGCCATTCCCGCCGCGCCGTCGAAGATTTTTCCGCCCAGAATGATACCGTTACCTACGCCGGTTCCAAGCGTGAGCATGCACAACGAATCGACGCCCATCGAGAGCCCGCGGCCGAGGAAACATTCCGCCAGCGCCGCCAGGTTTGCGTCCGACTCGACCACAACACCTCGTTGCAATTTCTTCTCGAGTTCGCACCGCAGGTCGAAACCATCCCATCCCGTCAGGTTGGGAGGATTGTGTAATCGCCCCGCCGGAAGCTCAAGCGGCCCCGGCGTGCCAATTCCGATTCCGTACAGGTCGAACCGTGTAGAAAAACGTTTTTGCAGATCGCATACCGCACCGCACAAATCATCCACAACGGCATCGCGGCCCGCGGCCAGGCGCGTCGGAAGAAGAATTGTTTCCAGTAATCCGGCATCGCGAGTATAAGCCGCGATCCGCAAATTGGTCCCGCCAAGATCTACGCCAATCGTATAACTCTGCGTCTGCTCATTTGCCATAAATCACTGCGTCCAAACTAAGAGGATCGACCTCGGGAAAGAGCAGAACTCCCCCGTCGCGCGGTAAGCAAGCGCCT
>Ga0206998_1130_pt1 | contig 18883 bp, 12 predicted proteins | sample Alteio_BWMinCont_FD_153309 | JGI IMG/M metagenome (GOLD analysis project Ga0206998, IMG submission 153309) | Enriched cells from forest soil in Barre Woods Harvard Forest LTER site, Petersham, Massachusetts, United States -... | ecosystem: Environmental > Terrestrial > Soil > Temperate forest >... | reverse complement strand
TTATACAGAAGGTGTCAAAAGTATTCCTTCTTTTTCTGAACTTTCAAATATGTCTGAACATGATAAAGTTTACCGCTCTTCTGAATTATTCGCATTATTTAAAAATAGATTAATGCCGAAATCCAGACCTGAATATTCTGATTATTTAAGCTGGCTTGGTTTTGAACAAGGAAATGATTTGGTAAATGATTTAGATACATTGGCTATTAGTGGGGGGGAAAGGGAAACCGATTTTTTCAGAATTATCCCAGTTCCGGAAAAAAATGCTAGCGGTGATTATGCATTTAAGTTCTTTGCCAATGGTTTAAGTCATATGTCTGATAGTGCTAAAGAAAAAGTGGTAGATTTACACAAAGGTGCTCCTCTTTATTTGGCGCATGATTTTCAGAACAAAGCAGATCCATTGGCGCTTTTTTTACGGACGGATGATCCACCCTGTTTGATTGGATATATTCCAGCTTACTTTACAAAGGTTATTCATAAAATGAGAAATGAAAAAGAATATAACTTTAATGCAATTCGAGTTAAAGTAGTACAAGTGAACCAAAAGGCTCCTATTCAATTACGACTGCTTTGCGAACTATCGTCTTCTTTTTTGAATAAACCTTGGGAAGAATATGAAACTGAATTTAAACTTATTACTAATTCGTAAGTTGTTTATTTAACAAATCTTGGCTTCCCACAAAAACTGCAACAGTGGGCTCCAACAAAAAACATATCGTCAATGGTTCTCCCCTTTCAAAATTACTTAAGCAACCCACCCAACAGAAAGCGATTAATTTAACATCACGAACACTACATTATCATACATTATCTCCGCAAGCGGGGGATCCAGTCTGAATCCCCTACTGCGCGAGATTTTATCACATCACGGAGCAACACCCACTGAACTTGGAGGGTTTTTTAGTCTGTGGTGCCGCTTCAACCACTACATTCGCCGAAGTGGTTGCTAAAGCTCCTGCTCCAACAGGGGAAGTGCCTCCGGGCGGTGTTCCCGCAATAGCTGTAGCTGCAGCTGCAGCTGCAGCTGGGCTAAATACCATTGGTGCTGGAGAAGCTGCAACAACTCTATAGACCCCTCCATCGGCACCGGCACTTTGAAGGGCTATTGTAGAAGTCGATAGATCAGTTGAGACAGTCACAGGCGTAGACACGACTAACCCCACAGCTTTATCTTTCTGTGTTTTGTCTTCCATTGCTTTTTTTTCAGCAGTTTCATCTTCTTGTGTTTTCTTTCTTGCTTCTTCAGCAGCTTTTCTTTCTGCTTCCTGGGCAAGTTTTTTTGCAGCAACTTCATCTTCTTCTTGTTTTTTCCTTCTTGCTTCTTCTCGTGCTTTTCCTGCCTCCAAAGCATCGTTTGCGACTTTTAACTCCAAACGCAACCGCCTTTCTTGATTTGCTGCTAATTGATTCAAATCCTCTACTTCTTGACATGCAGGATTACTGTCCGATAACTTCTTCAAATGTACTCCCACCTCCACAAGACCTTTTATCATCGCACGTCTGTAAAGAGCCAATGCTTCTATCGGGTTTGCTTCACTTATACACCACCCATACCAATATTCTGCCTGAGCATACCCTTGATTAGCTGCAAGCCTAAATAATTCTGCCGCATACTTACGATCCTGCGTCACCCCCCCTTGTCCATAGTGGTAGCATATTCCAAGATGATACAAAACCGCTGGTTGATTTTCTTCAGTGTCAATCAGTCTCTTAAGACGCCCTTTCAGTAGGGCTGCTATTTCTTCTACATCTTTAAAATTTTTCGCCTCAGAAAAGACCTCAAGCATATATTTTGCACCCGCGTGTCCTTCTTTTGCTGCTTTTTCAAATTGTTCTCTTGCTACTACAGCATCAATTGTCCATTTATGAAGACCATGATACCGATTACAACCAATCTCATATTGTGCCTCAGCAGACGTTTGATTTTCAGCTGCTAATAAAGTTACAGACATACTATTTCTCCTTTAAGTTGATAATAACCCCAAAAAAAGTCATATTTACAACATATTTATGACTATCTTTGAAAAAACGCATAAACCACAAAGTATTTCAAATATTTATCTTTAACTATCCAGTAAATTCCCCTAAGAAAATGGCTTAAGCAATAATTACCTATAGGCTTCAACTAGGAATGCACAGTAACCCCATGCTCAAATAGCTTGATTAGAATTCATACTTACAAAAAAATAACGAACTCCCCCTCTTTAAGTTTCTACCGTTCAAGGTTAAGCTAACGGCAAGTTATTTGTGATGCTTACAGTCGAAGAGTGTTTAAAAATGAAAGTTAGCCAACAAGGCAAAGAAGTCGACAATATTCTATCCAGAGACATTTACAATTTGTATCTACAAAAAATAAATGGAATATTATTTACCCGTAGAGAGATTGATATCATTGCCTGTATCCTAGCGGGAAGATCTGCAAAAAAAATAGCCTCTTTGTTGTTAATTTCCCCCAAGACCGTCGAAAATCACATCCGAACGGTTATGTTAAAGTTAGGGTGTCGATCCCAGGAAAGCATCATTGACTTCGTTGAAAAATCTAAAGAATTCCTGTTTGTAAAAAAATATTATGCCAGTTTACTCATTCAGACTGCTTTCGAACTCGAATTGAAAAAAATCTCGGCATTAGAAAATAAACAGAACTCTACTTGCCTTATTGTTTACGATGAAGAACAAAAAGATAAGGAATCTTTGATTTACATTCTAGGAAAAAATCTAAAGCTCGCAGGAATTAATGCCTCTGTGACAACTAAGGAAAGCATAAGACCTAGATCTACACCCATCGGTTACATTTTCTACAACTTAACCTCGACATATTTGGAAAAATGCGAGGGAAATGGGGACCTTTTGCGATTAGAAGTTTCTAATTTAAAAGCAAATATTAATACAGACGCTGTCATTTTTCTTTTACTGGATGTAAACCCTCTTGCTGTTATACCTAAGGCGTTACTTGACTTAGATTGTATAAATTTGGCAGAGTACAAAAATTATTATTTCTTAGTGTTTGAAACGCTCAAACGACTATTACCTAATGCTGATCTTGAAAAATACGTTTTAGAATTTAAAAGACAATATGAAATTTTTAATGATCCTTCTGCACCCGACTTATCACCAGAAAAAAATAAATTACTGTCAACTGAAGATGCGCATGCTCAAGAAGCCGTAAAAGACAAATGCATCAGAGTTCTGAAAAAAAACAGACGTTGGCCATTAGCAATGGGCCTATTTTGTTTAGCGGTCTTTTGGGTTTGCTTTAATTTTTTCCCACTCACAAAGCAAAAGTCACAAGGGATAAACTGGAATTTACCAAGACAGGATCACCTTTTTGTGGGGAGAGAAAAATTATTAGAAGAATTACATGCGAAATTGCATGATCATAAAAATCTTTCCGAACCTCGTAAAATTAATGCATTAGCAATTAGTGCCTGTGCGGGTCTTGGAGGTATAGGTAAGACACAATTGGCTTTGCAATATGTGTATCACACCCAATACCCCTACACTTTACGGGCATGGTTTCCCGCAGAAAATAAAGACCAATTGCATCAAAAATATATTGAATTTGCCAAATCGCTTGGATATCTAGAAGAAAATATTTCCATTGAAAAAGCAGTCGTTTATATTAAGAGCTGGCTACGAGAACATCCTGGTTGGCTTTTAGTTTATGACAATGTGAATACCTATGAAGAAATTGAACCTCTCTTACCCGAAGAGGGAGGGCATATTATTATAACTACTCGTAATCGCCATTGGCCTTCTAAATTTAATGCTATTCCTGTTGACATTATGACTGAAGATGAAGCTATCTGTTTAATAAAATCTCTAACAAAAATACCCGTAGAAGAAAAAGAAATAGCTGAAACCAAAGAATTAATCAAAATTCTAGGATACTTACCCTTGGCAATTGCTCAGGCTGGCGCTTATATCCAACAGAACCAAGTGTCTATTAGAGAATACTTGAAGCTTTATAAGAATCATGAACAAGCGTTACTCGAAAATAAAAATTTGCCCAAAGGTGCAAATAGTATTCCTACAGAAATAATTTGGAATATCAGTTTGACAAAAATTGCTGAAGATTCTAAATCTAGTCAGGAAAAATCGATAGCAAATGAGCTTCTAACCGTCTGTGCTTACCTTGCTCCTGAAAAAATATCGCGTCATATACTGCTCACTTGGCTTGAAAAGGCTTATCCTAATTTAGATTCGCCTAAAATAGTATTAAATGATCAGCTCCGGCGGTTAGGGCAATATTCTATGATCAATTTTGATGGTGAAGAATTTATTTCTGTTCATCGTCTGGTGCAAACAGTGTTGAGACATAGACATAAACAAATTGTATCGAACAAAAATCTTTATTGCCCATCATTATCATTCGAGTGGTACAAAACATTACTTGAAAGTATTCATGTAGAATTTCGTCGTGAAATTGAATCACCAGAAATAAAATCTGTGCAGCAAAATTTATTACCTCATCTACAATCTTTGGAAAATCATTTCAATGAATTGTGGACAAATACATTAGAACTTAATTTTGGTGAAATACTTCATGACATTGGATATATATGTTATAATTATTTGGGAGATTCGAAATTAGCTTCCTCTTATTTAAAACGTGCATTACTAATTAAAACACATCATTATCAATTACATCATCCTAAAATGGCCGCTCTTTTAACAGACCTTGGGAGCGTTTATAAAGATTTAAATGAAGTTAATGACGCTAAAAAAGTATTAGAGACAGCTTTGTCTATTAGTGAACAGCATTATGGAAAGGATCATTTTAAAACGGCTGAAATTTTAAATCATCTGAGCGGAGTCTATCACGAATTGGGAAATGTAAAAAAAGCAAAAGAAATTTCAGAACACGCATTAGAAATTAGTGAACGGCATTATGGCCCAGATCACCTTGAGGTGGCTTCTAATTTATGTAATCTAGGCATTATTTACAGGGAACTGGGAGATACTGAAAAAGCTATCGCTTTATTAGAGCGAGCATTAAAAATCAGGGAGCAACAGTACGGTAAGGAACATTTTAAAGTGGCAGTTACTTTGACTAGGGTGGGGCTTGCCTACAGAAATTCGGGAAATTATAACAAGGCAACGGTGTTATTGGAGAGGGCATTAAAAATTAGGCAAAATTATTATGGTCTCTATCATTTCCAAACTGCTGTCACGCTTAGTTACCTTGGTATCACATATAGGGCGCTAGGCGAATTTAAAAAAGCAAAGGAATTATTAGAAATTGCCTTAACCGCAAGAGAGCACCATTTTGGGAGAAATCATCCTATTACTGCAAAAGCCCTAAACCAACTTGGCATTGTTTATAAAGATCTAGGGAATTTTAAAGAAGCACAAAAATTATTAGAGAACGCTTTATCCATTAAAAAACAGTATTACGGCGAGAAGCACTATGAAGTGGCTTTTAGTTTGCGTGCTTTAGGGGATGTTCAAATGGATTTAGGAAATACAAAACAAGCAAAAGAATTATTAAAGACTGCCTTAAAAATTCAAGAATTGTATTATAAAGAAAACCACCTAGAAGTAGCACGAACCTTATTGAGTCTAACAAAAGTATGCGGTGAACTTAAAGAATTTTCAGAAGCATTTTCTTTTGGGAAAAAATGCCATCAGATTTTTTTCCAATCTTATGGTGAGCGACATCATGAAACAAGGGAGTTGTTAGATTTAATGGAAAAATATAAGAAAAAATTAGTTTCAAGCTGAAAAAATATTTTTAATGGAAATGTTTGCAACGCAACCCTTAAGATGGACATGCAAAAGCATTCAAAAACTTTCTGACGAATTAGAGACACAAGGCTATAAAATTAATTCTCGAAGTGTATGCAATTTGTTAGCTGACCTTGGTTATAGTTTACAATCAAAGAGCTAACCAACATATTTTTTATATACACCACTACTCACTCTTTTTGAACAGATCTTCTAAGACGGCTGTTTTATTAATGAGTTCTTCTGAATACATGGTTTCAGCCAGCCCACTCGCAGAGATCATTGAAATAAAAATTTGTTTTTCCGTTCGCGTTACTTTTTTAAAAATTTCTGCCTTTTTATTTAATTGCTGTGCATATTGCTTATCAATTTTAAATGGCAGTTCAGTATATTTAATTTCACCGAGCGTAATTGCCCCATCCAATCTATCGAATAATAGATCAATTTGGGCACCAAAATCATCTGATCCTTTTCTTGGAATATATCGCCAAGGCGAGGCTAAACTTGATTCATCGATATCCAAGGCTTTTTTAATTTGTAGGATATGCTTATAACAAATGTTTTCAAAAACATATCCTTGCCAACCAAAATATTCTGGAGTTTTAACAATATTCTTCCAATATCTTTTGATATTTCCTTGCTTAAGTTGATTTTTTATAGGTTGGACCCACTTAAGATAAAAATAACAAAATTCATCACTTATCCTGTAAAAAACGCCTAGCTTTTTATGACCAAAAGGCACAAAACTACTTATAAAACCTGCGTATTCCAAATTTTCCAGTCTTTTAGTTAAACTTCCACCCCCACCCGTCAACTTGGTTTCCTCATCAATTACGCTCCTTGATACGCCATCTTTATGACTGGCAATCACCGTAACGATTTCCTTAAATTGATCCGAATTCTCAAAGAGGGATGAAAATACTTCATCAAATTCATCAAAAAACATTCCATTAGGTTGAAAAAACAAACTATCGACATTTTGTTCAATGGAGTATCTTTTTTTAATATTTTTTAAATAAAACGGTATCCCTCCCATCACCATATATAATTTGCAGGCTTGTTGATAATTACACAAATAACCAATGTATTTAAGAAATAGGAAGGTATCATGTAAATCAAATGGGAGCAATTTTATCTTTCTGGTGACCCTATTATGTAATCCTCCACGATTCTTAATGATTTTCTTTATAATCCAAGAAGCCGACGAACCGCATACAATTAATTTGATCCGAGCATCATTCCCCCAATGTCTATTCCAAAAATATTCTATAGCAGAAAGAATGCCTGATTTTCGCGTTGCCATCCAAGGTAGCTCATCAAAAAACAAGATGATTTTCTCTTTGGGCCCAATCTGCGTAATCGCACGGGTTAATTCATCAAAGGCAGACATCCAATCTGTTGAGGGTTTAAGGGGAGCACCCCCATAAAAGGTAGTACCCAGCTCCTTAGCAAATCGGGACAACTGTTTGCTCATAGAACCTTTATACAATCCCGTGGTTTGGAAATAACATCCTTTTTTTTCTTGAAAAAAACTTCTAATAAGATAAGTTTTCCCGACTCGTCTTCGACCATAGACTGCAATAAATTCAGCCTCCTGGGATTTATAGGCCTCATCAAGCTCTATTTTTTCCGAGATTCTTCCTATAATTGTATTCACAACAACACCCTAAATCACGCCTATTCGTTAACATTAGTTTATTATAAGTGTCCCACTAATACAATAATTATGTTTACTCGGACACTTATAGAAACCCTATAAGTGTCCCACTAATATAAAAATTCTGTTTACTCGGACACTTATAGAACCGCTATAAGTGTCCCACTAACACAGAAATCTTTTTAAACCGGGAGTTGAGTCTTAAATCCCCCTCACCCTAACCCTCTCCCCCAAGGGGGAGAGGGAACCGCTCATCGCAGTTTAAGCGCTTATACCAAGATTAAAATCCAAACCTTAAAAACTAATTTTTAGTTGAATAACATAGTATTATGGTGAATAATTATGGTTTAAACAAAGCCAATAATTCTAATACGGCCTGTCTAGATTTTGGTTTACAGCTAATAAACCGCTGAACAGAAAATTCGTTCAACCTGGCATCAGCGTAAAGGTTTCGGGTAAATTCGGTACTATGATTTGAAATCAGAACTGAAATTCCTTTTTTTACCAAACCCTTAACTTCTATCAGTAATTTATTATGTTCAGACAAACTAAATCCTCCCGCACGATAGCTTGTAAATTGTGCAGTTGCACTTAAGGGCACATAGGGGGGGTCGCAGTAAACAACCACACCCTTTGCTGCACGCCTAAGCGTTGCAGAAAAATCTTCACATACAAAAATGGCTTGTTTGGATTTTTTGTAAAAAAAGTACAGTTCTTTTTCTGGAAAATAAGGGTTTAAATACCGTCCAAAGGGAACATTAAATTCCCCCTTTTTTGTATTATATCGGCATAAGCCGTTATACCCATGCCGATTTAGATATAAAAACAAAGCAGAACGTTCGATAGGATCCTTTGCTTTATTAAACTTTTCTCTTAGAATATAGTATCGTTTTTCTGAATTATTTTTCTTAGTGAAAAAGGTTTTAGCAAAGTTAATAAATGCTTCCCCCTTTTGTTGCAACAACTGATAAAGTGTAATTAAATCTCGATTAGCATCGTTTAACACATAGTGTTTGTATGAGGTATTTAAAAACACAGCACCAGAGCCCACAAAAGGTTCAATTAACTTATTTCCTTCTGGTAAGACTGCGGTGATTCGTTCAATTAAACGATATTTTCCACCCGGCCATTTTAAAAAAGGTCTATTCATTGATCGGCGTATTCATGGTACCTTCCCTGATAATCCTCCATACAATACCCTTTGCCTTTTGGCGTAATAAAATGATCATTTATGGGTATTTTTCCATACCCGCCTGGAATCTCTAATACATAGGTGGGTTGACACAATCCTGAGTATCTCCCTCTTAATGCTTTTATGAGCGCTTGTCCTTCTTGGATGCTCACTCTAAAATGGGATGTTCCACGAGCCAAATCGGGATGATGAATATAATAAGGTTTAATACGATTTTTTACAAAAGCCCGCATTAATTGGCTTAATGTTTCTATATTGTTATTGATTCCTTTCAGAAGCACCGTTTGACTTAACATCGGAATACCTGCATCCACAATTTTAGCACAGGCTTCCACAGCCTGGGGTGTTAATTCGCTAGGGTGATTGGCATGTAAAGCGATATAAAGGGCTTTATCGACTTTCAAAGCGTTTAACATCTCATCGGTAATGCGCTTTGAATCAACAATGGGTATCCGAGTGTGGATTCGAATAACTTCCAAATGCTGAATTTTGTTTAAAGACAAAATAATGTTGGCTAGCTGCTTAGGGTTGAGTATTAAAGGATCACCCCCTGTTATAATGACTTCCCATATCTCGGGATGATCAGCAATATAATTTATGGCTTTTTTAAGCGCTTCTGAAGATAATTTTTTCGAATTACTCCCCACTTTTTCTCGACGAAAACAGAAACGACAATAAACCGGGCAAACATTGACAGGCATTAAAAGACAGCGATCAGGATAACGATGAATGATGCCTTCTTGAACGTTGTGTGCATTATCCCCAATGGGATCGCTTAATTCGTTATCTAAAATCATCAACTCTTGAGGCTGAGGAATAAATTGTTTAGTGAGGGGACCTTCCGCATTTTCTTTTGCCACGAGATCGACCATTTGAGGCGTTAGCGACACTGAAAAGACCTGCTCGACCTTTTTAATTTCTTCTATATCTTGTTCTTGTATGAAACCATGATGATATAACTCATTTGTATTTCTAATGAATGACATTTTCTTTTAGCGCTCGTCTTAAAATTTTACCCACATTTGTTTTTGGAAGCTCAGTTCTAAATTCAATTTCTTTGGGAACTTTATATCCTGTTAAGTATTCACGACAATGTGCAATAATTGCCACTTTGGTGATATTGGGATCTCTTGGGACAATAAAGGCCTTAACCCGTTCACCTGCCGTATCCTCTACCCCTACAACCGCGACCTCAAGCACCCCCTTCATCATGGCAATCACATCTTCAACCTCATTAGGATACACATTAAATCCAGAGATGACTATTGTATCTTTTTTGCGATCAACAATACGGATATATCCTTCTTGATCGATAGTTGCAATATCACCTGTTCTTAACCAATTGTTCCTTAAGGCATCGGCTGTTTCTTCTGGTAATTGCCAATATCCTTTCATAACTTGGGGACCTCGCACCCACAATTCTCCAGCTTGGTTAACACCCAATTCTTGTTCATTTTCATCCCGAATAGAAATTTCCGTTGAAGGAATCGGTAACCCTACGCTCCCATTAAATTCCTTTAAATTTAAGGGATTAATACAGACAGCAGGAGAGGCTTCTGTCAAACCATACGCTTCTAACAAGGGAACATGCGTCACTGTTTTCCACCGATCAGCAACCGCTTTTTGTACTGCCATCCCTCCACCCAAAGTAATTTTAAGATAATTAAAGTTTAAATGAATAAAATCAGGGTGGTTTAATAAAGCATTAAATAATGTATTTACGCCTGTAATAGCAGTAAATTTATATTGACGTAATTCCTTAATAAACCCAGAAATATCACGAGGGTTTGTTATTAATACATTTAACCCGCCCACTATAAAATAAGTTAAACAATTCGCGGTCAAAGAAAAAATATGATACAAGGGTAGTGCGGTTATCATGATTTCTTCTCCGGGTTTAATAACCGATTTGATCCATACCCCCGCTTGTTCTAAATTTGCTAACATATTTCGATGCGTCAATATTGCACCCTTGGTTCGACCCGTCGTTCCCCCTGTATATTGTAAAAATGCAATATCCTCCCCCGTTAATTTAGGGTTAATGTAGGTTAATTGCCGTCCTATTTTTAACACATGACTGAATTTGATATGCCCAGGAATAGACCATTTTGGAACCAATTTTTTAATATTTTTGACTACCCAGTTAATTATACAGGACTTAGGATAAAAAAATAAATCACCTAATTCGGTAACAATCACATGTCGAATCACGGTTTTTGGACGAGCCTTCTCTAAAGCATGCGCAAAATTTGCTAATACGACAATAGCCACGGCACCTGAATCTTTTAACTGTAATTCTAATTCCCGAGGCGTATAAAGAGGATTGACATTGACAACAATTAAACCCGCACGCATTGCCCCAAACATCGCAATAGGATACTGCAATATATTGGGCAACATAACCGCAATACGGTCTCCTTTTCTGAGTCCTAACTCCGTTTGAAGAAAGCTTGCAAAGCCCCTTGTCTTCTCTTCTAATGTCGCAAAGCTCAAAACCTTACCCATATTAACAAAAGCAGGTCGTTTTTGATAAACACGACAAGTTTCTTCAAAAATATCATTCAAGGAAGCATAACGATCTGGATTGATCTCGACAGGAACCCCAGGTTGATAATTTTTAATCCATACTTTTTCCATATTTCCTTTCTCGAATCAATATTGTGAACGTAACGAATTGTCATTGCGAGCGTAGGACGCAATCCACTACAGTGCCACATTGACCTAATTCTGTAAATACTGAATTTTATTACTTATTTAGTTGATTGACTATTTCTGTCATTGATCCCTCCTGGGGGGATGGGTTTCATCATGACGAATGATTCTCTATGGATTAAGGGGTAACGTAAATCGAAATACGGCACCGCCCAGCGCTCGATTTTCAGCCCAAATTTTGCCCCCATGTAAATTAATAATGCGTTGACAAATACTTAACCCCAAACCCATGCCTTTTATGTGTGTAATTGCCTGACCCCGATAAAATTTCTCAAAGATTTTATTAATTTCTTCTAGGGCCAGTCCTGGGCCTTGATCTTCTATGCTAATCAGGATTCTCTCTTTTTCTAAAATAGCTGAAATTTCAATAGGTGTATCAACCGGCGTATATTTAATCGCGTTTTCAATAATATTGAAAAATACTTGTTCCATGAAAACTTTATTAAACGAAATTTTGGGCATTGTTTCTGGGATATGTATTTTAACAGGTTTATTAAGTAATTTTTTATGTAAACTTTTAAGGGCTGAATCAATGACTTTAGTTAAAGTATGTAATCCTTTTGACAAAGTCACTTCATGAGCTTCTAACCGGGCAATTTGGGAAATATTATCAATTAAATGGTTCAGTTCTTCAGCACTATAAAAAATAGAATTAGCCAATGTTTGAAACGAATTAGAATTAACTTCGTCTCTAAGTTGAATCAAGGTTCTTACGGAATCCATAATATCCGTTAGAGGCGCGCGCATATTACCCGCAATATATTTCAACAATACATTACGGACTCGGTCCGTTTCAATTTCGAGTTCAGTTTGTTTCGCTTCTTCTTCTAGTCTATCAACTTCTAACGCCATTGCAGTCTGGTTAGCAAATCCTTCTAATAAATGGAGCTGTTCAGGGATTAGGAATCGGTCTAGTTGTTTGGGCTTGACCCGTAATACGCCTATGGGACCTTTTTTACCCAGCAAAGGTACATAGACCGCTTCACTGTCTGGCAATGTTTCTGTTCCTAGTCCCGCAATTTGCCCTAATTCGTATACCCATTGTGCTACACTTCGTTCTTTAGTGTTTAAGTCTTGCTCCTTCTTATTCGACGTCATCAATGCTAATTGACCTGTTTTTTCAGGTAATAATACCATCACATCGCTTTCGAAAATACTAGAAATATGGCGTAGCGTGATCTCTAAAAGATCTTCCAACCCTCGATGAACGGCCAGTTGCCTGCTTAATTGATATAGCGCGGTGGTACGCTGCTCCCTAATACGAGAGGCTTTAGTCTGTTGTTTAGCAAATAGGATTAAATGAGAAAATAGCTGTGATATCCCTAGCATGACAATCAAAGTCATTAGCTTTTGAGACTCTAGGCCCGTAAAATTAAATAATGGGTGAACAAAGAAAAACCCAAAGCTTAAAACACTGCAAAGGGAAGTCAACAGAGCGGGAACAAAATATCCTCGGGTAGAAACAAAGATCACGCCTAAAAAATAAACCATCATCAGGGTACTTAATTCTAAATGTTTATAAAGTCCAAAATTGATCAATGTGCAAAAAACAACGGTTGCTAAACTGACCAAATAAGCGGTTTTGGGTGTGCTTTCTTTACGCAAAGGTGTTTTGGAAAAAGATCTTTTTTCTGAGTCTCCTCGTAGGATATATAAGTCAATATCATCGCTATGATCCAGCAATTCATCGGATAGACTTCGACTGAACATCTCCTTAAACCGAGATTTTATCTTTTTGCCTAATATAATTTTAGTAATATTACGATCGTGGGAAAATCGAATGATTTCTTCAGAGATATCGGTACCATGAATAATTAAATTTTCACCGCCCAAAAACTCTGCCAAACGTAAATTCTGAATAATATTGCGGTTTTCTTCTTCAGACAATTGCACTTGAGGGGTTTCTACAAAAACGGCTATCCAACTGCCATGAAAACTTTCCGCCATTCTGCAAGTCGCCCTAATTAACTTAGAGTCATTTTGATCCGGACCAACACAAACCAGCAATCGTTCGGTGGTGGGCCATATTTTTTCTATAGACTCCCCTCGTCGATGCAGCAAAACTTCTGCATCCACTTGTTCCGCAACAGCGCGTAATGCCAATTCAAGTAAGGCGGTTAGATTACCTTTACGAAAAAAATGTTCAATTGCCAACCCGACCTCACTCGGCACATACACTTTCCCTTCTTCTAGTCGCTTGATGAGATCATCTGGCGTTAAATCGATTAATTCTATCGAATTTGCTCTTTTAAATATCGTGTCTGGCACCGTCTCACGCACCATAATTCCGGTAATCTGAGTAATAATATTATTTAAACTTTCAATATGTTGTACATTAAGTGTGGTGTAAACATCAATGCCTCTGTCTAAGAGTTCCATGATATCTTGCCAACGTTTATTATGTCTTGAACCAGGAACATTGGTATGCGCCATTTCATCCACAAGCAACAAGCTGGGTCGTCGTAGCAAAGCGGCATCTAAATCAAATTCTTGTAATTCTTTATCCCGATACTGAATGGATTTTTTCGGTAATACTTCTAATTTTTTTAAAAATACGTCCGTTTCCTTACGACCATGTGTTTCTACTACGCCCGCCACAACCTCTAACCCTTAATTCTGTTTCACCAAAGCTTCTTCAAGCATGGTATAGGTTTTACCAACCCCTGGTGCCGCCCCTAAAAAAATTTTTAGTTTGCCTTTCGATCGACTACTTTCTTCTTTTTTCACCCATTCCAATAAATCTTTTGGGTCACGGCGTTGTTTCATAGGTATCCAAAGCAAGATTTAATTTCAACACGTTAATTCTAGGTTCCCCTAAAATGCCAAATTGACGTTTTTCAATAAAGGGTGTTACCAAATTTTTAACAAAATCTTGGGTTAAATGACGAACTCTGGCAATCCGAGGAATCTGATAAAACGCCGCATTTACGCTGATATGAGGGTCTAAGCCACTGCCCGAGGCAGTGACTAATTCTATCGGAATGGGGGCATCATTTTGGGGATCCACTTTATGAAGCATCTCAATTCGTTTCTTCACAGCATTGATAAAATCAACGTTCGTTGGACTTAAGTTCGAACCCATTGATGAAAGCGCATTATAGGGATAAGGCAGGGTTGCAGAAGGTCTCCCCCAGAAATATTTTGGATCATCAAAAGATTGTCCTATTAATTCAAATCCAACCACCGTTTGATTTTTAACAAGGGGGGACCCATCGGCTTTTGATGGAAATAGCGCTTGCGCTAACCCTGTCATTAAAAAAGGATAGAGGAACCCTGTGATGAGGGTAAAAAACACTAATACTAAAAAACCCGTTTTAAAATGAGTAACAAGCGTAACGGGAACTATTTTTTGACTCATATCAATTGTAACCCTTCTAATATAAGATCAATTAATTTTATCCCTAAAAAAGGCACAGTAATGCCCCCTACCCCATAAATTAATACATTGTTTCTCAATAAGCGACTGGCCGAAACACGTTGATATTTTACACCATGTAATGCAAGTGGAATAAGGCAAATAATAATAAGGGCATTAAAAATAACGGCAGATAAAATGGCACTTTCTGGCGTTGCAAGATGCATAATATTTAGCCTATTTAAAACAGGATAAGTCCCTGCAAAAGCCGCGGGTAAAATGGCAAAATATTTTGCAATATCGTTCGCAATGCTAAAAGTTGTTATTGAACCTCTTGTCATTAACAACTGTTTTCCAATCTCGACAATTTCGATGAGTTTGGTTGGGTTAGAGTCGAGATCGACCATATTACTTGCTTCTTTCGCAATTTGCGTTCCTGTATTCATCGCCACAGCCACATCGGCTTGCGCTAACGCTGGCGCATCATTTGTGCCATCTCCTGCCATAGCGACTAATTTGCCTTCCTTTTGCAGAGTCCGGATCAAATTCAATTTATCTTCGGGCGTTGCTTGTGCTAAAAAATCATCTACCCCAGCCTCCGCAGCAATGGCGGCCGCTGTCAAAGGGTTATCGCCTGTAATCATAATAGTTTTAATACCCATGCGTCTAAGCTCAGCAAAGCGTTCTCGGATACCCCCCTTAATAATATCTTTCAGTCTAATAATGCCGAGTACTTTTGTGCCTTCTACAACCAGTAAGGGAGTGGCTCCTTGACGCGAAATGATATCCACCGTTTCCTTTACAAAAGGGTGAATTATCCCTCCTTTCTTATGAATATAAGCCGCAATGGCATCAGGTGCCCCTTTCCGAATTTCACGATCTTTAAGGTTTACCCCACTCATGCGAGTTTGAGCAGCGAAAGGAATAAAGGTGGCACCCAGTTCTTGAATATTTCTACTTCGTATATTAAATTTCTCTTTGGCCAAAATAACAATACTCCGTCCTTCCGCCGTTTCATCGGCGAGTGACGCCAATTGGGCCGCATCGGCTAAATTCTCCTCCGATGTATCAAAAGGAATGAATTCCGTTGCTTGCCGATTTCCCAATGTAATGGTACCTGTTTTATCTAAAAGTAATACGTTAACATCCCCAGCGGCTTCGATAGCTCGCCCAGAAAGAGCAACGACATTTCGTTGAACCAATCGATCCATGCCAGCAATCCCAATGGCTGAAATAAGGCCTCCAATGGTGGTGGGTGCCAAACAAACAAAGAGTGCCACTAATACCGTGACGGTCACAATATTCCCTTTTCCCATGGCTTCAACACTGTAAATTGAATAAGGTAATAAAGTGGCACAAACAAGCAGAAAAATGATGGTCAAGGTGGCCAACAAAATGTTTAACGCAATTTCATTGGGCGTTTTTTTTCTTTTTGCGCCCTCTACTAAGGTAATCATATGATCTAAAAATGTTTCGCCTGGATTGGCCGTAATTTTTACAATAATCCAATCTGAAATAACACGCGTGCCCCCCGTGACAGCACTGCGATCGCCCCCACTTTCTCGGATTACGGGCGCACTTTCACCTGTAATGGCGCTTTCGTTCACTGAAGCAATCCCCTGCACCACATCTCCATCACAAGGAATAAAATCACCTTCTTCAACCAGCACGAAGTGACCCACCCTTAAGTCGGCTGATCGACAGAGATTTATTTTTGCATTTCGATCCGGTGCAACCAGTTTTTTTGCCTGGATCTCGCGACGTGCTTTACGGAGAGATTCCGCTCGTGCTTTTCCGCGTGCTTCTGCGGTCGCTTCTGCAAAATTGGCAAAAATTAAAGTAAACCAAAGCCAAAATGTAATGGCAAAAATAAAACTGGGTTGGGCTTCCCCTTGGCTTACCATAGCTTGTATCAATAAACCCGTGGTCATGATACTGCAAATATAAATTGTAAACATGACAGGATTTCGGATTTGATGAGTGGGTGCCAATTTTAAAAAAGCGGAAATTAAACTGTCTTTAATCATACTTTTTAATAACATATTGGAGACCTCTTATACCTTAAGCATCATTAAATGTTCCACAATAGGACCCAAAGCAACTGCCGGAAAAAAAACCAATGCCCCTATGATGAGAACGATACTAATGAGTACGGTGATGAACAAAGGCGTATGAGTCGGTAATGTCCCTGCATTAATAGCAACACATTTTTTCTCTGCGAGGGATCCTGCCATTGCCAGTATCGGTATAGCTATCCAAAAGCGTCCAACCAGCATAACAACACCGCCCAGAGTATTATAAAAAAACGTATTCGCATTTAAACCCGCAAAGGCGCTGCCATTGTTGTTTGTCATGGAAGAAAATGCGTATAAAATTTCTGTTAACCCATGGGCACCCGGATTCGCAATGGCCGCTTTACCCATTTGGGTTAACACGCCAATTGCACTACAAATCAACACAGTCAATGGCATCACCAATATGGTAGCCGACGCCAATTTCATTTCAACACTTTCAATTTTTTTTCCTAGATATTCTGGTGTTCGCCCCACCATTAACCCTGATACAAATACGGTGATGATAATGAAAATTAACATCTGGTATAAGCCTGATCCAATCCCCCCAAAAACGATTTCTCCTAAATCAATTAACCAAAGGGGAATTAATCCTGCGAGTGGCATAAAAGAATCCAGCATCGCATTCACAGAGCCATTGCCCGTTGCCGTGGTTGCCGTTGCCCACAGAGCAGAATTGAGTGGTCCAAATCGAGTCTCTTTACCCTCCATATTTTTTGTTTGTTGAAGGTGTTTTCCCTCTATCTTAGTCAATGCGGAATTCCCCTGTTGCTCTACTGTGAAAGTCACACACAAAAGAGGAACAAATATACAAAACATGGCTAAGAAAATAGCAATCCCCTGTCGGGTATCTTGCACCATTACACCAAAAGTGTAACAGAGCGCCATGGGGATGAGCATGATGGCCAACATTTCCAAAAAATTAGACAATGGCGTCGGGTTTTCAAAAGGATGGGCTGAATTTGTGTTAAAAAATCCACCGCCATTGGTCCCTAATTGTTTAATGGCTACCTGAGAAGCAACCGGTCCCATTGGAATCCATTGTTCTGTGAGTTCTTTTTGCTGATTAGACTCCTGATAGGTAATCTTTTGAATTAAGTTCGCTTTTTGATAACCCTTAAAATTCTGAATCACCCCTTGTGATACTAATAGTAATGTGAAAATAATAGACAATGGCAGTAGAATGTAGAGCGTCCCACGAATGGTATCGACCCAAAAATTTCCCAGTAAAGTTGTCTCACGACGTTGAATACCTCGAATGAAGGCCATTAAAATTGACATGCCTGTTGCAGCCGACAGAAAATTGTGGACGGTTAAACCACTCATCTGAGTTAAATAACCTAGAGTATTTTCTCCGGCATAAGCTTGCCAATCAGTGTTAGTTACAAAGCTTATTGCCGTATTAAACGCAAGATCGCTTGACACAGCAGAAAAACCTTGGGGATTCAAAGGTAAAAAGGCTTGAAATCTCTGAATTGCATAAAGGCTTAAAACACCTAAAAGACTAAAAACCAACATCGATTTGGCATAGTCACGCCAATCCATTTCTTGTTCGGGTTGAATATGGCAAACGCGATAAAGACCTCTTTCTATAGGTCCTACAACTTGATCCATAAAACAGGGGTTCCTCTCATAAACCCATGCCATGTACAAACCTAATGGTTTAACCAATAGTAATAAAATGCCTAAATAAAGCACTAGCTGTAATATAGCGTTATCTGTCATCCGTTAACTTTCATTTTCCCTAAAAAATTTCTGGTTTAAATAAAGCAACCAGAAGATAAATAAATAACCCAACGACAATCACCCCTGCAATAATATAAAGTGTGTTCATTGAGGTTTGCTTGAAAGTGAACTAAAAAACTTCACCAAACCAAAAGACAGAATAAAAAAAATTAAAGTAATTCCAAGGTATAGAAGATCCATCCTATTTAAATTCTCCCTGCTCTATTTCTCTATTTACTATATAGTACATTATCAGCATACTATACTCTTCGCGAATGAATTTTCGTGAATCATTCGCTTTGAGTATATGAAATAATGTCATTGAAGGATCATTTTCGTGAATCAACCAAATGTTAATAAAACGAAATTTTTGGGCACTTTTACGGTTGCCATGTTATGTGTTTCTGAATTTGTAAATTGACTCCAACCTAAAATAATTAAAA
>Ga0206998_1129_pt1 | contig 18942 bp, 20 predicted proteins | sample Alteio_BWMinCont_FD_153309 | JGI IMG/M metagenome (GOLD analysis project Ga0206998, IMG submission 153309) | Enriched cells from forest soil in Barre Woods Harvard Forest LTER site, Petersham, Massachusetts, United States -... | ecosystem: Environmental > Terrestrial > Soil > Temperate forest >... | reverse complement strand
TGTTAAAAGTAAGGGTATTGGAAATCTCCAGGGTTGTTTTTGAATGAATCAGACCAGCATTGTCTACCGTGCTGTTGCCATAGGAAGTTATTTTAAGTCGTTTAGCATTGATAACTCCCTCATTCTTCATGTGCTTAGCAAGAATATCACCACTCTTTGTACTAACAATCTGGCCTCTATTGTGAAGCTGTGAAAGCACATTTAAAGATAACTTCCCTTGAGAGATGATTTCACCAGAAGCAGCATTAGTGAGGCTTCCAGAAATACGAAGGGAAAGGGTTTCAATACCTAAGAGTCTACCAGTATTCTCTACGTGAATCGGCACTAAAGGCCCCATACCCGTATTTAAAGCGGCACTTTGACGCTCACTGGCGCGCACTTTTAGATCATTGGCTAAAATGTCACCGGTATTCTGGATGGCTCTTACTTTTAAAAGTACTTTATTTCCCGTGATTAAACCTGGGTTACAAAGACTGCCTGGACCTTCAATCTGCAGTGTGCCATTTGAACGTAGGGTATGATGGTTCTCTACACCAGTTTGAGCTTGTAATATTAAGGCATCTGAAGCATACAGTTCGTTTCGAACTACAATACTGTTGGCTTGTAAATGGACTGCGCGAGCACTCAAGGGAGCATTAATATGGATATTGCCTGAGGTTTTTAGGCTTACATTTAAATTAGAGGCGCACTCGCCAAAACTTACATCGCCATTTATGTTCAACGAAATGCCACCCGCAATGCCCGGGAAAGATAAATTAAGGCTATCAGGATTAGAATTAAAATCGATAGAGAAAAAAGAAGGGGATTCAGCTAAACAACTTTTTAAATCAAAGTGTCCATCGGGATGGGTGGGTATTACATATTCATGCGTTACTGGAGTGTTATCGATTAATCTTGTGATTTTTAGTTTAACACCTAGGTTCTCTGAGCTTTTTTCGAACTCTATTTTAAGGGTATTGTCATTCAACGCCTGTACCGTGTCTTGCTCAGCTTTCATATCCCTGCTCCTTTCCTTGGCTTTATTCGCTTTAAAATAGATTTTAAGGCTAACTTACAGCCACTTTTTCATAAGATCATCACTTAGTCAATAGGTTATTTGTCCTATAGCAAAGTTTTTTAATCCATAGGGTATACTGTGGCTGGATAAATCAATGGAAACCAAACTTTAAAAGGAAGGTATTATGTCAGGCAAACTAAAATTGGATTTGGACGCAAGATTAAATCAGAGAGATGATATAGTGTACTATCGCCCTTTTCTAGTATCTGATTATAAATAGTTTTCAACTATGTTTTACTTAAGAAACGGACTGTGGCATACTATCGTCTTTGATGAATACTGAATTATTTAACAACATTTTACCGGAGTAGATTATGTCTAAGACTTTTTTTGATATAGCATTTGATTTGAGATTCTCGCAAGCTGGCAGAGACGTTATTGTTGCGGCAGCCGCCATTATTTATGATTGGCAAAATAATCGCAATGAAAAAGAGCGTGCAGAAATCAAACGCTATCTCGATGAAATCAATCTCTCTTTCTCGAACCCCGTTCTTAACAAATTAAGAAGGGCTTATCATCCAGATAAAATGGGGACTCTCGGACAATGTATTACTCAAGTTTTTAATAATGAAGACGACCGTGAACAACTTACATTACTGGTAAGTATGACCCTTGGAAATACAGAAAGAGCAAACAACTTTTTAAATCACAAAGTTTGGTATGATGCTAAAGGTGAAATAGATGGGAAAGTCGCCAAAGCTGAGAAAGATAGAAAAGACGCCGAAGCTGATAGAGCCGCTGCTGCTAAAGCTGAGAAAGATAGAAGGGCTGCTCTAGCCGCTGCCAAAGCTGAGGGGGATAGAAGGGCTGCTATTACCGCTGCCAAAGCTGGTGGGGATAGAAAAACTGCTGCCGCTGCTCCAGTGGATAGAAAAGCTGATACCCCTACTAATGCTAGAGTTGCTGCTGCCGTTGAAGCAGCTAGAGCTTTTGCCGCTGCTGAGGAAAGAGCAGCCAAAGCTGAGAAAGATAAAAAAGCAGCTGAAGCTGCTAAAGCCGCTGCTGCCAAAGCAGAAGAAGCGCGTCGAGAAGAAGCCCGCCGAAAAGCGGAAGAAGAGGCAGCACTTAAAAAAGCTGAAGAAGCGCGTCGAGAAGAGGCGCGCCGAAAAGCAGAAGAAGATGAGGCACGTCGCAAAGCAGAAAAAGCAGCGAGAGATGCACTCGAAGCTGCTAGAGCCGCTGCTGAAAAGAAAGCCGCTGAAGACATCAAAAAAGCAAGAGAAGAGAAAATCGCGTTGGACGCCAAAGAAGTAGCTGAAGCAGCTTTGTTAAATGCAAGATTAAAAGAACTCAAAGCTGCGAAAGAAGCACGGGCTGCAAAAAAAGCTGCTGCTGAGAAAGCAGCAGCCGAGAAAGATAGGATCGAGGCTGCTAAAGCCGCTGCCGTCAAAGCTGAGGAAGATAGAAGAGCTATCGAAGCTGCTAGAGCCGCTGCCGTCAAAGTTGAAGAAGCTCGAAAAGCTGAGGAAGCTGCTAGAGCCGTTGCTGCAAAGAAAGCCGCTGAAGACATAAAGAAAGCAACAGAAGAGAAAATCGCGTTAGACCCCGCAGCCGAAGAAGCTTTGTTAAATGCAAGGTTAAAAGAACTCAAAGCTGCGAAAGAAGCACGGGCTGCAAGACAAGCAAGAGGTGCGCCCATACTTACGGCTGCTGCTATCGCAGAGAATGCGCGTCGGGTAGAAGCGAGGCATCAAGATGAAGCAGCGAAGGCTGCTGCAGCGGCGAATCGATAGGTTCTGCTATGATTTAGTTACAGTCCCTGGGTATTCTTGCTTCAGCAGAACCCGGGGTTTTTGACTAGATATCTCGCTTTAAATCCCTGTATTTATAGAGCGTAAGAGCTGCCATGATTTGTCTGCCAGTCTGATATTAAATCAACGATTCCAAACTTGTTTTGCAAATGAATTGTTTTCCATAAAACACAAAAGCAACTTTCAGGATCCGTTTAATATGCGAAATTTGCTTGAAGGTCGCTTCATATTTTCTTTTATTGATTTGCGCCAATCCAGTTTCTGCCAATTTTTCATAGAATTTAGCACCTTTATTAATTTTAGTGCGCTTAAGTTCAAGAACGATCCCTAAATCATTGGTTATTTCTCGGGGTATTAATACTATATCAGGTTTTCCCAAACCACTTTCTTTATTAGAATGCAGGTTGTGTGTTTCTTTCAAACTTGAAATTAAAGCTAATAACATAATGTGATAATTCGATTCATGCGAAAAGTCAAAAAAACTGGTATTGACTAGCATAAATTCTTCAAGGCCTTTTGTGAATTCTGAAATATTACCTAGTGCTAAATTTTTAATAAAAGATTCATAGTACTTTGGTTCGTTCATAGAGTCGATTAAAGAAAGAAAAATATCTCGATAACTTTCTTCTATTTCCTTATTGGGAAGTTTAACTTGACATTGATAACGTGTTCTAAATATTTTAATTTCTCCTACGGTTTTTAAATACCCTAATGCCCAGAGTAAACTCCATAAAACATCATTATTACCCTCTTTGATTTGTTGAAAAGAGATGTATTCATCTATCATGCATTCTATAGAATTTCCAGTGAGCAGAGTGGTCATTTCTTCTTTAACTTGGTCATTCGAGGCCAATATCACCTCTTTTAATAACGATTCGTTGCCCGTTTTAATCCAGTAAGATTTTAATTGCCCATTATTTTTAATACAATTTAATACTGACCACGGGTTATATAATTCTTCAAAATTACCTGCTCTATAGCCATTATACCAACGTTGGATTTCTTGTATATTAATATCAAGATCTCTTTCTTTAAGTAATGCTTTAACGTCGGATTCAAAAAAACCAAAATGTTCACTGTATTGACTTTCTATAAATGAGTAGAGTGTAAGATTATTCAAATCTGACAACATTCTATTTTTTGATAATCTTAAAATACCCGTTATTACTCCTTTTTCAAGGGCTTGGTTTCCTTTAAGCGCTGCCCCAAATAGTCCTTTTAAAAAATCGACCATTTTTTCAAAATGCGGCTTATTATATCCGGCATTTAAGGGGGTATCATATTCATCAATTAAAATAATAATTTTTTTGTTGTAATGTTTAAATAGTAAGGTTGAAATTGTTTTTAAAGCACTGCGAAGTTCAATCTCATTTGCTAGATTGTCTTTATTTATACCTTTTAGTTTTTCAAGAGCGTTTTGATCAATATCTGTTAATTTTTGGCTTGTTTCTAATTCCGGAAAAGCATTACAAATTTGTTGAATCAACAATCGTACTGCATCAATAAAATCATCATAACTATTTTCTTTTACGTCTTTGAAACTTATAAATAGAGCAGGATATTCACCTTGATATTGCATGTAGTGCCCATTATCAACAGTTGCAATCGCAAGGTCTTCGAAAAGAGATTTGCTAGATTGTCCATTAATAGTGGGGGAAAAAAAATATTGTAACATAGACATGTTAAGGGTCTTTCCCCAACGTCGAGGTCGTGTAATCAAAGATACTTTAGGGCCTTGATCAATCAATTCCTTGATTAGTAACGATTTGTCTACAAAAAGAAAATTATTTTCAGGGTTCACTAGTTCATCAAAATCATCGACACCTATTGGAATTTTTTTAACCATTACTCACGGTCCACGCTAGTCAAGAAAGATATTTAATCATTCTAACAAAAATGGGCAAATTTGTAAACGAACCGTAGGTAAGTTAGAAAAATGATTTTTTATTTTAAAATTTTATTCAAATGTAAACCCATAGTTTACATTTGATGCATTATATAAAATATTTCAAACTTCCCCCCACCCTATGCACGCAACCTTAAATTCTGGTAATATTTGGCGTGTTTGATAGAACCCATTATTGACCTATCAATAAAAGTATTGAACGGAAAGGAGATCCATATCGATGAATGCTGACGAAATCGATGCGGGGCGTCGGCGATTTCTAACAGCGGCCACCACCGTAATTGGCGGTGTTGGCGTAGCGTTTGCTGCTTTTCCTTTTCTTGCATCCTGGTCTCCAAGCAGTAAGGCACGCGCCCTGGGCGCGCCGGTAGATGTTGATATTAGCAAAATTGAAGAAGGACAAAAAATTACGGTCGCTTGGCGAGGGAAACCCGTTTTTGTGGTTCGCAGAACGAAAGAGATGTTAGCACTTTTACCTTCCGTGGAAAGCCATTTAAGAGATCCTCTGTCTCATGAATCGGAACAACCTAAATATGCGGCCAATGAATTTCGTTCAATTAAAGAAGATTTATTTGTTGTTATTGGTATTTGTACCCATCTAGGCTGTGTTCCCCTTTATAAACCGAAAGTAGGCGAACTTGAACCGGATTGGCAAGGCGGCTTTTTTTGTCCTTGTCATGGATCTAAATATGATTTAGCAGGCCGTGTGTTTAAAGGCGTCCCTGCGCCGCTCAATCTGCCTATCCCGCCTTACGAGTATGTGAGTGACACTGTGATCAGAGTAGGTGAAGACACCCCCGCACAAGGAACGGCTTAATGGCTTCTCTCTCATTTAAAGGAATAATGACTTCTCTTATAGGTTGGACAGACGATCGTTTTCCCTTAACCAAATTATGGAATGAACACCTCGCAAAATATTATGCGCCTAAAAATTTCAATTTTTGGTACTACTTTGGTTCGCTGGCGCTTTTATTATTGGTGAGCCAAATCGTAACGGGCATTTGGTTAGCCATGAGCTATACCCCGACTGCAGAACAAGCTTTCGATTCTGTTGAATATATTATGCGGGATGTTCCTTGGGGTTGGCTGCTGCGTTATTTACATTCAACGGGCGCTTCCTTTTTCTTTATTGTGATTTATTTTCACATGTTTCGCGGCCTGCTTTATGGTTCTTATAAAAAACCCAGAGAATTAGTGTGGCTTTTGGGCATGTTTATTTTTTTATGTTTAATGATGGAAGCTTTTTTAGGGTACTTATTACCCTGGGGAAATATGTCTTTTTGGGGCGCTCAAGTTATCACCTCTCTTTTTTCCGCCATTCCTTATGTGGGAGAAGGATTAGTCGAGTGGATACGAGGAGATTATAATATTTCTGGTGTTACGTTAAATCGCTTCTTTTCCTTACATGTGGTTGCCGTGCCGCTGGTTTTTGTGGGTCTTGTTGTTTTTCATATTATGGCGTTACATGAAGTGGGTTCCAATAACCCGGATGGCGTAGAAATTAAAAAGCACAAGAATAAAGAAGGGTTACCTTTAGATGGCATTCCTTTTCATCCTTATTACACCGTAAAAGATTTAATGGGGGTTGCTTTTTTTCTGATTATTTTTTGCGGCGTCGTATTTTTTATCCCCGATATGTACGGTTATTTTTTGGAAGCGCCTAATTTTACGCCCGCCGATCCCTTAAAAACACCACCTCACATTGCGCCAGTGTGGTATATGACGCCTTATTACGCCATTCTTCGCGCCATTCCCGATAAACTTTTGGGTGTCATTGCCATGGGGGGATCAATTGGGGTTTTATTTCTTTTACCCTGGCTCGATGGCAGTCCTGTTAAATCCATTCGCTATCGCGGGCTATTCTATAAAATTCCTTTGGCTTTATTTGTCGTGAGTTTTCTAATCCTCGGCTATTTAGGATCGATTCCCCCCACCCCTGTACTGGTTACCCTAGCAAGAATTTGCGCTGCAGTTTATTTTTCATTTTTCTTGCTCATGCCCATTTATACTCGCTTAGATCGCACTAAGCCCGTACCAGAGAGGGTGACATAGTGGGAAATTATTTTTTGACAGGCCCTAAGCTTAGAAGATTGCTTTTTCTCGCAATCGTATTAATTTTGTTTCCACTCGTTGCAATAGGAACTGAAGAGGAAGTAAAACTGGATAAAGCGCATATTGATCTTACCGATCTGCCTTCCTTACAAAGAGGCGCTAAGCTTTTCATGAATTATTGTGCTGGATGCCACAGTCTTAAATATGTTCGCTACAATGAGATGGCCAAAGGAACTGGAATCGTTGATAGTTCTGGAAAAGTCTTAGAGGCGGCTTTAAAAAAGAATTTAATTTTTTCGGATGCGAAATCAACTGATCCCATATTAACTTCAATGCACCCGGAGGATGGTGCCAATTGGTTTGGGGTAATTCCCCCCGATTTATCTTTAGAAGCTAGGTTACGGGGCGCTAATTGGCTTTACACGTATCTTCGTTCTTTTTATCCAGATGAAAAGAGACCTTGGGGGGTTAATAACCACGTTTTCCCCGATGTGGCGATGCCAAATGTATTATTAAGCTTACAAAAAAACACACCCAAAGAAGAATATGATAGAATGATTTTAGATTTAGTTAATTTTTTAGTCTATGTTTCAGAACCGCATCAACAGGCACGTCAGCATTTGGGTGTCTGGGTTTTGATGTTTTTAGGAATATTTTTTGTTTTTACCTGGCTTTTAAAACGTGAATATTGGAAAGATGTTCATTAATTTTTATTAAAAAAGCTCTGTCAAAAAATAACGTTCACTTTTGAACGAGAGTTGTTCTCGCTATACGAGTTTAGCGAGCGAAAAAAGGAAAGTTATTTTTTGACAGAGCCTAAGGGAGTATGTATGTCTGTTCCACCCAATAAACGTTCTTCAATGACCTTGTATTCAGGGCCCGATCATTACAGCCATCGAGTACGCATTGTCTTGGCTGAAAAAGGCGTGACCGTCGATATTTTAGATACTGATAAAAGCAGTAAAGCGAAAGAAGAGGTTTCGACGCTGAATCCTTATGGAAGTGTGCCTCTGCTTATCGATCGGGATTTAGTGCTATATCAATCTGAAATTATTATGGAATATTTAGATGAACGATTTCCTCACCCACCTTTGATGCCTGTCTACCCTGTCGCGAGAGCAAGAAGCCGATTAATGATGTATCGAATCAATCGGGATTGGGGTGTCTTATCCGACAAGATTTTAGCAAGTTCCAAAACTTCAAAAGAACACAGCCTTTTGGAGGCCAAAAAGACATTAAGAGAAAGTATTACCAGTATTGCCCCGGCCTTCGCAGATATGCCTTATTTTTTAAGTGAGGAATTTTCCCTGGTTGATTGCTGTATAGCTCCCATATTATGGCGCTTACCTCTCATGGGATTGGAGTTGCCACCCCAAGCGAAACCTGTGCTAGACTATGCGGAAAGATTATTTGAACGCGAAGCGTTTATAGCCAGTTTAACGGAAGCAGAGCAAGCAATCCGAAAATGAGAGATATTTTTAAATGACGATGTCTACAACCCGACCCTACCTAGTACGGGCCTTTTATGAATGGATAGTCGATAATGGCTGCACACCTCATATTGTGGTGAACTCAAATGCAATAGGGGTGGAAGTCCCTCAAGAATATGCTAACGAAGGGCAAATTGTTCTGAATATTTCCTTACGTGCAGTTCAAACCTTATCACTCGGAAACAATGCCATTGAATTTCAAGCGCGCTTTGGCGGCAGAGTCCGTCGCATCTATGCGCCTATTTCTTCTATTTTAGCGATTTATGCAAAGGAAAATGGTCGAGGTATGGTATTCGCAGAAGAGGAGACACACCCTCCTTTACCCGCGCCTCCTCCCCCTATAGACGATACCCGCGAACCTTTAGTTAGTACCGATAAAGACGGGAATGGAAAGAAAAATGGTAAGGGCAAAGGTTCAGGTAAACCACCTCATTTAACCGTTGTTAAATAACCCTAGTTATTAATATATCTTACTAAGTGTTGTAAATGTTGTACATGTGGATGAGTGCCATTTAATATTGCTTTAATATCAGCTGGGCTAAATGTTTTTCTTGCCCTTTCCAAAGCTACCTCATATTCTCTCCGTCGTAGTTCCGCAATTTGCTGTAAAGTGGCTGAGCTCAAGTCGAGTTGAGGATCTCTTGATAACTGTTGCGCTTGCTGTTGTGCTGCTTGCTGCGCTTGTTGCTGTGCAATGACTTTTTTAGCCGCGGCATCCATTTTTGCTATTACCTCAGCACTGGGTATGGGTCGATAACCTGCTGGTGACTGACGCGCTTGCGCTTGTTGCTGAGCAATGAGGGCTGCAGCGGCGGCATCCATTTTTGCTCTTACCTCAGCACTAGGCACGGGTCGAGGGGCTGGTGATGGTTGAGGTGGAAGAGATAGCGAGGGCATAGCGGCCATTTGGTCTGCGGTTGCGGTTTGAGCTGTTTGAAAAGGTGAATCACTCCCTGTCTTTGTGTTCGTTCTAAAATTATAAAACATCCCAGTTGTGCTTGAACCAAAGCCCATAGTCATGCTACTCATATCATCGTCTTGTTTCTTTCGTTGCTGTGTTTGTCCTAAAAAATGTGCCCCATTATGACTTCTGAAATGCAGATTACTAAAATTGTTAAGGTTCGATCCAGACGAAGCCATAGCTCGATGATTACCGATATCCTCCTTGTCCACTACTTTCATTAATACATCTACTGCGTCTTTATCTACGCTCAGTTTAGTTGCCGCCTCATCGGTGACCATCGACATATCTAATCTCCGAACAATTTCATTCTGATTATCGTTTAGAGTATTGTGCTCGTTTACGTGCGCCATGAAGACCAAACTTCTTACGTTCAACCTCACGAGAATCACGAGTTACAAACCCTGCTTGACGTAATTTGGGACGATTGTTTTCATCATACTTTAATAAGGCTCGCGTTATACCATGACGTATTGCACCGGCTTGCCCCATAGGACCGCCACCCTTTACTGTAATTAAAATATCGAATTGCTCACTCATATCCAATAGCTTTAACGGCTGGCACACAACCATTCTAGCACTTTGAGGACCAAAATAGTCTTCGATATTCTTATCGTTGATGATGATTTTACCTTTACCCGGTCGTAAAAAAACTCGCGCGGTAGACGTTTTACGACGACCTGTTCCATAATGCTGCTCTATTTTCGCTGCTGCTGTTTTTGCCATAAATAATATCCAGTTAAATTTCTAACAATTGAGGTTGCTGAGCACTATGTGGATGCTCGCTGCCTGAATAGACTTTCAATTTGCGTATCATGTCTCTCCCAAGAGAATTTTTGGGTAACATCCCCTTCACAGCCTTTTCTAATACCCGATCGGGCTTGCGAGCATGAAGTTTCTCAAAGGTTTCACCCTGTAACCCGCCTGGGTAACCAGAATGCCGATAATAAATTTTATCCTTGGCTTTATTACCCGTCACCTCAAGGCCATTGGCATTCAGAACGATAATATAGTCCCCTGTATCCACATGAGGAGTATATTCCGGTTTATGTTTACCTTTCAAACGCCGGGCAATTTCAGTCGCTAATCGGCCTAAAATCTTGCCTTTGGCATCGATTATAAACCAACTCCGCCTGACATCAGCAGGCTTCATATTAAATGTTTTCATGAATATTGGGTCCTAGTTAGAGTGTCAAATAGAAATTCTTCCACTAATTCCACTAAAGAATGCCGCATTCTACAAAAGAATCTCGACTAATACAAGGGGTCTAAGGCAAAGAATTTTAATTATATTCCCGCCTTCGCGGGGGTAACGACAGGTTTTTCACGTGAACAACGGAATTTTAAAGATATATCGTGTAAATGCATTGACTTTTAAAGTTATCTTAATATAGGATTTCGGGGTCAATTTGACATTAGTTTTTAGCATAAGATCCCTTGCTCTTAAAGCGGGAATGTGCTAACTCTTTAATTTGATTTTTATTTTTTTGTAAGCTAAAGGAGCATGACATGGCCGCGAAGAAACGCAAGACCATTCGTTCAACCACAAGGAAGGCAGTAAAAAAACCCGCCGCACGAATGCTAAAGAAAGCAACTGCGACGAAAGGGATGGGACGTAAAGCTAAGACAACGATCTCTAAAAAGAGCACAGCAACAGTAAAACCTGCTCGCTTAGCTCCCCCAATTACCAGTGTTGATAAACCTTTTACTAAGGGACAATTAATTGGTGCACTTGCTGGTCGTACGGGTCTTCCACGTAAAGAAGTTTCTACTCTTTATGACGAACTCATTAGCATTATTGCTGCTCACCTTAAACGACAAGGCCCCGGACAATGCACCTTACCTAGCCTTGTTAAAATGAAGGTGGTTAATAAGCCTGCAACAAAAGCACGTCAAGGAACCAATCCTTTTACCGGCGAGAAAATGATGTTTAAAGCAAAACCTGCGCGTAACATCGTTAAGGTAAGAGCACTCAAAGCACTCAAAGCAATGGTTTAAACCTCGTCATTGACGAACTAAACCTCGTCATTGACGAACTAAACCTCGTCATTGCGAGCGTAGCGAAGCAATCCAGACCAGAAGCAATTCAGTTCTGGATTGCTTCATCGCTACCGCTCCTCGCAAAGACGAAAATTGAATTTCGTGCCAGCGACTAGCTACAAAGTCACAATACGAGTAGGGATAAGTTTATTTGTCCTTATCTTTCTATTTTGAACCTTAAGTTCTGCCCACTTACGCATTCCCCAAAGTCCAATACCTAATAAGCACCCCACCGCTGTAATCCAAGATAATGAGCTTACGGGATGATCTTTTATTGTTGCTGTTTGGTAAAAAAGTAGGGCAACACTATAAGCGATACCGGTTGTCCAGAGTACCGAAAATAGTGCCCAGGATTTATTTAATTCACGCGCCATGGTCGCCACAACAGAAACACAGGGAAAATACAACAATATAAACAACAAATAGGAAATCACGGCCGCTGTACTGCCAAACCTTAGTACCATCGTATTATCATCTTGTTCTTGTTGCATTTGTTGCGTTGTGTATTCTTTGGAATAGAGGGCCTTCAACGTCCCCACAACCATTTCTTTTGCTAAAATCCCCGTTACCAACCCAACGGTTGCAGGCCAATTGTCTTCCTCAATGCCTATGGGGGCGAATAACGGTGTCAGTGTCTTTCCAATATGCGCTATATGGCTATCGCTTACGTGGGAGGATGAGTTAGTCATAACCCCAAAAAAAGAACAAAGAATAATAATTAAACTCCCCGCTTTTAACAAAAAACTACTGAGATTATACCAAGTCCTACGCCACAACATTTTTAGATTGGGCCATCGATACGGTGGTAATTCCAATATTAAGGAAGCTCGATCTTTTGAACGCAAAACCGTCCGTAAGATAAGTCCAGTTGCAAAAGCGATTAAGATCCCAATTAAATACAGACCAAAAATTATGTTTTGTCCCTGATCTCTGAAAAAGGTTGCCGCGAAAAGGGCATAAATCGAAAATCGTGCACTGCACGACATAAAGGGGGTCATCAAGATGGTTAAAAGCCGTTCACCTTGAGTATCTAGTGTTCTGGTTGCCATCACAGCGGGCACATTACAACCAAAGCCAATCATTAAGGGCACGAAAGACTTCCCAGGAAGCCCCACCCACTGCATAATTTTATCCATGACAAAAGCGGCTCTCGCCATGTAACCTGATGCTTCTAAAAAAGATAAAGCCAAAAACATGCCAGTCATTACCGGAATGAAGCTAAGGGTAATATGTATTCCTTGACCTACCCCATCTACCATCAAAGCTAAAAACCAATTAGGTAATGAAAAGTAAGCCAACCCTTGCCTTAAACCATCTACAAATAGGGTACGAGACGTCATTTCAAAAAAGGATTGAAAAGAACCTCCTACATAAGTTGCAAAAAAGAACATTAAATACATCATGCCTAAAAATAGAGGTATCCCTAAAAAACGATTCAAAAAAAGACCATCCATTCTTTCTGTCCAGGTTCTTAATTTTTGTATTTTCGCGCGTTCTCCTGTTTTAAGTTCTTTGAAACTGACTTTCATTTAACTTTAGCTCCAATTTGTAAATGAGAATTATTTTCATTATCAACAATAAATCGTTTTTCGTCAATAAAAGGAATTACTTCCTTGTCCCCTCCCCCCTTACGGGGGGAGGGTTAGGGGTGGGGGGATGTAATCGGGGGGATATAAACCATCGATAATGTGTTAAAGTAGCTAAACTTATTAATGTAACCTAGACTAAAACAAGAGAGAGCATGCACGCAAAAGATGATAAAGATGGGTCAAAAATTATTATTGAGGGAGAAACTGAATCAGGTGAAACATTCAGACCGAGTGACTGGGCAGAGCGTTTTAGTGGAACGCTTTCCACAATACGGAATCATCGCATTTTCTATTCTCCTCTTCTTAAACCCTCTATACAAAATGAAAAAAAGTGTTTGATATTGGACAAAAACTTAAAACACTCGAATCCTGTCCTCTATGAGCACATTCTCGATTTTGCGCGCAAAAATAAATTGAAAATATGTGGGGAAGAAGAATGAAAGAAGTCTATGATGCCATTGTGGTCGGTGGGGGTATCTCTGGGTTGATAGCCAGCTACCATTTAACTTCACTTGGACATAAAACGTTATTATTAGAAGCTCGCAATCGTCTAGGCGGCCGAATACATACAATAGAAACAACAGAAGGGAATAGGGTTGAAACGGGTGCGTTATCTATACAGAGTTCAAATGAAAGCACCCACCTTAGTAGTCTAACGCCCTTCTTAAACGCCTTTTCCTTAAAAACCAAGCCTATCGAAAGCAATAATGCGCTTATTTACGATAATACGGCGCACGCTCATAGTCTAACAGAATTTATGGCCCAATCTTCTTTAGAGTCTCAATTCCAGACCGAAAATACTAAAATTCAAAAAGCAAAGGCCACTGTCTCGCAAACTTATCCCTCCTTAGAGACAATCCTAAATTACCGTGAAGATAATATTCCCAGTTCAGGATCAAAGGCCTTTATCGCACGACAACTTTTAACAGCGATGATTCACCAACACACCGGTGCTACTCTCAATAAAGTTTCACTCATTGAGCTTTTAAGTCAAAATGAATTAGATTCCTATCCCGCCTTAGTCGTTGGCGGACTGGATAAACAATTAATAAAACAATTGACTAAATTATTGGAAAAAGACGATACCGAGATAGAACTAGCATCCCCCGTACAAGCCATTCATCATGCAATGGATACCAATACCGACCCTTTAAAAGTGGTTACCCATAATGGAAAAGAATATTTTACGCAAGCTATCCTCTGTACCGTTCCTCTCGGTGTACTAAAAGAAGGTCCTATTCGTTTTTTCCCGCATTTATCTAAAGAAAAACAACATGCCATAGAACATTTAAAAAGTGGACATGTTAATAGGGTCGTCCTTGAGTTTGAAAAAATTTTTTGGCAAGCCTTACCTCATTTTATTTATCCGGGTTCCAAAGATATAAACAGTTGGCCAGAATATTTTAATTTATCGTGTTTTTCTAACCAAAAAAAACCCATTCTTATTGCCAATTTCTATGGTGACGCCGCTCATTTTAAAAATGTAAGCGCTTCAATCATCATCGAAACCGCCCTAGAACCCCTTCGTAAAGTTTATAAAGATAAAATGCAACCTCTAAAATCGACCTACGTTTCCAGATGGGATACCGATCCTTATGCCCTGGGCAATGGTTCTTATTGTGGAACAGAGGCAACCCCTGCTGACTTACTGAATATTGCTACCCCCGAACAGGGTCTTTTTTTTGCTGGAGAACACACTGCAGGCTCATTGAGAGGCACAGTTGAAGGGGCTTTTGAATCAGGCATCAGAGCCGCTTTAGAGGCTTCTTCTTATATAAAACATAAACCATCAAAGAGTAAACCAAAAAATAAATAATTTTTTACTCTAAATCCCCCCGCCGCGCGTAGCGCTGCGACCCCCTTTTTCAAAGTGGGTTTTTCCACTATACAGTGTTTTTTTAGTTCCTTTCGGTCTTCTTCTTTTTTCATTTTTTTAAAATTTTGATTTTGATAACGTTATCAAAATACAGCGAATCCCGCTTGCGGGAGAGGGTTAGGGGTGAGGGCAGCGCGGCGGGGGGATTTAAAAATATTAACTTTTTAATCTAAACTGAAAAATGACGAATTTTATAAGGAAATAACCAATGTACAAATATTTAATCATACCAGTCATTACTCTGGGGATTTCTTTTACGGCACCCGTGCTTTACTGTGTAGGAGAAGATCACAAACCTAAGGCTAAAGAACACAAGACTGAAGAACACAAGACTGAAGAGCACAAGGCTAAGGATGACCAGACACGAATTATAGAAGAACAAGAAAAATTCAAAAAATTAAAACAAGCCATCAAAGACGAGGAAGATAAATCTCAAAATGAAGAAATAAAAAACAATAGAAATCAACCTGGGACGAAAAAAGAGAAAAAACAAATAAAGAAAAAGTATCACCATCACCATAAGCACAAACGATATAGAGAACACCCTACTCAAAGAGAATGATTTATAAAATTCATTCGCGAAGAGTATATTAAGCAGCAGGTTCCAGCTCTGAATCCAATGCCTTCTTTTCCGTTTGCCAATAAGGACGAATAGGTGTCAGCGTAATGACCTGCTTACGAGCGAGCAAAACATACCCCCCTCCCCCAAATATCCACGGCGCATTACTAATCTGATACTTCTTGACGAGTACCACTTCAAATCCCAGCAAAGCCAACCAATCTATTAACCGGGTTATCGAGATAAAATGACCATTCCAGGGTGCTTGCTTACAATAAAGGCTAAGGATTCTCCAAAGTCCACAAAAACTCCAAGGATTAAACCCCGATATAATTAAGTGACCTTCAGGTGTTAATGATCTAAACGCCTCCCGTAATACTTCATGAGGGTTTTTAATAAATTCTAAACAATGTGCCAAATAAATCACATCAACCTCATTAGATAAAATAGGAAGTTTATCATATCGAGACCGAATGGAACTGACATGGGGATAGGACGATATTGCCTGTGGGTTAATTAAAATCCGATTTGATATGGTACTTTTCAATACTGAATTACAAAAAGGCGCTTCACCCAAAACGAGAAAATAATAACCAAACAGGGTCTCTAAAATAGGACCCATCGCTTTAATTTCCGCATTTAGAAAGGCTTGACCTAAAGAAGTTTTCAGCCAACTGCGTAAGTCTTTCATTGCTTTAACCCCTCCTTTCTGTCAGCATACCAGTATGTTTGATATAATTCGAATTTCGGCTTTTAAAGATAACTATATTTGGCTATTAACCAATGGCTCTAAGCACGCCATTGTTATCGATCCTGGGGATGCAGCCCCGGTATTGCAAGTATTAGCACAAAGAAAATTAGACCTCTGTGCCATTTTCATTACTCATCATCACTGGGACCATTGCGGTGGCGTTGTCGATCTTTTATCGCATCGTAAAGTCCCTGTCTTTGGCCCTGCCAAAGAAAAAATCGAAGGTCTTTCGCACCCCCTCACCGAAAACGACACCCTAACGATAAAGGAATGTGGGCTTTCATTTCATATTCTTGATATTCCAGGCCATACCCTGGGACATATTGCCTATGTAGGTAATGGAATGTTATTTTGTGGCGATACTTTGTTCACTGGGGGTTGTGGTAGACTTTTTGAAGGCACTGCCGAACAAATGTTAAATTCGCTCAAAAAATTAAAACAATTACCCCTCGAAACGTTAGTCTACTGTGGACATGAATATACCGAAGCCAACCTAAAATTTGCATTAACGATTGAACCTTTTAATGCGGAGCTTGTAGCTCGCAGCCAAGACACCAAAATAAAACGAACTCATGAGGAAGCAACCGTCCCAAGTTCCCTTGAGTTGGAACTCAAAACCAATCCTTTTCTGCGTACAGGCATACCCAGTGTTATTGATGCAGTCAAACACCTTGCAAAACAGAACAATCTAAATGAAACTGAAGTGTTTGCAACACTTCGCCATTTAAAAAATATTTTTTAACCCCCTACCCCTCTCCTATGGGGGAGGGGTAGGGGGAGGGGTTTAAAATACTTTTTAAAATAGATGCTAAACTAAATAATGCATATGCATTTTAAAAGTTAAAAAAACAACCAGGATGATAAGTAAACACAAAAAGGAGTTGTTTAATGAATCGAGTAAAAAAAAGTTTATTATACACAGTTCAGTTACTTCTAATAGGGATTATTAGCGCTAATCTCTGCGCCTGCTGCACCCAACCAAAAACAAGCAAGCTAACAAGCTACAGACAACCTTATTTCAAATCAATGAAGTCTTCATCCAAAGGACAAGGGCAAATATGGGGAAGATTACGAAACAATTTTAATCTTCCGAATGGAAAAGATTCGTCAAATCATCAACGCGTCAATAAATATGTCAAACATTATGCCCGACAAGAAAAAACGATTCAAAAATTGACCCATCAGGCCAGTCCTTATTTATATTATATCGTAGAGCAACTTGAAAAACGCAATATGCCAGGCGAACTGGCCCTCTTGCCTATGATTGAAAGCGAATTCAAACCCCAAGCGACTTCTCACCGAGGGGCTGCAGGATTATGGCAATTTATTCCCGGTACCGGACGGTATTGCGGATTAAAGCAAGATGCTTGGTATGATGGTCGACGGGATGTAAAAGCTTCCACTAATGCGGCGCTCGATTATTTAGCGTATTTATATGAAGAATTTAACCACAATTGGATATTAGCCCTTGCCGCTTATAATGCAGGAGAAGGGACGATTCAACGCGCCATAAAACGAAATATCAGCCGAGGACTGCCTACTCATTTTTGCGCTTTGGATATCCCTAAGGAAACCCGAGAATATGTACCAAAATTTTTAGCATTAGCCAAAATAATGGCTAATCCTGAAAAATATGATATTACGCTCCCCACCATTGAAGATAAACCTTACTTTACCCATGTTAACCCAGGTAAACACCTAACTTTTGTTCAAGTCGCCAAACTCGCCGATCTTAACCTCGCCGAAGTTCAAAGATTAAACCCCGGATATCGAAAATTAAGTACCCACCCTACCGGTCCTCAAGAATTATTATTACCTGTTGCTAATGCTCATAAATTTGAATATAATTTGACGCAAAAACGCTAATACCCTCCCCCGCGGAAGCGGGGTCCAGAAAAAAGGACCACTGTGTTAACATCAGAAACTGCTCTTTCCATTTTTCGATCTAAAGTTGAAAAAAAACTCCTGCATTATACAGGCAAAGCAATTGCGGACTATAACATGATCCAAAAAGGCGACCGAGTAATGGTTTGCCTATCGGGGGGAAAGGATTCTTTTACGTTACTCTCCATTTTAAAGTTATTAAAACAACGATCGAACAATAAATTTGAACTTTTTGCTTTTACACTAGATCAAGCTCAACCTGGCTTTGATGATTCCGAATTAAGAAAATTTTTAGAAAAAGAGAATATCCCTTATGAAGTCTTAACACGAGATACCTATTCAATCGTAAAAGAAAAAATCCCTGAAGGACAAACCTATTGTTCTTTATGCTCTCGATTGCGACGCGGGATTATCTATCGCTATGCAGAAGAACACGGGTTTAATAAAATCGCTTTAGGCCACCACCGCGATGATCTCATCCGTACTTTACTGATGTCCATCCTGTACGGCGGCGAAATCCGTTCCATGCCCCCTAAATTATTAAGTGATAACAAAAAACATATTGTGATAAGGCCCCTTGTCTATTGTCAGGAAAAAGATATCATTACTTATGCTAAAGAACGAAAATACCCTATTATCCCCTGCAATTTATGTGGTTCACAAGAAAATTTAACGCGCGTAAAAGTGAAAAAATTAATCGACGCACTCGAGTTAGAAAATCCCAAAGTACCCAGTAATATTTTAAGTGCCCTGTCTAATGTAAGACCCAGCCAATTAATGGATCATGATCTGTGGGATTTTAAAAATCTACATCAGGAAAATTAGTAACCACATTAGATAATTATCCAAGCAGTGTTTGGCGAATGTCTTTTAATAACAAAAATAAATGAAAGGGATCAGTAGGTGATGGCTCAAAACCAAATTTTTCATAAAAAAGTTTTGCTGATGGATCTTTAGCATGAACAAGCATTGCCCGTAAACCACCAATATCTGCTGCTTGTAACGTACGTAATAAAGCATTTTTAA
>Ga0206998_1128_pt1 | contig 18977 bp, 19 predicted proteins | sample Alteio_BWMinCont_FD_153309 | JGI IMG/M metagenome (GOLD analysis project Ga0206998, IMG submission 153309) | Enriched cells from forest soil in Barre Woods Harvard Forest LTER site, Petersham, Massachusetts, United States -... | ecosystem: Environmental > Terrestrial > Soil > Temperate forest >... | reverse complement strand
GTAATGAATTATCTGTTAGTGAAACAAATATTAATGGCATTGTCAACAAATGCTTAAGCGAAGGAAAAACCCTTATTCTAGCTACTCAACGTGCAAACTATCCCGAAACAGGACACAGCTGGCAAGTTATTAAACAAATTTCAAATTGCAAAATTATCCCAGCTTGTCTTCTAAAAACTAATACTATTTACCATGATGCCGATGATCGGGAACGATTGTACGTGAAGGAAATAAGCCAAATTGTAACAGAGAATAAGAATGCAATTTACAGCACAGAACTGTATATGTGTCTCAACAGACCTTTCTATAGCATGGGAGATCCTAGTTATTTCTTGAAAATTGAAGACCCCCATAATAGGAATGAAATATATTTCGTAGAAGCCACCTCGGATTTAGGAAATATAATTTCATACACTACGAAAGATATCTTTGGTTACGTCCTGGGTTTAACAAAGGACTCCAAAATGAGAAAAAATGGGGCACTAATTATTTCTGTTAACGGTTTAAAAATACATCATCCCTATTACTTACGACCAGAAAAATTTAAAGAATACCCTGGCCTTAAGCGAGCCATCCGCAATAATGTTTATCATCGTCAACAAAAGAAAATAACCGTCTTTGATGATGGTAAGGGGGACGCATCAGAGTTTGTTGATCTGTTTTTGGCCAATCTTAAAAAGGGACACAACGTTACTATAAAAAATCCTCTAAACAATGACTGTTGTTTGTATATGTATCATCCGCATAAGAATTATAATGAGGTGAAGGTAAAAAGTACGGGACTGTTTTCTACATCTCATATCAAATACAATATAGAATTAAGAATAAACAAAGGCCTCCCCCTTGAGGTACTTAAGGAATTCGTCAGCGTTAAAAAATCTTTCAATAATTGTGCAAAGGCATATGATAATATTCTTAAAAGTGGTTTTAAAATGCAGTATGATTGCATTAAAGAAGTCTATGATATTTGTATGCCATTAAATCATAATATTATTTTTAGCGATCCTTTTCGAATAGAGCAACAATTTGTACAACTATTATTACCCCCATACTCTCATAAAAAAATTGGCGAGATCCTCGTGGCTTTTCTGAAATCGGAAGATTTAATGTCAGAATTAATTCAAGAGCCTGTTTTTTTTCAAAAAAATAAGTCTTTTACCTCTGTCATAGTAGGAAACAATGATAAATTTAATGGAAGCTACAGCTCTATTGAGTTGATAGCGCCTCAAGGAACATCACAAGGTGTTATTAAAATACGCATAGAAAAACCTAAAGAGCACTTCTTATATGAGTTTATCTTCGACGCTCTATCTAAATCGGCCCTTGTCAAAGCTCTTTCTTATATTTTGGAGGTAGTAAACCGTAATGAAAAAAACAATGGTTTTAATTCAGAATTTAATTATTACAAAATAGAAAGTACTGTACGGGGATCCATCATTAAAAAAGTCAAATAATGATTCGGCTGTGTGACTCATAGAATTCACATTACCCAGACAGTCTTTTACTTTTGATAGGGGGAATCAATTCTCTAATTCTATCGTCAAATTCTCGCAAAACCAATTTTAGCCCAGTGCCATTTGAAATCACTTCTTTTCTTCTTACTTGTTCAGCAGCCATTTTTAATTTTTCAACGATATCCTTAAATTCTTGAACTTTGGTAGGATCAAGACAAACGGCAATATAACTCTGTAGGAATAATTCTATATTATTTTTGAATTCTTCATACTGATGGTTTTCCATTTTGAAAAAATTTTGCATACCCCACTTTTTTTCTTTAAATTTTTTAAAATTTTCACGAAGTGCCGCTAGCCCTTCTAAATGGTCTCTATTTGACATGTTCCACCCTCAAAATTTTGCTTCCCTCAAATAAGATATAGCAGGTTTAAAAAAAATAAATAACCTATACATACTTATGTTACATTTTTGGTCAATATTCAACTTCAATATGCGATCCTTGCAATTCCTGCTTTCGCGGGAATGACGATTAAGATATACTCGTTTATTAATACCCGTTCCTCAATAGGAATTTAATCAGGAGAACCCATGTTTAAATCTGTCCTTTTAATTATGTTAATGAGCTTTATAACTACCCCTATATTTGCTGAGCCTAAACCCACTGATACGGAAAGTATCGCTTCTAAAAATCTTGAAGAGAGCAACAAATTTTTTGAAAAAAATAAAAAGAAAGCAGAGGTTAAAACACTGCCCAGTGGTTTGCAATATAAAGTGATTAAACAGGGTACGGGAACCTCTCCAGGCCCTCAGGATTTTGTTCATATCCTCTATCGAGGCACATTATTAGATGGAACAGAGTTTGAACGCTCTACTGAAGCCCCCTCTACATTTCAGCTTTCAAACTTAATACCAGGGTGGGTTGAGGCACTGCAATTAATGAAAGTGGGCGCTAAATGGATAATTTATGTCCCAGCCAATTTAGCGTATGGGAAAACAGGGGTAAATGCTAAAATTGGACCCAATGCAGGCCTTATTTTTGAAATCGAACTGGTCGATGTGATGGCACCCCCCGATAATGAAGAAACGGATGTTCTAGAACAAAAAGAGAATTAATCATGATATGATTGGGTATGCGACTTCAATTAAGAGATCTCCATACCCATTTAAATCAGCGGGGACTTGCCCCTCTTTATTTTATTTTTGGCGAAGAGCCTTTACAATATAAGGAGGCTCTGGAGGCTATTTTAGGAAAAGCCAAAGAACAGGGATTTTCAGAAAAAGAATGTTTTGATATTAATGCCCATTTTAATTGGGATAGTTTATCCCAAAATCTAAAAAATAGAGGCCTCTTTTCAGATAAGAGACTCATTGAGTGCCGCCTCCAAGAAGGCAAAATTAATAAGGCCATTGGGGAAGCATTAATCAAAATAGCGTCCCTGCTCCCCCCTGAAACCCTACTCCTTATTTGTGCTAACAAAATTGATTCAGCAAGCCAAAAAACCGCTTGGTTTAACGCTTTAGAACGCTTAAGCGTCACCCTTTATATTAAGCCCCTTTCAAAAGCAGAGACGCTCGCTTGGCTAGAAAAAAGACTTGTTCTCGCTGGATTTAAAACGAGTCCGGATATCCTAGAAGAGCTGTTTCTTCGTACAGAGGGTAATTTATTGGCAGCAGCGAGTGCCATTGAACAATTGAAATTGTCTTTTTTATCAAGTGAATCCTCCCCTACTTTTCTTTCCCCTTTAGAGATTAAAGAACACGTGGCGTTAGATGCCCGCTTTTCTCTTTTTGATTTGGTCGACACCCTTCTTGAGGGTTCCATAACGAGAACCATTCGCATACTACACAGTCTAAATAGTGAAGGAGTAGAACCCATATTGGTATTATGGGCCTTAACTCGAGAGGTGAGAATTATTCTAAAAGTAGCGTATGCTGTACAGGCAGGAAGCCAATTAAGTGAGGCTTTTCGCGAATTTAAAATTTGGAGTCAGAAAGCGACTCTTATTTTTTCTTTTTTACAAAAATGTCAAATAACTGCACTCTTACAATTTTTAACGAGTGCAAAAATGGTTGATGAAATCATTAAAGGACGACTGAAAGGAGATGCTTGGTTCGCAATTGAGCAGTTATGCCTTAACTTAATGGGACTCTCAAAACATGAATAGATATACAATTGGGCTATTGGGAGGTACTTTTGATCCTATTCATTATGGGCATTTGCGCGCTGCAATAGAAATTTATGAATACTTAAAATTAAATGAAATACGTCTTATTCCTTGTAATCAACCTCCTCATAGAGCGAATCCGATTGCCAATGCAGAACAAAGATTAAGGATGACAAAACTAGCCACCCTAGGAACTGAATTGAAAGTCGATAATTGTGAAATGCTTCGGGAAGGGCCATCTTATACCGTTGATTCTTTAATTTCTTTACGCAAAGAATTTCCTAATGATGCCCTCTGTCTCATCATCGGGGTAGACGCTTTCTTAAGCCTTCCTTCATGGCATCAATGGGAAAAAATTATTCAATTAGCTAATATTGTTGTCATGCATCGAAATCAATGGAAAATGCCAACAGAAGGCATTCTCGCTGAATTTCTTTCAAAACATCGTTTATCTTTAAATGAGAATATTAACCATTTTATGGCAGGCAAAATTATTCAATGCCCCATTACAGCGCTTGCGATTGCGGCCTCACAAATTCGCACGCTTATTCAAAATGGACTTTCTCCCGATTTTCTTCTGCCCGAAAAAGTTTTAAATTACATCAAACAACAAGGACTCTATGGATACCCCAAAGGGCACTTTTACGCAGAACCCAAGGAGATTACACACCTATGACACACCTGCACTCTATTATATTAGAAGCTCTTAATAGTATCAAAGCAGAAAAAATTATTTCAATGGATGTGCGTGAATACACGCCCTTAATGGATACCATGATTGTGGTGACAGGAAATTCAAATCGTCATGTTCGCGCCATTGCGGAGCGAGTGCTTAGCAAGGCGAAAGAGCATTCCTTTTTACCTATTGGTGTTGAAGGCGAAAAAGAAGCTGAATGGATTTTAGTCGATTTAGGGGATGTCGTGGTGCATGTTATGTTAACAGCAACACGCGAATTTTATAACCTTGAAAAACTATGGTCTCATCACACAGTGTCATCAACCGCCGCTGTTTAAATTTAATATACTAAAATAGTAATGGTTCTCCATATGCTGTTCAGCTAAAAATCTTGATATAAGCGATTAAACTGCGATAAGCGGTCCCCTCTCCCCCTTGGGGGAGAGGGTTAGGATGAGGGGGTTGGATTTTAAGTTAGAGAGTTACGTCAGTTAGAAATGAGATATTGAGAACCTGATGTTATTTTGGCATGATGAGCTTAACTATTTAAGAGGTGTAATATAAACCCGTGCCGAATTTATTTGCACTAAGAGATCATTTTAAAGAAGGTCAACTTTATCTCAATCGTACAGTGATTGCGTTGGTGGTTGTTGTTCTATTAACTTGCTTACTTATCGGACGTTTAGTTTTCTTACAAATAGTCCAACATGATGTATTCAAAACACTTTCTTTAAATAATCAGGTTAGAATTGTCCCTATTACTGCCCCTAGGGGATTAATTTACGATCGCAATGGGGTGCTATTAGCAGAAAATATCCCCGCTTTTAGTTTGGAAATCGTCCCTGAACGAACCGCAAACATGGATGAAACCATTGATGCCATAAATGAAATTATTCCTCTTACTGAAAATGAAAGACGGAATTTCTACAAACAACTAAAATATAAACGAAAGAATGAAAGTATCCCTATTCGTTTGAAATTAACGGAAGTTGAAGTCGCTAAATTCTCTGTTGAGAAACACCGTTTTCAAAGTGTTGAAGTCGTTGCACGGTTAATACGTCATTATCCCTTCCCAGAAATGTTAGCTCACGTTCTAGGTTACATTGGACCCATTAGCGAAAAAGAACTCTCCAGTATCGATCCCACTAATTATCGAGGCACTTACTATATTGGAAAAAATGGCATTGAAAAGTTTTATGAAACGGCCTTACACGGCACCACGGGCTATCATCACATAGAAACGGATGCAAAAGGACGTACCATTCGTATTTTGAATAAGTTTCTCCCCACGCCAGGTCAAAATCTTCATCTTTCTTTAGATATTCATTTACAAGAGGCTGCTTTTCAAGCCCTTGCCGATCTTAAGGGGGCCATTGTCGCCATCGATCCAAAAACGGGGGGCGTTTTAGCACTCGTTAGTCAACCTTCTTTTGATCCTAATTTGTTTGCTCAGGGTATCGATGTCGAGAGTTATCGTGCTCTACAAAACTCCACCGAAAGACCGCTTTTTAATCGCGCCATCCGTGGACGATACCCGCCCGGTTCAACCATCAAACCCCTGGTTGCCCTTCAAGCCTTAGAATTAGGCGCAATTACCCCACAATTTCGCGTCTCTTGCCCGGGTTGGTATCAACTTAACGGGGGGGGGCGTCTTTATCGAGACTGGATTTTTTTCGCTAAGCATAGTGGTCATGGCTGGGTAGATTTAGAGAAAGCGATTACCCAAAGTTGTGATACTTTTTTCTTTACGATAGCCCATCGATTAGGTGTCCGTCATCTTCATGATATCTACACCCGATTTGGACTGGGCAAATCTACCCAGATTGACATGACAGGCGAAGAATCGGGATTGGCACCTTCAGCGGAATGGAAACGCCGAGCTTATAACGAAGCTTGGTATCCGGGTGATACCCTAAACATTGGCATTGGGCAAGGAACCCTGCAGACAACCCCTTTACAAATGGCACAGGTGGCAGCCATTTTGGCGAATCGTGGAAAATATTATAAACCACAACTGGTGATGGCAACCTCTACCCTTCTGGGTTCAGAACCTACCCCACCTACGGTAGAAACATCAAAAAACGTCGTTATCCAACATATCAAAAATTGGGATATCATTTTAAGTGCGATGCAAGGGGTTGTCCATTCCGGTGGGACAGCCCATGTCATCAGTCATGGATTACAATATAAGATTGCCGGTAAAACAGGGACAGCTCAGGTGTTTAATTTAAAACAAAATGAAAAATATGAAGTCCATAAAATAAAAGCTCATTTAAGAGATCATTCCTGGTTCATAGGCTTTGCCCCTGCAAACGACCCACAAATTGCCATTGCCGTTTTAGTTGAAAATGCCCCTCAGAAAAAAACAGGGAAATATATCGCACGGACTGTTTTAGATAGTTTTTTTAACTCTCAATCTCCCCCTCACCCTAACCCTCTCCCGCAAGCGGGAGAGGGGGAAGAGGAGGAAGGTGAAGAAGGTGAAGAAATCTCAGGAGAAACGGAAACAGAGACTGCCACCCCTACTAATGAAGCAACCATCGAAGCAATGGAATAAAATATGTATTATGCAAGGAAACATTGGATTACTAAACTTCATCTCGATTGGCCGCTCTTCCTAGGCATTATAGCCCTAGCAAGTATTGGCTTAATTATTTTGTATAGCGCACAACCTTCCATGGATGTCATTGAAAGACAAGGGGTAAGACTTTGTTTCGCCAGTATTGTTATGCTAGCGGTTGCCCAAGTGCCCCCTCGTTTTTTCCGTCAAATATCCCCTTATCTCTATTTCGCCGCACTGTTATTATTAATCGCCGTTCTGGTGATGGGCGAAATCAGCAAAGGCGGACAACGGTGGCTTAATTTATGGATTATTCGTTTTCAACCTGCAGAACTTATGAAAATCGCAGTCCCCATGATGGTGGCAAAATACTTAGAGGATGTATTGCTCCCCCCCCGGATTATCAAACTTTTGATCCCTTTTATTCTTATTTTGTTACCCGTTCTGATGGTGGCAAAACAACCTGATCTCGGCACTGCACTGCTTATTTTAAGTACAGGGCTCCTTGTTTTATTTTTCTCAGGCATTGCTTGGCAGTGGGTATTTTCTTTAATGATTGTAGCGGGTATTAGCTCGCCCATTCTTTGGTATTTTTTACATGATTACCAACGACAACGCGTATTAACTTTCTTAGATCCGGAACGCGACCCTTTAGGCTCAGGATATCAAATCATTCAATCTAAAATCGCCATTGGTTCAGGCGGACTGTATGGTAAGGGTTGGCTCAATGGAACACAATCTCACTTAGAGTTTTTACCTGAGCGAACCACCGATGTTATCTTTGCCGTATTTGGAGAAGAATTTGGGTTAGCTGGTTGTCTTATGTTGCTCATCCTTTATTTATATATTATTATTCGATGTCTATACATTGGCATGCAAGCACAAGATTCTTTCTGTCGACTACTGGCAGGCAGTTTAGCAATGACCCTTTTTGTCTATGTCTTTGTGAATGTTGGAATGGTAATGGGTATTTTACCTGCGGTGGGTATCCCTTTACCTTTGGTCAGTTATGGTGGAACTTCCTTAGTTACCTTAATGGTAAGTTTTGGAATATTAATGTCCATTCATACCCATAGAACTTTATTACCGAAATAATAGGATATATTTTATGTTTAAAAAATCGTCTATCGGTTTATTGTTCATCACCTTATTTCTAGGCGTATTTTCTGTTCAAGCAGAAGACAATTCTTTCTTTGCAAAGAAAGACGTCAAAAACTTTATTCAAGAAATGTCTGAAAAACATCATTTCGATAAAGCACTTCTATCGATGCTTTTCAAATCATTTGAACCTAACGCAAAAATATTAAAAACCATCTCTAAACCTTACGAAGCTTTACCTTGGTATCGTTATCAAGCAGCACTCATCACAGAGGAACGCATCCAAAAGGGCGTTCAATTTTGGACAGAAAATGAAAAAATGCTAAAAAAAGCAGAACTCAAATATGGTGTGCCCCCTGAAATTATTGTCGCTATTTTAGGGGTTGAAACTTTTTATGGAAAAAAAACGGGCAATTATCCCGTATTTGAATCCCTCTCAACTTTGGCATTCAGTTATCCTCCCCGAGCCACCTTTTTTAAAAGCGAACTCGAACAATTTCTACTTTTAGCCCAAGAAGAAAATTTAAATCCTAAAACAACCTTGGGATCTTATGCCGGCGCAATTGGTGCCCCTCAATTTATGCCCAGCAGTTATCGTCGCTTCGCGGTCGATTTTACAGGCAAGGGGAAGCGCGATCTTATTAATAGTATGGAAGATGCCATTGGCAGTATTGGTAACTACTTTAACCAACACGGTTGGAAAAATGGCGAAACCATTGCCTTAAAAACCAGCTTGTCAGAAACAAAGGATGCTTCACAATTTGCAAACCCTAAAAACCCTAAGCCTCACCTCACCTTAAAGGCATTGCAAAAACTCGGCGTTAATATTCCAAATGTAAAAAATGACGCTCAATATGCCACCCTGATCATGCTGGATGCAGGGAATCAAACTAAGGAACCTTGGTTAGGGTTTAATAACTTTTATGTTATCACTCGCTATAATCATAGTATCCACTACGCCATGGCTGTCTACCAATTAAGCCAACGACTCCGGGCGCTTAAGGGCTAGTTTATAATGTTACGGTTTTTTATTGTGCCCGTTTTGTTAGTCATTTTATTGGGTTGTCAGACTCGATCAGGGAGACCAGATGGTCCTCCTAAAAAAATCCCGGCTAATCTACACAAAATTCCGGATGCAACCCCTAGAGTCGAACCTTTAAGTCGATATGGCAATCGATTTAAAGGCGGAAATACCTATGTTGCTAAACGCAAACGATATCGGGTTATGCACACGAGTCGCGGGTATAAGGCCACAGGCTTAGCTTCCTGGTATGGTACAAAATTCCATGGACGCCGCACCTCGAGTGGCGAACGTTATAATATGTACGCCATGACAGCAGCCCACCCCACACTCCCTTTACCCACCTATGCCCGTGTCACCAATCTTCGTAATGGGAAAAACATCATCGTGAAGATTAATGATCGCGGCCCCTTTCGCTGTAATCGTTTAATCGATCTTTCTTATGCTGCAGCAGCAAAATTGGGCATTCTCGGCCATGGTACAGGACATGTGCATGTCGAATCGGTTGATCCTCGCGACCATGGAGGCTTACCGCCCAAAAGAAAAATGACTTCACCCCGTCTCTTAGCCAAAAATAACATAATAGAAAAATCGCCTGCTCCTAATAACCCTGCCCCTAAAAAACAAAAAATATACCTACAGCTTGGAAGCTTTTCAGAACGTGCTAATGCAGAAAATTTAGTTAAGAAGCTAGGAAAAATTTCAACTTCGCCCGCCATTATTGCAAAAACTTTAGATCTCAAGCCTATCCAGGGCAAACAATCTCAAGGGACTCAATACCAAGTGAGGATAGGACCTTTTAAAAATCAGCAGGAAGCAATTAACTTAACTCAAAAATTAGCTCAGGCAAAACTGCCTCAGCCCATCGTCATAACTGAATAACCGTGTTATATTAATAGTAGGATTCCTGGAGTTATCGTCATGCAATCAAAACAGACAAAGTGGTTAGTACTTCTCCCGATTCTTCTTTTATTCTCTGCATTCGCTTATGCCGAATTGCCCCCCCTCCCACAGCCTACCGCGATTATCCCAGCCCCGCCTGCCTTGGCAGCTAAATCGTATCTCCTGATAGATTTTCAAAGTGATTATGTCATCACAGAACAGGATGTCGACCAACGCGTGGAACCTGCCAGTTTAACCAAGATGATGACTGTCTATGTTCTAGATCAGGCCATCAAAAGTGGAAAATTAAAATTAACCGATATGGTCCGAGTCAGTGAAAGAGCCTGGCGAACAACGGGATCTAGAATGTTTCTAGAACTGAACTCTTTGGTTCCAGTAGAAAATTTATTGAGAGGAATCGTCATTCAATCGGGCAATGATGCCTCCGTTGCCATTGCTGAGCACATTGCAGGTTCCGAATCTTCGTTTGCAGAATTAATGAATTTTTATGCAAAACACTTAGGGATGGTCAACTCCCATTTCGTGAATGCAACGGGTCTTCCTGATCCTAATCATTACACTACTGCAAGAGATATGGCCACTTTAGCAAAAGCCATTGTCCGCGATTTCCCAGAAACCTATGGTATTTACTCGCAAAAAGAATTTACCTATAAAAATATTCGTCAGGTAAACCGAAATCGGTTGCTCTGGCGCAATGATTCGGTAGACGGTATTAAAACAGGTCATACCGATTCCGCTGGCTATTGTCTTGTTGCATCAGGACAAAAAGATGGCATGCGTTTAATCGCTGTCGTGATGGGTGCAAAAAGCGATACCATTCGTACGGATGAAACGAACAAATTGTTAACCTATGGGTTCCGATTTTATGAAACGCGCAAATTATACCCTGCTGCAACGCCTTTAAAACAAACGCGAGTCTGGATGGGTAAAGAAAAGGAAGTGGGCGTCGGGTTAAAAGAAGATCTCTATGTCACAATTGGACAGGGTCAATACGATCGCCTAAAAGCCATTATCAATATCGATAAAGTGGTTAAAGCCCCCACGCCACAAGGTGCCGTTCTGGGGACGCTTTCCGTTCAAATAGACGATAGGGTATTAGCTGAACGTTCTATCATTGCACTCACTGAAGTGCCTCAAGGCGGCGTCTTAAGTCGTTTATATGATACACTCGCCTTATCCGTACAAGCTTTGTGGGGCAAAGCAGTCCCTCAATGACACCCAGAACAGCCTATTTAAATGGCCAATTCTTACCCTTAGACGAAGCCAAAATTTCGCCTCTAGACAGAGGTTTCCTATTCGGCGATGGCGTCTATGAAGTTATCCCCGTTTATAACAATTGTCTTTTTCATTGTGAAGCGCATATTACGCGCTTAAACTCAAGTCTGGCAGGGATCCGCATGATCCCTCCCCTTTCCTACCCAGAATGGGAAACGATTTTAGAAACGGTCGTCGAAAAAAATGGCAAAGAAGATCAATGGCTCTATATTCAAGTAACACGAGGCATAGATAGCATTCGCGATCATCAGTTTCCAAAGCACGTTGTCCCAACCATTTTTGTTGTTAGCTATCCCAAAACGCGTCTCACAAAAGAAGAGCAATCTCAGGGCATTTGCGTCACCGCCATTACCGATATTCGTTGGAAATATTGCCATATTAAAACCACAGCCAGACTGGCTTATGTTTTAATGTATCAAGAAGCTAAAGACGCCGGATTCGATGAAGGCATTATCATCAACAATGGATATGCCCAAGAAGGGACCACCAGCAACTTTTTTATGATAAGACATGGTGTGATTATGACACCCCCGAAAACACCCCTGTTGTTAAGTGGCATCACACGAGATTGTATTCTTTCCCTTGCCGAAAAAAATAAAATTCCCTATCGTGAGACAAAAATATCGGAACGCGATTTACAAAAAGCAGATGAACTTTGGATTACCAGTTCTACACGCGGCGTTTATCCCGTCATCAATCTGAATGGGCACGCGGTCGGAAATGGAAAAGCAGGACCCCTCTGGGAAAGAATGTGGACACTTTATGACGCAGAAGTTACTCACTTTTCCCTGTCAGTTTCCCATTAAAATAATGGGCTTGGCAGATGACACCTTCGAAGGGATTGTCATCGGCATTATTAACCAATACGTTCCCGACTTAGGCGAAGGGGCCATTGTGTCTAGGGCCAGCAAAGGCGGAAAATATGTCTCCATCACCGCCACCATTAATGCCAAAAGCCAAATACAATTAGATAGCTTATATCTCGCTTTAAATGCCCATCCTAAAATATTGATGGTTTTATAAGGAAATATTGCCTAATTAAGCGCCAGCGACTTTTAATAACATCCCCCGAGCGCCTCATAGCTTCTCTTAAATCTAAAATTATTCGCATAAGGCGCTCTGCCCCCTTCAAAGGGGGCTTTTCCACACCTGAACCTCAACTAATAAAATACTTTTAAAAATCATAAATGCTGAGTATGTGGATGTGCCTTGACATATGTTTTTAAAATAGCATTAATTTTTGTTTGATAACCAGGACCTTCCTCTTGAAACCATTCAAGAACTTCAGTATCCAATCGAAGAGTTACCTGCTGTTTGCGTTTAGGCAGGTGAACCTCTGCATTTTCCCAAAAAATTTCATCTGTTTTTGGGATATCTGTATAATCAATATGTTTTCGCTTAGGCATTTTAGTTCTCCTTATGATACATATTACGATAATTATTAAAAATCTTTTGCTCTCGTGAATTCGCCTTTCGAGCTGAAATAATTCGTATCTTATGGTTACGACGAGTATATGCAACTATCACAACACGTCCATCATAATCCATTGTACCCATAGTGCAAAACCGTAGTTCTCCATAATCTTGCCGAGTATCCTCTTTTGTCATATGAAACCCTGTAAAAACTTGTGTTACTGTCTCAAAAGCAACCCCATGTTTTTTCATGTTTGTTTGACTTTTATTTGGATCCCATTCAAATTCCATTATTAATAGTAGCTACGTTTTGTAGTTATGTCAATAGACTTGTTAGCATATTAACTCTCCTTTACTTATACATCTCTTTTCAGCCGATTTTAAGATAATAAAAATACTTACTTACTTTTTTTACTTACTTTATAATAGGTGCAGTCCCTCGGAGCGAAACAATGAACTCTTCTCCTATTTGTAAAAATTTAGGAACAACCCTTTACCAAAAGACTTGGCAAGCCATGCGTCTTTTTACGGATGCACGCACTATAGAAACACCTGACGAGATTTGGTTTACGGAACATTACCCTGTTTTTACGCAAGGCCAAGCCGGAAAAGCAGAACATCTCTTAAATCCAGGAAATATTCCGGTGATTCAAAGCGATCGCGGCGGGCAAATTACCTATCACGGACCCGGACAACTTCTTTTTTATATATTGATGGATATTAAACGTCGAAATATAACCGTTCGATCGCTGGTCACCCTGTTGGAACAAACCGTTATTAACTTACTGCATGATTATGGCATAAAGGCCCATACTAAATGTAACGCCCCCGGCGTTTATGTTGATAATGCAAAAATTGCCGCCTTAGGATTAAGAATCAGAAAAGGCTGTAGTTATCATGGTCTCAGTTTAAATGTGAATATGGATTTAGAGCCTTTTACGAGAATCAACCCTTGTGGTTTTTCTAATTTAAACATCGTGCAAATAACAGATTTTATTACTCCAAAATCGATAAGGGATATTACTCAAGATTTGGTTGCTCTTTTTTCAAAAGAATTATGACAAAATGTTCTAAGTTTTTCTTAACTTTTACTGCTTTCCCCCTTTAAAAACGGTTTCTTTTCTTTTTTAACTGTAGCAAGTAATTTTTTTGTTACAGCATCTGCTTCCTTTTTAGATAACATTTTATGACTTGCGTTTCTTGCACGAATAACCCACTCTTGGTCCATTTTCTTTTTCTCTATTGATACTTTTTCCCCATCTGTTTTATCTTTCAACTGAATTTCTTTTAATAGGGATTGTATGGAGTTTCTAATTTTACGATTTCGTTCTTCTAATGCTGCATTCATATTTTCTAGAAAAACTGCTTTTTCTAATTCGTTTTTGCCAATTAGCTTATTTTCATAAAGCCATTCAACAATATCCCGCCATTTCCAAAATGGGGATTGATATGATAGCTTCATTAAAGGTTTTGGAAATGATTTTCTTCGTTTCCTCTTACACCATAGCGAAACTGTTTGACGACTACAATCAAGTCTTTTGGCAATATCTGATTCAGTTACCCAATCTTCTGGTGTGACATAAGCTACTATTGCATTGATTGAAGCTGATTCTACTTCTTTAATAGCTTTTATTACGGCCTCTTTAAGAGACTTCGATTTTCGATGAAAATCAAGATAAACAGTACCATCTCTAAAATTTATCAAAGCATCATCGCATCCTGCTTCATATAAACTATCTTCTAACTTGGATGTCGTATCATCAACATTTTTTAAAACTAATGTAAATTCATAAGTTTCATTAATTTCTTTAACCATAATTAACTTTCCTTCTCATTACATTGATGTGGGCATGCATCAATACTGTTACGAATTTGTTGGGCATGTCTATCCGCATCTCTTGGAGTAGACCAAATTGACATGCTACAACCCTCTCTTTCTTGCAATGGGCAAAGCAATCGACCCCAAGCATGAGCAGAATGTCCTGTCTCTCGGTACCTCCACCCCCGGCTTTCAGCATATTTAATTGCCTTTTCAATCTCTTTTTTAGGATGTTTGTGTCTTTTTTTCATTTACCTATCTCAACTTAATAATAACAAGTCTGTTGACAGTTGTCAACATGTCAGTTAAAAATGTATTTCCATAATAAAACATGGTGTAGTATCGCGTTTTATTTCAAACAAAGCATATTTTATGCTAATAATTTACAAATAATCAATTTTTAAAAATGTTGTTTTTCCAAATAAGTTTATGTTACCCACAAGGTGGGTGGTCGCAAGTTGCGACCACATCTTGATTGCAAATAATTAATTTTTCAAAAATAAGTAAGTTAAAAAAATTATTTTCTACAAAAACTGGTCACTAACCCTAAATTACGATATCTTTTAACTATCCTTCTCAGGTTAATGGAATCATATTGATGAACGACAAGCAACGGGGCCAAGCCAAAATGGCGCGCATTCCCATCAAAATCGAACCCACCGAACATTTTTTACCCAAACCGAGTTGGATTCGTATTAAAGCCGCCAATAGCCCTGCGGTTGCCCATTTAAAGAAGTTACTACGCGATCATCGACTCCACACCGTGTGTGAAGAAGCCTCCTGCCCGAATTTGAATGAATGTTTTAGTCATGGCACGGCCACATTTATGATTATGGGAGATAAATGTACTCGCCGTTGTACCTTCTGTGATGTGGCGCATGGGAAACCCGATGCATTAGATAAAGATGAACCTCTGAATTTGGCGAAAGCGATTAACATTCTAGGGTTAAAATATGTGGTGATTACTTCGGTCGATAGAGACGATCTCCGAGATGGAGGGGCGAGTCATTTTGCAGATTGTATAGAAGCGGTAAGACGTGAAAGCCCTAATACTAAAATAGAAATATTAGTGCCTGATTTTCGAGGCCGTATGGAAATTGCCTTGGATAATTTAAGTCGTTTTACACCCGATGTCTTTAATCATAATATGGAAACAGTGCCGCGATTATACAAAGCAGTCCGACCCGGATCGGATTATGCTTGGTCCTTACGATTAATTAAGGAATTTAAGGCGCGTTTTCCGCACATTCCGACGAAATCGGGGTTAATGTTGGGGCTGGGTGAAACCGATCAAGAAATTAAAGAAGCGCTAGTGGATCTCAGAGCGCATGATTGCGATATGTTAACCTTAGGACAATATTTACAACCCAGTAAATATCATACGGCAGTACAACGTTACGTTCCTCTTGAAACCTTCAATGAATTTGGGGAATATGGTCGATCGCTTGGGTTCGCTAATGTTGCCAGCGGTCCTCTAGTACGTTCTTCTTATCATGCGGATTTACAAGCAGCAGGGGAAGTTTTTCTCTAAATCCCCCCGACGCGCTGCCCTCACCCCTAACCCTCTCCCGCAAGCGGGAGAGGGGGAGAAGGAAGAGATTGTATCGGCGCGCGTCGACCCCCTTTTTCAAAGTGGGTTTTTCCACTATACAATGTTTTTTTAGTTCCTTTGGTCTTCTTTTTTTTTTCATTTTCTTAAAATTTTGATTTTGATAACATTATCAAGATACAGCGAATAATAAATGCCCTACAGGGATACAAATAACAGTTTTGAGAGGAGAAAATTCTTTTTTACTGTGTCGCATCCAGCGCAGCTGTGTTCCTTGAAAGCAGCCCAGCAGGTGGCGCAAACGGATGACGTTTGGTCCAATCATGGAGCAGCCAAGGGTTATGCCAAGGCCTCCATCCGAATACCTCAACACCGCAGGCATCGCACACACATCTATCGCGTTTAATCATCATAGGACTGAACACAAAGCCTGCCTTTTCAACACTACGACGTAAATGGGGTGAATGGGGCCATTGTACGCCACCAGCCTGTAATTCCCGGAACTTCGCAAATACCGCGGGGTTCATGTTGATGAGTGTGGATACTTGTTGCTCAGAGCTCTTTAGGAACTTAGCCGTTTCAGCCATCCATTTAGAGTCTTTCAATAATACACCCAGAACACGCTCTAACGTTTTACCATCACTTTGTTTGCCCGCATTCTTCTTTTCAATTTCCAATACCCATCTTGCCCGTGTCATCGCATTTTTGATGATGGATTGGCTTTGCTCGTCAAGCTCGTCTATCTTACCTTTAGCATCCATAGGAGCAGGACCTCCACCCGCGCCAACAACACCAGCCCCGGTAGCAACAATGGTAGTAGTGGTAGTGCTGGCTACACTGCGTGTTACCCGACCCGTACCACGTTCTAGAGCACGGGCTTTTCTACTATAGAAGTCCTGATCTATCATAAACTGTTCGACATGCCTCCATCCGCCTAATTGGCCTGAAGCAGACAGAACTTGGGTTAACCGTACACCCACTTCGCGTAACTTGCTATTGGCATCGGTAGCCACACTCTTTGCTTTCTGCTCAAGGACGCGGAAAAGGGAAAATAATTCACGGTCCGCACTGGACATTGGAACGGCAGAGGCTGGGCGGTGACCAGCTGTCTCCATTATCTGAACATACGAAATCGAAGGAGTGGGGGGGGGGACATCAAAGAACGCCTCCACTGCTAATCCTAAGTCCACATTAGGTTCATACGCCCTAAGTTCATCATAATCCGGCATTTCATTGTCCGTACTACTGGGAGCCGCCGATACCACCCTGTTCAAACCACCCACTGTATATTCCTCTGCTCGTTTCTTATTGGGACGAGGTTGCGCTTCTCCAGAAGCACCAGGGGCGGTAGAGGGAGCGGATGGGAGTGCTGCCGGGGTGGCAGGACCAGCAGGAGAAGGCGTGGGAGAGAGAGCAGGAGCAAGACCAGTACCAACAGCAAGAACAGATGCAGGAGCAGGACCACCAGCACCAGCAGCTTTAGCAACAGCATCGGCAAAAGCTTTAGCAACAGCAGCTTCGGCATCGGCAAAAGCTTTAGCAACAGCAGCTTCGGCATCGGCAAAAACTTTAGCAACAGCAGCTTTAGCACCAGCACCAGCACCAGCACCAGCACCAGCACCAGCACCAGCACCAGCACCAGCACCAGCACCAGCACCAGCACCAGCACCAGCACCAGCACCAGCACCAGCAGAGTTTACAGCAACTCCTAATCCTTCATCCGGACCGGGCTCGACTACATCCAACCAGCTGCATCGAATTTGAGTCACTGCACGATGAGGCGATATATTGATATGATCACCTCTACCACGTTTATAGTTACAAACGGAAGCCGTGAAACCCCAGCCTTGGATAATAAATTGATTCAGTAATTGACCATCTGGGAAAGTAATATGAAGGTGATAAATATGTGCTTTTACTACTTTCAGATAATAATCTTTTCTACGGTGTTTTTGACCCGGTGCCTTTCCGACCCAAACCAGAGCATTCTCATCAGACTCTTTTCTATCGGCATGAAAAGCGATCACCTGCGGTGTTAATATCGGTGGAAATGTGCTATTTACAACGGCATAGCGGTATTTACCGAAAGGTTGAGTACCAGCCCATAAAAGAGCTCGACGTTCTTTAGGGATAGGCTCTTCATTTTCTTTCTTAACAACATTAGGTGTATTCTCGACACTACAAACGTTCAGCGTTAATTGCCATTGACCTGCCGCTTGAGCATGTTGCTGTTGTGCATGAGGCAATGCTGAAGGGGGTGGGCCAAAGTTAACGCATAACCAACAAGGACGGCAGGAAGATTTAACCCCTGCTGTTGCGGTGGTGTCTACTTTACCTTGATTAGACCAATCAACTAATATCGTTAATGCGAGGGCTTTTGGGCGAATAACTCCAGATGACATTTCTTGCTCCTATTTATTTATGTTCTTATTGTTTATATTAATAATTCTTATTTTCTCACTTTAAACCTAATTTGTCAATAAAAAAACCACGATAAATTCGCAATAACATCCCTCGAGCACCCCGCGGTTTCTCTGATTTTAAGGTCATAAATTAAAGTACTTTATCTTTATTTACTGTGTCGCACCCAGCGCTGTTGTGTTCCCTGGAAACGTTCCAGGAGGAGCCGCAAACGGATGACGTTTAGTCCAATCATGGAGCAGCCAAGGGTTATGCCAAGGCCTCCATCCGAATACCTCAACACCACAGGCATCGCACACACATCTATCGCGTTTAATCATCATAGGACGGTACACAAAGCCTGCGCGTTTAATGGTATTCTCTAAGCATCGTGCATGGGGCCATTGTACGCCACGACTCTGAAGTTCCCGAAACCTCGCAAATGCATTAGAGTTCATGTTGATGAGTGTGGATACTACTTGCTCAGCGCTCTTTAAGAAAGCAGCCGTCTCAGTCATCCATTTGGAGTCTTTCAATAATACACCCAGAACACGCTCTGACATTTTGTCATCACCACTTTGTTTGGCGGCATTTTTCTTTTCAATTTCCAATACCCATCTTGCCCGTGTCATCGCATTTTTGA
>Ga0206998_1127_pt1 | contig 18988 bp, 15 predicted proteins | sample Alteio_BWMinCont_FD_153309 | JGI IMG/M metagenome (GOLD analysis project Ga0206998, IMG submission 153309) | Enriched cells from forest soil in Barre Woods Harvard Forest LTER site, Petersham, Massachusetts, United States -... | ecosystem: Environmental > Terrestrial > Soil > Temperate forest >... | reverse complement strand
GAACGCTACGGCCGCACTCCCATTCCACCACTTCCTGGACGACGGATTCCGGGTGTAGATCCAGCCACGGTCCCAGATTTCTTTCCCACCAAATCCTGAAATCTGCACCGTCGTAATTCCCAATGGCCCCCGATGTCAGAGGAGGCACCACGAGGCGTTGTCATAGGTTCCGAGTGGGCCATCATCCATTCAGAATTAGGGAAATGATTTCCCGAGAATCGTTTCTGACCGGCAAGTTCGAATCTGCACGCGAACCGCTCGGTCGGCTAAATCGGGATTGGGGTTGCAAGGGGGCACCGGTCCGAACACATTTTGGTTATGCCCATTCTTCACGAATAAATCCTTCCGATCAAACGGACTTCGTATGGCCTTTCTCCTAGTATTTCTGCGACTCGGCCTCAGAATGTTTTATGGATTATCAAGAATTAACTTGACATTTAGATTGCCTACCAATAGAAACTGTTCCCGATAGCTAAATGGTATGCACACAATTGTCGTTCTCGTTTTTCGCTTTCTCGGGTTGCTCTTTCAGCGTGTTTGGTTTGAATCCAGTCGCGCGTTCCACTGAATGCCTATTTCTGTTGGTCAAATTTGCGTTTCGCTCTCGCATTCACACAGCTTCTTTACTTCAAGAAATCTTTGGGTGATGGGGGGACTTGTGGCAAATCGGTTGGCTAGGCTGACGCATGTACGCAGGATCTTAATATTTGCGGTCGTCTTCATACATTTTGCTTTGGCAATTTCGCTGAAGGCACAATCTCCACAGATTAGTTCGCTCTCGCCAACCACGGGACGTGCGGGAGATCAAATCACCATTAGTGGGTCCGCTTTCGGATCGGTACAGGGCACCGGGAAGGTGTGGTTGGGCAACACCTACGGAGTGGTGGTGAGCTGGACCGACACGCAGGTGGTGGCAACGATTGCGTCGGGAGCGCAGTCAGGAACGGGGAAAGTGTTGCAGGGCGGAGTGTGGTCGAACGCGGTGAATCTGACGGTAATCACACCAAACATCAGCAGCGTCACGCCGGCGACAGGAGTTGCCGGAACGCAGGTAACGATAGCAGGAACGGGTTTTGGGGCAGGCCAGGGGACTGGGAAAGTGTGGCTTGGGAACACGTACGGAGTGGTGGTGAGCTGGACCGACACGCAGGTGGTGGCAACGATTGCGTCGGGAGCACAGTCGGGGACCGCGAAGATACTTCAGGGAGGAGTGTGGTCGAACGCGATCACATTCATGGTGGTGACGCCGAACATTAGCAGCGCAACGCCGACAACTGGAGTGGCCGGGACGCAGGTGACGATTGCTGGGACAGGATTCGCGGCCAGCCAGGGTAGCGGAAAAGTGTGGTTGGGAAACACGTATGGAGTAGTAGTGAGCTGGAGCGACACGCAGGTGGTGGCGACGATCGCCTCGGGAGCACAGACAGGGACAGCGAAAGTCCTGCAAGGCGGAGTGTGGTCGAACGCAATCACGTTCACAGTGGCGACGCCAAGTATCAGCAGCGTGACGCCGACGACGGGAGTGGCGGGAACGCAGGTGACGATTGCGGGAACAGGATTCGGGGCAAGCCAGGGCACGGGGAACGTGTGGCTTGGGAACACCTACGGAGTGGTGGTGACCTGGAGCGACACTCAGATTGTGACGACAATTGCGTCGGGAGCACAGACAGGAACGGCGAAGGTGTTGCAGGGCGGGGTGTGGTCAAACGCAATCACTTTCACGGTGGTGACGCCGAACATCAGCAGCGTCACGCCGACGACGGGAGTGGCTGGAACGCAGGTAACGATAGCCGGAGCGGGTTTTGGTTCCGTGCAGGGCAGCGGGAAAGTATGGTTGGGGAACACGTACGGAGTGGTGGTGAGTTGGAGCGACGCGCAGGTGGTGGCGACAATAGCTTCGGGAGCGCAGTCCGGGACAGCGAAGGTCCTGCAAGGCGGGGTGTGGTCGAACGCGATCACGTTCACGGTAATCACACCGAATATTAGCAGCGTGACACCCACGACGGGAGTGGCCGGAACGCAGATAACAATTGCGGGCACTGGATTCGGGGCAAGCCAGGGCAACGGAAACGTGTGGCTGGGCAACACGTACGGAGTGGTGGTGAGTTGGAGCGACGCGCAGGTGGTGGCGACAATCGCTTCGGGAGCACAGACGGGAACGGCGAAAGTGCTGCAAGGCGGCGTATGGTCGAATGCAATCACCTTCACCGTAGTCACGCCGAACATTAGCAGCGTGACACCGACAACGGGAGTGGCAGGGACGCAGGTGACGATTGCTGGGACAGGATTCGCGGCCAGCCAAGGTAGCGGCAATGTGTGGTTGGGAAACACGTACGGAGTCGTAGTGAGTTGGAGCGACACGCAGGTGGTGGCAACAATCGCTTCGGGAGCGCAGACCGGCACCGCGAAGATTCTCCAAGGTGGAGTGTGGTCGAACGCGGTGACGTTTACGGTCATCACGCCGAACATCAGCAGCGTGACGCCAACGACGGGAGTGGCCGGGACGCAGGTAACGATAGCGGGAACAGGATTCGGAGCCAGCCAAGGGAGTGGCAATGTGTGGCTCGGGAATACGTATGGAGTGGTAGTGAGCTGGAGCGACACTCAGGTGGTGGCGACGATAGCGTCGGGCGCGCAGACCGGAACCGCGAAAGTGTTGCAGGGCGGAGTGTGGTCCAACGCGGTGACTTTCACGGTAATCACACCGAACATCAGCAGCATCTCGCCAACGTCAGGTCTCGCGGGGACGCAAGTGACGATAGTGGGAACAGGTTTTGGAGCGGCCCAGGGTACGGGGAAAGTGTGGCTGGGCAGCACGTACGGAACAGTGGTGAGTTGGAGCGACACGCAAGTCGTGGCCAGCGTGGTTTCCGGTTCTTTGACCGGGGTCGCAAAAATTTTGCAGGGCGGGGTTTGGTCCAATTCGGTGAACTTTGCGGTCACTGCCTTAAGCATCACAAACGTGACGCCTGCTGCCGCTTCGGTAGGCGCGCGGGTAGTTATTACAGGCTCGGGATTCGGAGCAGGGCAGGCCGGTAGTACCGTCACCATCAACGGTACTATTGCCACGGCCACAGGCTGGAGTGACACTAACATCGCGGTTACGGTACCGAGTGGAGCAACTTTCGGTTCCGGCGTCATCTTGGTGACTGCGGGCGGTGTCGCCAGCAACACGATAAGTTTTGTAGTGACCGCCACACCCACGATCACGGGCGTGTCACCGGCCTCTGGCACATCGGGAACGCAAGTGACGGTCTCGGGTTCGGGTTTTGGCGCGGCGCAAGGTTCCGGAACTGTGCTTTTGGGCACCAGGACAGGAGCTGTTGTGACCTGGAGCGACACCCAAATCGTTGCCAACATCGCACCCGGTTCCCTCACGGGCACGGCCCAGGTTCGCCAAAATGGAGCTGTCTCAAACTCACTCTCCCTTGCTGTAAGTACCGCTACCATCACGACTGTTTCGCCAACCACCGGGGCCACTGGAACGCAAGTGACGATCACCGGATCGGGGTTTGGCGGCACGCAGGGTTCCGGTCAAGTATGGCTAGGAACCGCTAGCGGAGTGGTTACCAGTTGGAGCGATACGCAAATCGTAGCCACGGTTGCGGCGAGTTCTGTCTCGGGCAACGCTCAGGTGCTGCAAGGCGGAATCTGGAGCAACGCCGTGGCTTTCACCGTGACCAGCACGCCGCAGATTGCTTACCTCTCGCCGAACGTGGGCAACGTCGGGGATTCCATAATATTTCAAGGAACGGGATTCGGCGCGTCACAGGGCAGCGGAGTGGTCTGGATCGGTGGCACAAGCGCGGTCGTGACCGCCTGGGCAGACACGCAAGTCACGGCTACAGTGGGCACCACTGCCGTGAGCGGCGTCGCCAAAATTCAACAGAACGGATTCTGGAGCAATGGTGTCACGTTTACGGTCCCGTCTACGGTTCAGGTGACTCTCAATCCCAATGTCGTGAATATGCAGGTGGGCGATACGCGCCCGATTGCTGCGCTGAATACCAGCGGCGCGTCCGTTACCGGCTTGTCGTGGACTTCCAGCAACACAACCATCGCCACGCTTTCCACGGACGATCCTCCGATTATTACCGCCGTCGCACCGGGGATTGTAACTATTTCTGCGGGGGGCGCTTCGGCGGACGTGACGGTTTACTCGGGCACTACGCTTCCGGTCGGAACCGTGCTGTGGTCCAATCCCGGTAATGGTTCCGGCGTTGCGAATTTCTTCCCTGCGGTTCCCAGCCCCACTGGGGTGGCGGATGTGTTTGCGTTGCAGAACGACGGCAGTGTGATGGCTATCGCGAGTGATGGAACTGTGGCGTGGTCGGTTACTCCGGCGCTTACGCCAACCAATCTCCTGCCTGATTTTCAAGGTGGGGCGGTCATTACATCGGGGGGTCGCTACACCTCTTCAATTTATAAACTCGATGGCTTGACTGGTCAGCCGTATCCGGCCTATACCACAACCTACAATGCATCCCTCCCCGCTCTAAAAAAGGGACTCGGCGCCCCAGCGATCCATACTGATGGAACAATATTGACAGAGGAATATGCCAGCACCACTCGTGGAGACAATACCGAAGCGGCATGGGTACTAGGAATTGATCCGACTACGGGCACGGCCAAATTTAGGGTCCCCGCAGTCAATTATTCGGATACGTCATTTAGTGATCCCTTCTGCCAGGCGGGATCATCAGGGACCACTTACTCCCATCCGGAGCTCAGTAAGCTGATGATCGCCGGTGATGGATATGCCTATACGAGCTACACGGAGACGCACTCGACATCCACGGCAAAGCAATCCGCGGCGCTGCCATTTCCAGCGGCGTCCTACCCGTTCATCGAGTTCTATTGGGGGCTCTTGGGCACGGATATTTCCAATTCCAATTTCGGCGCCGCTATCAGCGACTTGGTGAATCTGGGGCAATACATTGGGGTCCCGTATGACAATACTTATTCCTTCGTACAGATGCTGCAGAACGGGGACCAAGCAGGGGCCATATCCGAATTTAATGCATTGGGGCCGTGGCCGCATTTTTGCGATGGAACGGAGAACACCGTATCTAAGCTGCACCTGTTGCGGGTGGGCACGGACGGATCGTCGTCGGACGTGGTGGCATACCAATGGAGTTCCAGTCGCAGTAGTACTTTTACCCTGACGTCAAATAGTCCGAATCAAGGCTATACGACGACGGAAACGATTTTATCTAGTGGTGGATTGGTGCCACCAGAGGCGACCGCGATCACCAATGCGGATCAGGGTGCGTTATTTAGCTGGTTTCTCCTCGGGACTAGGCCCGATCCTTGTGCCGTTTTTGTCGCAACGGGTACACAGTTTGCTACCACCTGGAGAGAGGGACCAGGAGGAGGCTGCGTTACGCCGGCTATCCCGGCACCAAACGAAGCTCATCTGACGATGATGTCAGGCGGTGTGTTGTCCTCGGATGTGGTGTGGAACAGTACCGTTGTCCCCGGACAGGCCGACGAGGTCCAGCCAGTGCTGCAACTGGCGGACGGATCGTTCGTAGGAAGAGTAATTTATGCTGACTATAATGCGACCGTGGCTATGGTTGCGTTCGACGCCGCAGGCAACGTGAAGTGGACCGCACCCGGTTACAGTCCCGACATAGCAACCGCCGACGGCAGCATCATCGCCGACCTTGGAGGGAGTTACGACTTCAGCGGCAATCACTATACTCCAGGGCCAGCCTCCACGTTCGACGCTTCCACTGGGCTGGCGACTGGGCAACTGGCCAGCTTCCCGACACAGTCGTGGGTGGGGAATGAGTACCAAGGTTTGATCGCTAAGGTTGCTTCTTCTCCAACTACCTACGCGGAAACCTTCTCCGCCATGCTGGGCGGAAATAATTCACCGAATGGGACCGCCATCCAGCAGGTTCAAACGAACCGCATACAGGGGCTTCAAAAGCAGTTGCCAGATCTTTCCACGAGCCCAGCATGCTGGCAGGCATCATTGCTGATACTGACCCCAACATGTGGCAACGTCAATGCAATCGAGTTATTGACGAGCCAATTGACAGACTCGATTTTCCAAAATTTCATCCAAACTTTTGCGCCAGTAAAAGACACTCCGCAAAATCAACCAAACGGGGTTATGTATCTCGATAACCAAAGTAACCTGGGCGCGCCTATAAACGTTACTGGCCCCGGGCAAGTGCTCAAGATCACGCTGGAAGGACGCTTCAGTGGACTGCTCCAAAAGCCTTTCTACGTCATGACGGAGCGGGTTGATACCGTAAACCACGTAATCTCAGTAGTCACCTTGCAAGGCCATCCGCTTGCGGGCTGGCGCTATTGGCGGGTCTATTCGATCGGCACGGCCCCCTCAGGTCAAAACGACGTGGTGATCGAAACAGGAGCATACGACCAACCTGGGCCTGGCATAAAAAACTATGCCGGTTATTACATTGCAAAAGGAGACATACAACTAGGTTGGGCTCAATACGTACGATATTTCCAAACACAACTCAATGCGCCGATGGGTTCTAATTTGATGAGCACCCCCCTAGGAAACCTAATTACAAGTGAGAAGAGTTTGCTTGGACTGGTTAATGCAGACGAACCGCCTACGATCACTGATGGCTTCTGGGACTATTTCGGAACGTTGACGAATTATATTTTGACCAACGTTTGTCAGGCAACGACATGCAATTGAGTGAGGCCTAATATGAAAAGTAAAATGCTGATCGTAGCACTCCTCCTCGTTCTCGGGATCGTAGTGGCTCTTCCTTTGGTAAAATTCCATTTTATAAAGTCGGACGGGGGCGGGGGCTATTTACTTTGGAAGAACGACGAAGCCTATTTGTTTCTTTATGACCGCCCATTTGGATACCGCCTGAGTGGCGTTGAATGGCTCATGGAGCCCGTTAAAGAATTTTTTTATGCCCCGGCGACGCCAGTCGACGATGCCTCCCATCTGACCATAGTTCGCGTTACTCCCTCAAGTGTCGGGCGCTCCATGGAAGAATCGGCACTCAACCTAAATTCCTTCACCCCACTGGGGGGCACCATTTACTCAACGTGTCCAGGAGGCGTTTGCAAATGGACGGGCGCTCAATTCGAGCTGGTTTCAGATGAAGAAGAACGAAAAATGGGGGGATTAAAGCAACTGATGCTGAATGATCGGACTGAATTTACAAGTACCGATGGTTGGTCCAAGCGCTTGATTCGAGCCGTAGGGCCTGAGGAAGCTCCTGTTCATGGCCAGTTTTCAATTGGGGTTGGCAATCAAATCAAGATTTTTGTGACCGAGGGCAATCCCACATCCGTTGATCTCCAGCGTCCCGGGAAACCGGACGAAAGAATTTGGTATTACAAGCGGGGCACTTCACTGGTGAGCGAGGCCAAATACAAAAGTGTGTTTCAATCGCATTGAGACGCGGGTGGCCCAACCTTTGATCTGGTTTTGAACTTCCGGGTGGCCGATCCCTCGTGGGCTTCGAGGGGTCGGTGGTTTTGAAGTTTCTCCCGGATGAGTTTATTAGCCTTAGAACTGAAGAGAAATCAAAACCCCGACCCTTTAAGCCCTAAGGGTCGGCCACCCGGAAAAGCCAGTCCAATCTCTCAACAGTGACATACAAAAGTGGTATCATGCGATTATGGGTATTTGTCATCCAAAAGAAAGTGAAAGTGTGGGCCACCCGCGAATATTTCGGCCCTAAATGTTGGCACTCTATCTGGCACCCAGTTGGCTCCCAGCGCCAACCTTACACTTAATTCCTGTAATGCAGCGAAGGGCGGAAGAAACTCAATAGCCCAACTCTTAGCAAATAAATTGCGGATAAAAGTCAAAGCGTATGATGTCGGCATGTTTTTCAGCAGTGATCCTAACGCGCGTATCCCCTTTGAGAAAACATTTCAAAATCAGACGCCCATATATTTACTCCCTTGGAATGGAGCCAAGCCCATCGAGTACAAACCCCAATGAGAAAAGCTACAACGGTTGCCATCGAGAGTTTGGCGGAGAATGGACGTTTGGACACAATGGAAACATTAATCGAGGGAGACTGATTAAATGATGAAAACCCGCTCTGTCGTTGTGATGATTATGTTTCTTGCGATTTCTATGCGTGCGCAGTCCCCTTCAGGAAGTCAGATTAGACCCCCGAGCGAAACGCTAAGGGAATTCTGCAAAATGGACGCGGAAGGCAAGCAGTTGCGCCCGGATGGTTGGTATGAACTTGCTGCGATGTTCGTCCACCCCAGGGAGTCTCCGGGAGAGGCATCGGTTATCGTTATAAAGGATTTCGTCGTGAGCGACGCAAAGTTGACCGGTAACAAAGCGCAACTATACGTAGAGTACACAGAATTGGGGATCATTGACCCTTCATTTCGACTTGAGCCACCCCCTTTCACGCGCATTATGCGCGATCTTTACAGTCTGGTTCTTACAGATACTCAATGGGTTGTGAAACCGGGCTCGTTGGTTGCATCAGAGGTGAAAGGTCCCTTGGAATGGAAGATTGAGGATTACCAACGTATCCCGCACGTTAGTATAGAAGCCGCGATGCGTTACGTAACTGAGCTGCGCGACAAAACCCGCGACCCATTGATCAAAAAGAATGCCATAGAGAGCCTGGCGAAGCTAAAGAAACTCAATTGATCGGGCGGGCTATATAAAATTGCGCGCCATCATGAAGAACCTCCCCCTTGGCATTCTGAATTCCGAAGGTAGGAGATTCTGACCTCCAACCATTGTTTGTGGCTACCAAGTTTGTTTCCGCGCGGCGCGAGGTCGTCGGGGCCAAGCACCTCTAACACTCATCCCTGGCTCCGCAAACCGAGGATCGCCGGGGACGGATGGAGGACAACATTTGGAATCACGTACTTCGCCAAGTGAAGTCCCACTGCGCTCAATGAAATCAAATTTTGGCCCTCCTAAATCGGAGGGTAAAGGTCTCAAGAAAAAAAAGACGGTAAATCATAATGTTTCCTATCGTGCCACAAGTTGTAGTGCTTTTTTGGGCGGCTGCGGCTCTAGGAGGAATGGTAATCGGCCTGGTGTGTGGATTTCTATTTGCTCGCATTTTGAAACTTAAGAGAGCGCATATTTGGAAGGATGCCCTCCTGGGAGGGGTCGGGGTTTTCGTCGGTTTCGTTGCCACTATTGAGATGCCCTGGCCGGAAAACACCGTTACTACAGTTATGGGTGACGGCAACGTACTCCACACAACGATGAACCAGTTCCAACACCCGTTCCTCGTAGCCTATATTTTTGCGGCTCTTTTGCCCATTTTCCATCAACTTTACCGCCTAAGACAGTCAACACGCAATGCTCCAGCAGTCTCCAAAGGGAGCTAACGGACGGCAGATCAGCGGCGAATTCAAGAAATGGGAAAGGATGGGGTAGACTTCCAGGACGAGCTAGCCCCTGATGTGCTCCCCAAAAACCGAACGAGAATGAGTATGATTTTGTAGTTTTTGATCATTTCGCATCGCCCGATGCCGTAAAAGCTTAGGCTGGGGAGAAGTATCAGCCCGCACAACAGGAGCAGGACAAACGCCGAACACCGGGCAAAGCAGAGGTCGCCACGGCGACCACAAGAGGAAAACGAAGATAAACGTAAACACCAAAAACGTTTTCCGAAATCCCGGTTGTGTGTCGCATTTATAATCGACATAGAACAACATTGTGAGAATTGATCTCATTTCAACACCCTGGCAAGCAGCACTCCCAAACCAACACCCAACATCAAAAGAACGCTCGCGGCAATCACGCCTACGGCAACCCAGCGGCGGACCGCAGATCGCGAGTACGCACGGTTTAGTTCCACAATCAACTCTCTCGCGTGCAACCGCCCAGCGTCAATGTCCTTCTGAATCTCTTCGCGCACCGCGATCCCAGCTTTCCGCGCTTCTTTTTCAACGCTTCCCAACGCTTCGTGTTGCGCCGAGCGGAGAACTGCTTCTATACCGGCGACCATTTCTTCTATGCGGACCTCGATACTGCCAATCACCTGCTGCAACACCACTTCATTCATCGTCACCAAAAGCATCGCAGGATCATCCGGCATAACCAGCATTCCGTGGCGCGCTGCAACTTCCGCAGTTATGCGGCTCAAGTTCAGCGCAGCTCCCGTCCTCATTGGACTCTTTACCATGAAGATTTCCCCGCTCACTGGCGGGCTCCTTCATTACATGAACGGAATCGCATCCAATTGGTCGAAGAGGTCACGCTGCACCACCCGCAACCGCTGCTTCGCCATGATCGTGAAACCATTCCCATTCAGCGCTTCGTCAAAAGTCATCTTCTTGCAAATCATCTCTTCCACATCCCGGCCAAACGTGTCCGCGGTGCGCCGCACGATCGCCACAGAGCCATGCACTTTCCCCGCATGCTTCTTGCACACAGCCATCTCCCGGAATGGTGATCCGTCCTGCAACACTGCACCAAAATACTCGTTCAGCCAGATAACTAGATTCTTTTCTCGCGTCGTTTCCGCGAGTTGCTCGAACCCGCCTAGCGTATCGTTCAGCGATTGCCCCCCTGTAATCACCGAATGGATGAACACGCGCTTGCCTTTCTCCCGCAAGTAATCGAGCGCCTGATTCTCCAGGATGTAGTGCCACAGGGGAATAAACGTGGATGCGCCCGTATCCACAACGAACGTGCCGCTCTCTGTCAAAAATCGTTCCATGAGCAGATCGAATTCACGCTGGTCCACGTTCCCATCTTTCAAAAGGTTCAGGCGGCTCACCGCCATGCCACGATATTCCGACAGCGTTTGATTCACCGGGTCCGCGTCAATACCAACCACATCGTGCCCTTTCGTCAATAGATATTGCGACAGGATCGCGGAGATCAGACTCTTTCCGACCCCACCCTTGCCTTGCAGTGAGATATGAATCGACGTTGCGCCGCTCCCATTACTGTTTGTTTTTGTCATTCGAATCCTCCCTGCCGTGCACTAACCTTTGCAACTTCTGCGTGCCTCGCCACTGAAATCCCGGCCTGTTTTCTTCCAATCGTTTTAGATTGGCTAGGGGGTCTCGCTCTTCAACTGCCTCTACCCTTGCTTCCCCCGGCCCTTCCGCTTGAGAAGTCTTGTCCTGTTTTCCCCAGTCGCTGGTCGCGGTCCGTTTTCTTTTGGCGCGCCATACCGCCATGTGGAAAGTGTGGTAGCTCACTTGCAAGCCTTCAGTTTCTAACGCCTCCCAAATGTCTTTAAGACTTTGCCCAGAGTTCACCGCCGCTTCTATACCGGGAAGAAGAGACCGAATGAGAGCGGCTTTTCTCTTCGGGGGAGCTGCGGCTAGATGTTCTAAACAGCGGCGGTAATTGTTTTGCGTTGACATGATTTGTAAGCCTGCTGTATATATAGCACCATGAAGGGCAGATGTAAAGCACGAAAGAATCTGAAGTCAACCGAGGCCTACAAATGCCTTCATTAGTCATCACTTGCCCACAGACGGAAACACTTCTCAACGTGGTCCAACATTTGTCATCACTATTCGACATTCTTAAGCGGCAATAGGAGCAGCGTGCATGAAGTGCAGGCGGGTTATCGGCGAAGGACACAGGTATTGGAACATAAAGGGTTGTGGCGACGCTGCGCGGTGTTTTGCAAGTAAGTGCTTATTTTGCCGAGAGGTAGCATGTGGCGACTTTTGCCGGGAATGTGGCACATATGTGCCACATTTGGAAATGGGGGCAACGCATGGCAAAACCTAGAACTGAACGAAGCCTCCTCTTTCCGAGCGAGGAGTTCCGAGAGCTGGTACGCAACGCAGCGAAGGACAGGGGCTTCCGTTCCGAGCAAGCGTTCATTCTCGCCGCTTGCGAAAATGAAATTCGAAGGGGCGAAAATACTGACGCGACAACCCAGTTTGAGGCTCGGGTGGCAGCCACGCTCACGAACCTGGCAAAGCAGGTGCAGGGACTTCAGACGCTCGCGCACGCGCAGGTCGCCCTGATCGACGTATTTCTCAAGTACGTCATCACGTGTGTGGTCGAACCCCCGGAAGATGCGCTTCCCGCGGCGCGCGTTCGCGCCAGGTTGCGTTATGAAAAACTGGTCCGTGCTGCTGCGGAAGGGATCTCGAGCAAGAACAGAGACACTCTCAAGGGAATGGTGGCCGATGAATGACGAGCCAATAATTCGATTGCGGCCGAGAAAGTCCAAGCACGCCCCAAACGAAAATCCGCGTAAGTACACAGGTATTCTCCGATCGATGCTTCGTCTCGTCCAGATGTCGAACCGAGGACAAAAATCGCACGGTACACACAAGGCAGGAGGCGGCCGGGCGCCCCGCACGTTCAATCAGCGCGTAGCTGTCCGCGTCAGCTACTCCGCGAATAAGAATCCAGGCCAGTGGAAGGCACACGGAAGATACCTGGCCCGCGAGAGCGCGACGCAGGGTGGAAGGGCGGCCGAGGCGGGATTCAACGCTACCGAGCAGAACTTAGACATCTCAACAGCACTCGACAATTGGCAGGGTGCGGGTGACGAGCGGCTCTTCAAAATCATCGTGTCTGCTGAGTTTGCGGACCGCTTGAATCTCCAGCAGCACACTCGCGAGCTGCTGCTTCGGATGGAACGCGACCTGGGCACGCTACTCGAATGGGTCGCTGCCGTCCATCACAACACCGAGCATCCCCACGTTCACATCGCTGTTCGAGGAGTGGACGACAAAGGAATGCCGCTTCGCTTGCCAAGGGAATACATCCGCGCGGGCATGCGCGAGCGGGCCGAGGAAATTGCCACCGAAGCTCTGGGCTATCGCTCCCCGGCGGATGCGCAGGAGGCACAGCGCCGCGAAACACTTCAAAACCGCTACACACCTCTCGACCGCATCCTGCAACGCAGCAATGACGGCCACTCTTCCCACTTTGCGGTGACCGCTAATCCAAACGACGCAGCGCTATCTGAATCCGCCCAGCAAATCCAGAAACACCTTGCCGCGCGACTCATGCACCTTCAAACAATGGGACTCGCGCAGTTCGTGGCGCCGCACGAGTGGAGTGTGCAGACGGATTTTGAAACGGTGCTCCGCACCCTGCAACAGAGTGGGGACCGGCAAAAGATGCTCGCGGCGCACGGGGCACTCGTTTCTGACAGGCGGCTTCCGCTCCAGGTCACGACTCTCCGCCAGCTCCAGAGTGTAGCCGGCCGCGTCCTTCTCCACACCGAAGATGAACAAACGGGGAAACGCTACATGCTGGTCGAAGGCACGGAAGGGAAAGTGCATTTGATCTATCACACCGCCGCAATCGAGGAAGCCCGGAATCAAGGGAAGCTCGAGGTAAAGAATTTCGTCCGCATCGAGAAACGATTCGCGAAAAAGAAACCCACTTTGCACGTGGATGATCTCGGAGACGCGAACGCGCTCCTCCAGAACTCTTCTTACTTCAACAAAGAAGCGGAGGTCCTACTTCGCAGGGGTATTCACGATGTCCAGCCCGCGTGGGGTGGATGGCTCGGACTATACCAAACGAAGTTACAAACTGAGCTACGAAACCCCGACAGACGCAGGTGGCAGAAGTTCGGACGCGGAGGACGCTCCACGTAATTCACGTAACTGGAGATCCACTTTTGTGTACGGTGTTTAATTGGCATCTAGTGTACGGTCTCATTCATGGAATCTCTTAAGTGCGTCATGTCATCTCATGAATTAAGTCTGATATGGGAGGAACTGGAGTTCGAGCTTTCAAATCGCCTTCACTGGTGAGGCGCAGCGACGGGAAGGGTACGCACCTTAACGCAATACTAAAAGGGGTTGGGGTTAGCGACTAGGTTACTACAAAGCCGCGCCACTAGGCATTTCTAGCCGGGGAGCGAGCCGCCGCAGTCACGGTAGTCGTGCTGCACGTTTGTTGAAAACGGCGATCCACGCTTCGTGTTCGACCTTTAGGTTTTCGACTACAGCTTTCACCAGCGCATCGTCGATTGCTTGAGGTTTCCCGTGGGCGAATTGATTTCGACGTTCCTGGACCTGCGCAAGGTCGTCCCAGACTTGTCCGTGGCCTACCGCTTCCAGATCGTTCTTGTATGTCGAATCGAATGCCACACGATAGAAATCGTTCAGGCGTGTGCCTATCGCGGAGTATCGACGCAGCGTGTCATCCAGAATCCGACTTGGTACTGCGCGGAGCGCCTCCCGAAGCAATCGTTCGATGCGAGTCTCGAAATAACTCCAAAAGAGAATCACAATAGAAGCCCTGGGTGACGGCCCGGCATCGGGTGAGGAACCGGGGAAACGGTCCTCCTCCAACACCGGTCGCTTCCATTCGCGTTCTATCATTCTTAAATAAACCCAGTCTTCGTAGCGACCTTCCGCCCCTTGTAGCGCCGGGTAAACGACAAATTCCTTTCCCTGATCATCACGCATCGTGAATGGCTTTGTGTCATACGGGGGATCTCCGCAAACGCCACACGCGCCACTGGTTGAACGAATCCCGTGACAGCGTCCGCAAATGGTATAGCCGCTCCAAAGCCCGCTCCAGGATTTGTCGTACGGCAACTGCTCGTACCATAGGGAAGGCGACGGGACCGGCTTGTTCATCGTCACTCTTTTATAGCCCGACATCCCCGCAAGCAATGAGATTTGCTAGGAATGTACACTAGTGGCGCCCGGAACCAATTTTCTTAAAGGAAGACTTCATCGGACCTGTTCCGGCGACCGCGCGGTTCGCCTTAACCAGGCGCCGACAAGCGTCGAGCACTGCCCAGGGAATCTCGTCAAGAGCGTCGGCGATTTGAACAAATTCGGTGAACGAATCTGGCTTCAATACTCCCCAGATGCGATCTTCCAGCTGGCGTGTATCCTGCGTCTCCTCTTCTTCTGTAGTATCGAAGACATCCACCCAAGAGATAACATCGTTCCAAAGAACGAAGTGACTCTGACAGCCTGTGTCTCTCCATACGGACGGAAAAAGAGTTAAGCCTTTCCGTGACTTATAGACTCTCCATGCTTTGTCAGTTCTAGGGTCGAGGTTGAGCGTGATTACTTCTCCGCAGCCATCGGGGCAGCGCATCACTACCGACCGCAGTATGTCGCGCTTAACGATTGCCACATCGCCGGGCTCCTTAACGAGCACGACCGCCTCATTGTGTGCGGGGACAACACCCTTTAAACGAGCACGGCGCTGGCGATTTTCGTAGATCCTCATGCTGCTTCTTTCCGAGAGGCGATGGCTCGCAAAATACGTTCTCCGGACCAATATGCGTAAGCGCGAACGACCGCATCGGGAGTGTGAGGCGCGATCTCCTTTTCATCATCAGGAAACATGGCCATGCGCAGCATGTAAGCTACCAGCAAGTAGCCGTAAGCCTCTTCGTTGGGCTCGATATAGTGCGCCATCAGTCGAAGTTGACGGCATGCACTCCACATCCAATTGTGAGCGCAAGGCTGTTCCTGAAGAGGTGGAACCATCCCGAATTGATTGGCGACAAAGATAAAAAGTCTATCGATATGTCGCCGCCATTCTTTGAAGCGAGAGGAATCCTCGTATGCCTCCTGATCATTCAAATTCCATAAAGTATCAGCCTCCATCGAAAAGCAAATTGCAATTTCCAAAGAGGCGAGATCAGCTACCACCGGCCCGATATTCGACTTATAGAAATCAATTAAAACCGCTTCGCCATTTCGGACTCGGATATTCTGTGTATTCAGATCACCGTGCACCGGCCCACGACGATAGAGATGCTTGGCTGACTCATCCAAGAGAAGCGTCAGCTCGTTTGGCGGCAACGTTGCCCCGAAAGTCTTTGCCGCTGCCACATGAACCGGCTTGATCCGTTCCGGATTCAGTATGTCCGCTCGGACATCGGAAAGGCTTATGCGTTCTTCGCGGTTATAGGCTTGTTGCCGCCAACCACGTAGCGCGTCATCAAAAAGAGAATGGATAATCGCACGTGCTCCATTGGGTTGGACAACATCTGCCAGCGACTCGGAGTTATCAACAAAGTCACCTACCAGAATTCCGTCTGTTAACCCCAAGAAGCATCGTTTTGGTTCACAGTTTGGCCGTTGGCTGAATGGCACATAGCGCGTCACGAATCTATCGTATGCTTCGTATTCCTTCAAAATGCGTTTACACGAATCTATTTTTGCAAAATACGGAAGAGGGTAGGGGGCAGCCTCTCCCTCGGGAAACTCAGCGTAGACAGCAAACACCCGTGCACCAGAAAGCCCCTTCTTTATCGGCTCTAACGAGATGGCTCGACAGTCGCCGAAAGCACGTCGCAACAGGAAAGCATCCTCAGATTTTTCTGGCTGCTCACCTTTAATCTCAAGATCGGGATTGAAAGCAGGCCCTGCGGGATGCCGCGCAGCCAGCTCGGCGAGTTCATAACCGGGTTTCTTGACCGAGAATTGCTTGGTAGGTCTTGGAAAATCCACGAATTTTGCAGGCACTTCGGGAAAGGCCGTAAGGTGGGCTTGGATTAGCCTTATTTCTTTCTGCTGATTTCCGTGAAGCACGACCAACAAGCCATGATCGCTTGCAAGCGTCGCGTACTGTTTCACAAGTCCAATGGACTCGCCTTTTCGCTTATCGTCGAAGCAGAAAATCGCGGCACATGAAACTCGAAAGTCTTGCTCGGAAAGCGGCCGATCCACCGGGGTAAGCGTCAGATGCCGTCGAGAAAACTCCGCCACGATACACTTAGAAGGAGGTGGGCCGAGCCACAGCACTTGAGATCGTTCGGTTCTCATTGACGGCGCTCTCTGCCAGGAAGGGGCCACTTACTGCCAAGACCGAGGGCACCAGAACGAGAACACACCACACAGCTGGGGTCTGCTCGCAGCGTGGCTGCACGTACCACGCCTGCTATGCCATTGAAGTATTGAAGGCGAGCCTCGCCTGGAATCGGAGTGAAAGCCGTCATGAACATGGTGACGGCGAGTGACGCCATGGTGCTATTCAGAGATATGACAGCCGGCTGCGGTTCGTTGTGACCCGTTATATAAGGATCAGCTGCCCGCTGTACATCCGTTTGTAATTCACGACGAACAGCGACAGGGTCAATAACGCTCGCGCATATTAGGCAAGGCAGCCCGGGTGAAGCCATTTGAACCCGCCCGGAGATATGTGTTACGACGCCCTGTTTCGCAACGATGCCAACCCCTAGATCAAATAACGGAACATAGTATTGATAGGCGATCTGGTTCAACATGGCTCGACTGGCATGGGAATCGGTACATCCGAAGACAGCATCCAAACCGATCAGACTTTTAGCTACATCTATGTCAGTAACGTCGCGGCATACAACTGAAACTGAAGCGCCTGGGCTCACGTTTTGAATCAGCCGCTTCGCGACCTCGGTTTTGGCGAGCCCCACGTCGGAAGGGGTTGCCCCAACAAGTCGATTCAAGTTTGTTTCGTCAACGACATCGGGATCGATGAGAGTGAAATCGGAAACACCGAGATACGCAAGCTGCTGGGCCACCACCGACCCCGTGCCTCCAAGACCCACGATAGCGACGCGTGCGCCTTGGATTGTAGCTTGCCCTTTTCGGCCTAAAGCACGTACTTGCCTGTCCCAGCGCTCATCTACATCAGAGTTGCCCAAAGGATCGTAGAGCAGTTCCACCTTGCTGCCAATTTGAACGACCGCCAAAGGCTCCGACTGCCCGAGGCGTCGCCCGGCACATCCGTCCGGACCAACAACCAGAGCCGCATGCGGGATTTCGGGTACACGTCTCGACAGAAAGTCTGCAAGATGTTTCTCTCCTTCGCTGTCTATGGGTGAGAAGGCGGGTGTTCCCTCCGCGAAGGGATGCGTATGAACAAAAAGCACGGATAGTTTTTCTTGTCGTGCTCTCTGGACTATCGAAACCAGAAACTCAGGGCGCAATTGCGCACGCGTCGTACTACGAACCTCGTATGCATTCTCAGGTGCCGGATGGATTTCTCGCACAAGAAAACTGGACTGTTCAATCCCTAGAGCTGGAGGACTTGCAAGAAGGATCGCGCACGATTCCTCCTCCGACAGGAGCAAAGCGTCCGCCATATCTCTGTAGCCAGCCCCTGCGAAGGCGATCCGCATTATCGGACCTCTTTGAGTCGTTGCTCAATCACCTTAGCGTAGGTGACAAGATTGTTGCGGTTCGGGTTCCATCCTTGGACATGCCATGAAAACCATAGCCCCGGCGTATTAACTTCTGGAATTGCTTGGAAGTTAGTTGCTTGGGGTTGTGTTGCAGGAGCAATGCGGAGATCGTTGTCAGCCCAAAAGCAATCCGGAGCAGCAAACGGATAGCCCACCGGCACCAAGAATCTAATCGACGTGTTCGCCTTGTTCCAACCCTGTGGCAAGACGATACTTTTCACTTCAATCAAAACGGCACCACTCGGCAATGTCGTTGCTTCAGCGCCTGCAGGATAAACCTGACGCAGTTCCTCCAGCTGACGCTCCAGTATGTTCATCATCGACCGAATGTCGCCGGTGGCACTGTGTAGAAATGGCAGACCGGATGGACATTTAAGTCCACGGAGTCATTGTCGGATATCACCTTATCGGGATGCCCACCGCGGCCCTCAAGGACCAACTGGTACGAGGGATTGAAATCGGGAATGCGGGCCTTGATTTGAGCGCCGGTGAGTGCCGAATCCTCAGTCGTGTATTCCTTTCCGTCCACAAAATAGTGATATTCCTTTTTGTGGTGCTCGGCTTTTTCCGGAGAAGCTTTTTCGGCATCTGCGTTCATGTTTCGCTCCCTCGATTAACTCCAGCGCTTATGATGGCCCGATTTGAAGCGCTGCATACACATACCCTATTCAGGGAATCCGTGCATTTCAATTTTCCAGAGATGATTCTATCCCATTGGAAACAAGCGCGAAAGACACGACGCGCGATGGCACAGTTGCTATAGACAAAGCCCCCAGTGTCATCGGGTGCCTAAAGCAATTGGCCCTCAATCGCCACGAAAGCTCCTGTGAAGAAAAGACAGCCTTGGCTGAAGAAGCAATCTTTTTGCAGAGTGGCCTTCGTTTCATCGGGAGAGGCTAGCAATAGCA
>Ga0206998_1126_pt1 | contig 19012 bp, 21 predicted proteins | sample Alteio_BWMinCont_FD_153309 | JGI IMG/M metagenome (GOLD analysis project Ga0206998, IMG submission 153309) | Enriched cells from forest soil in Barre Woods Harvard Forest LTER site, Petersham, Massachusetts, United States -... | ecosystem: Environmental > Terrestrial > Soil > Temperate forest >... | reverse complement strand
AGAACACCGATTTGCACTCCGTGGATCAGACAGATCCCGGCATCGACGATGTGCACTCCGGATCGCAGGAGCAGGGGTCGAACGGGCAGCCGTATTCGACATGGTAAGCGACTACAGCCGGTAGCCCGGAGCCGGTAGCTACAAGCTGTGAGCTACGGGCTGCTTTCGGTTCAATGCGATAAGGTGTGGCGGGACCGCTTCCATGCCGGAAACTCTGCTTTCCAATCTCGACTGGCAAACCCGTCTCGAGCCTGTGTATGGGCTTTATGCGGCGCTCGCGCGCGGCGTCGACCCTGACGCCTGGCTGGGTGGCAAGTTATTGTATGCAGGGGAGTTGCATGAAGACGGGTGCCGGCTGGTACGAGCCGCAAACATCGCCGGCGCGGCCTCTCTCAGCGCCACGGCCGATACGGCAACTCAGCGGCACGCCATTCGCGACGGAGTAGCCGACTTCCTGGTGACGTCGCTCGACGAGGCCCTCCGCATCCTCAAAAATGAGATTCGCAAGCGGCAGGCAGCGTCGGTTGTGGTGTCGCTTGGCCCTGGGAAGTTGGTCGCGGAAATGCGTGAGCGCGGGGTGCTGCCGGATCTTCTGCTACCGGCTGCATGGGATGACGGCGAATCTGGCGTGGAGGAATTTCTGACCAACGGGGCGCGGCCGGTAGAGATCATGCCCTTGCCGGAGCGCGGGGGCTTTAGTGCCTGGGCGTCCGCGCCGCCGGATTTTGACGCAATCGCGATGGCGGCGCTGCCTGAGACTGACCACTTGAACCGCCGCTGGCTGCGCCTTTCGCCGCGCTATCTTGGGTCGGCTGCACGACGGGTCCGCTCACTCGCTTGCGCGCCGGAGATCGCATCGCGCCTGGCAGCGTTTGCGACCGCGCAAGAAACCCCGAAAGACCCCGAGTAGGCGCCCAAAGTCCTTCAGTTGCTTCGCCCGGCCGAGACCCAGTTGATTACTGCTCCTTCACCCGCTTGAGAGCGAGCGGGAACGAGTGCCGCCCTGAGAGAACGTGCCCTCGATCGACCCCAAATCCGCGCTGAGCTTGCCTTCATAGGTGGACCCGATGGCCTTGATGGGGATTGTGATGCTAGCCCCGCTGCGGGTGATCGGGAACGGTGAAGTCCATGTCGAGGGACTCTGCATTTTCCCGGTCAGGCCTTGCTCCGTGTTCTCGATCTTATAGTGCAGGCGCAACTTCATAGAGCCGGTATCAAGGGCTCCCTGCCAGGTGCCGTCGATGTCAGTGGCAGCTGCCGGTTTGGCTTCAACAACCTTCAGGCCGCTGCGTTCGAGGTTCAACTCGAGGGACATACCCTGAGACCACGTGCCCTTGATTTGCGCCGCATCGGCGGTGAGTGTGCCTTCGTAACTGCCGTGCTGCACGGCGTCTACCGTGAGGCTGAGCTTCGAGTCTTTCAATGTCACCGAGGCGAGGGGAATTCCGTTGGCTCCCTGGTCGACGCTGTCCATGGTGCCGCTCAGAGCTCCGTCGCTACCCGCGGTGAAATGGAAGGCCACGTGGAGTTCTGGGCCACCGGCGCTGAGGGTGCCATGCCAGTCGCCGGCGATCTGCGGTGACTGCGCCCGCTGGGGAAGCGGCCTGAAAGCGTTTCAGAGTCAAATCCACAGGCGCCTGTTCCGGCTCAGTCTCGGTCCATGTCCCGGTAACCTCGTTTCCCTCAGCGGACACCTTTCCCGCCAGGGAGCCGCGCAGGGCCATGTCTTGACCGTTGGGCTGGATGATTGTGTCGATGGTCACGGTGAGGTCAGAACTGTTGAGCGTCATCGACTTGACCTTAATGCCGAAGACGCCCTGGTCAATGTTGTCGCACGTGGATGTGACCCCGCCGTCAGGGGCCTTCACCACGTGCCACACGAGACGGAAGGTTTGACTGCCGACCGACAAATTGCCCTGCCAATGACCGACGAGCTGGGCCTGGGCCGAGCAGAGCCGCGTGAGTGTCAAGGCCATCAAAGAGGTGAGAGCAAGGTAATTAGGAATGCGCATCCGCCGGCGCCCTGGAAGTTCAATCGCCTGGACTACCCGCTGTGCAAGCCGACGCGCAAGCGCCTACAATGCTCCATGTCATGGCAAAGGCAACGGCAAAGATATTTGAGGTGGCTTGCCCGGACTGCGGGGCAATGCTGATGATCGACGGAGCTACGGGACTGGTGGTGAGCCATACCCCGGCTCCCCGCAAACGCATGTTTGAGGACCTGGAGACGGCGGCGAAGGCCATGCGCGAGCAGGAAGAGCGCAAGGAGTCCATCTTCCGCCAGAGCGTAGACGCGGAGCGCAACAAGGCAGATCTTATGGAGAAGAAATTCGCCGAGGCGCTGCGCAAGGCAAAGGATGCTCCGGAAGGCAAGCCTCTCCGCGAGTTCGACCTGGACTGATTTCCCTTGAACGGCGCGGCTGCATGCCGGACCACCGGCCGCGGAATCGAAGCATCTGTCTACTGACACCGGCACGTTCCGTTCAGCCAGGATTGGGGCGGGACACGAGGCAAAGAGGAGAAACTATGAGTGCGACTGCTCCACCGCTGGCTCAATCGGTGAATTATCCTCAGAGGCAGATGGAATCCCGCGAGGAATCAAGATCCCGTGCAACCAGAACCGACCCGGACTGGATGCGGATCGGCGTGGGAAGCACACTGCTGGCTGGGTCGCTGCTGCTGCTGACCGGCAAGCGCAAGGCCGGCCTGCTGGCGACGTTTGCCGGAACCGCGCTCGCGATGATTGAGCACAAGGAAATTGTGCGCGAGTGGTGGGAAACTCTGCCCGGCTACCTGGAGAACGCGCAGCGCGTGCTCGACCAGGCTACGGCGACCATTGATGATCTCAACGACAAGCGCGACAAAATCATGTCGTTGTTGAGGAAATAGAGACCAGCCCCGCCTGCGTGCCCAACTGCCGCCGCCCCGCTTCGCTGATGCGGTGGGGCGTCCACTTCGGCTCCCAAACCAGGTTCACTTCAACCCTCGAGATGTCCGGAATGCCCGCAAGGCGGTTGCTTACCTGTTCGACGATGAGCCCATTGGCCGGGCTCTCCTCAGTTGCATGGGTCATGGTGACCTTGACCCACTGCCGCGGCCACGCCGGCGCGGAATCAGGATCAGAACCGGTCTCGACGGCGTAGATCACGCCCAGATCGACGAGATTCAGTTTCACTTCCGGGTCGAAGCAGTCGCGGAGGGCGGTCAGGATTTCTGAGTCGGTGAGCATGATGTCCAGCTTGTAGCTCGTAGCCTATAGCACTGCTGGCTACAGGCTGTGGGCGGCTCAGTTCTTCCGCTCCACCAGATAGCGCGCAACGGACTTAAGCCCATCGGCGCGGCAACCGAAGGGAACGAGCGCGGCGAAAGCCTCCTCAATCAGATCCGCGGCGTCCCGCTGGCTCTGTTCGATCCCGAACACGGCCGGCCACGTGGCCTTCTCCGTAGCCTGATCCTTGCCCGCTGTCTTCCCCAGGTGCGCCGAGTCGACTGTCATGTCGAGCACATCGTCGACGATCTGGAACGCCAGCCCGGCCTTCCGGCCAAAGATATCGAGACTGGCCACCTCGACTGCGGTCGCCCCGCCAAAGACGCCCCCAGCAACCACGCTCACGCGAATCAGTGCACCGGTTTTGGCGCGGTGGATAGCTTCCACCAGCTGCGGCGTGGGCTTTTGATGTTCACTTTCAATATCGAGGACCTGGCCGCCGATCATGCCGTCCACGGTGCCTACGGCATTGGCAATCAGGCCGACAATCTGAACCGTGGCAGCAGGCGGACAGGCAAGTCCCGCCAGCACTTCGAAGGCGCGTGTTTGCAGGGCATCGCCGGCGAGAATCGCAATGGCCTCGCCAAACGCCACGTGGCAGGTCGGCTTGCCGCGCCGCAGCTCGTCGTTGTCCAGCGCCGGCAGATCATCGTGGATCAGCGAGTAGGTGTGCAGCATCTCGATGGCCGCGCCCAGGTTCTCAATGCCCGCAGGGAGCGCGCCGGCAACCGTGACAGCAGCCTGCATGGCCAGCACGGGCCGAAGGCGCTTGCCACCGGCAAACGTCGAGTGGCGCATGGCTGCATGAACGGATGCCGGCACGGTTTCGGCGGACGGAAGCAGTGCCTCGAGCGCACGGTCGGTGAGCTCTGCGCCTTCCTGGATCAGGGATTTTACGTCGGAGGGCATTCGCTTCATTTTAGCTTAGGCTGCGGGCTTCGCCGGACGAGCAAACCGAGGGCCGTGATAAGCAAGGCGGCGACGACACTGATCCATCGACCTATTTGCAGGTCGGGCGTAGTGGTCCAGTCCGCGGTCACTGAGACGGGGCCAGCTGGAACCGGCACCGCCATCAGGCCGTCGTCGCGGACGGGCCGCTGAGAAGCAGGGTTGCCGTTGACGTGTACGGACCAGGCCGGATATTCGCGCAGGCGCAGGATGAGGAATCCGGCATGCGAGGCGTTGGCGTGCACCCGCTTGTGCTCAACATCGCCCATGCCGGGAACCGGATCGAAGCGGAAGGTAGCCTGGCAGCTTTCCTGCTCCGGTGTCCACTGCGGGGTCAGGTCCGGGTCGCCTGCGCCCAGAGGTACTGATGAATTTGAGACCAGGCAGGCGGCAGGCAAGTCGGTAGCCACCAGCGAGTCGTCGGCGCTTGGCGGGGCATACTCGTCGGTGCCTTCAAACCCCGTGCCGTTTCGAAATGCGCCAAACATGCCCAGCACGGAGTCCTCCGGCGCGCAGGTCTGGTGGAAGGCAACTCCGGCAAAGCCGGCAGATCCCAGGAACACCAGGCAACTAGCAACCACCACCAAGCTCCGCCGCCAGCGGATTTGCATCCAAACCGCGCCGGTAACAAAGATGGCCATGGGTGCCTCGAGAACTAACAGCCAACGCCACGGAAACTGCAGAAAACGCAGCTTTGGCAGCAGGTTCCATATGGGAAGAGACAGCGGCAGCTGCAGAAAGATAATGGCGATGGTAATTAGCAACAGAGGAACCCACCAGCTTCTGCCGCCCGGCAGGCGCCGCCTGCGCCAACACACGAGAATGGCGATGAGCGTGACGGCAAGCATGGCTACAGAGACCGCCGAGACCTTCCACAACTCAATATCGTGCTGCTGAAGGGCGGGGTCGGCGTGGCGGCCGAACAGGAAGCTGTTTTCGACCAGCAGACCGGGATCGTCGGTGGCCTGGCGGATGGCAACCCATCGCTGCTCCCACGCAGCCGGGACCAGGTAGAACGCGGCCAGTCCCAGGCCCAGCGTCGCGCCCGCGAAGGCGCGTAAGACCGGAATCCACGAGCGGGACAGCAAGGCGACAGCGACCGCAACGGCGGCAAGCAGGTAGCAGGCCATCACGCCGACGGGCGCATTCGACAGCCAGGCGCCGGCAACCACCACGGCCAGGGGTAGCGCCGATCCAGCGATGACCCGCCGGATCATGGAATCGCCTGCGGCCGAGTCCCGCCGGCCTTCTCTCAGGATCAGAAGCAGCAGGAGCGGGATCCAGAAGCCGCCTGTCAGCTCAGCGTAAGCCGAGCGCTCGTAGACAGTAAACAGGGTATATCCGGAGAACATGGCGAAGCAGCCAGCTAGGGTGGCGGGGCGATCGCTCATCACCTGCCGCGCCAATGCGCGCGTGGCAAGGCCCGTTGCGGCCAGTAGCAAGACTGTGAGAACGAACGGGACGTGCTCCCAGCTGAACACTCTTCCCAGCGCCGCACCCAGCATCCAGGTCAGGGGAGGATAGAAAATAAAGCGCGGCTCGCCTGCACCGTAGTTGGGGCTGGCGGTCCAGTGGGGATAGAGAATACCCTCCCGCCAACTATGCAGCGCATCAAACCACGAAACCAGGTGAAAGTCGAAGTCGTGACCGCAGGAGAAGTTGAAGATACGCAGCGGCGCGGTGGCAACGGCTGCGGCGACCAGCAGAATCGCCGGTTGTACGAAACGCCGGACGCCCCCTATCCCCTGTTCCCCATTCCCTATTCCCTGTTCTTTCATGGCAACAAGCGCAGAGTATGGAGTGCGTTTGCTGCTACGGCCGCCGGGCTGAACGGCAAGGCGAAAGTCGTCCCGTTGTACCAGTCGTTCCACTGATCGCGGTAGTAGCGGCTGTAGGGGTTGCCGCTTTCACCGAGCACGATGTTCTCGGTCGATCCGTCAACGTTGCTCCAGTCCATTGTGAAACGCTGCGACGGGCCCAGTGTGTTGCTCACCTGCTTGACTGTGGTGGTATCGCCGCTGAGGGGCAGGCGGCCTGTCCCGGCCATGCGGCTGATGACCGGCAGAAACGGAGCGAGCGGGTGTTCGATGTCGACCACGTGCCAGCTCCCGTAGGTCCAATGCGTCAGATCGGCGGGGGCATCGCCGTGCTTCATCCCGCGGCGAACAGCCTCAGTCAGCACCGCGTCCCAGTTCTTGTAGCCGGGCGGGAGCCAGTCCGTGTCGCCGTGCATCACAATCTCTTCCTCGGCAAAGTCCTTCTCGCTCCAACGATAATCATCTGCCATCTTACCCAGCTTGGGTTCAAGGATCAGCGGCCACAGCGCGTAGCGGGCCTGGTCCACGATCGAAGCGGCGGCGGAGTCTGTGGTCAGCCGGCCGTCCCAGCTGCGCATCAGGTCGGCTGCTTTCCTCAGGTGATCGTCCACGTTCTCGGCATGGTCAATAGCGTAGGCGAAGCGGTGCGCCAGTTCCTGGTCAACCTCGCTGTAGATGTCGGTTTGCACGGCCAGCGCGTCCTTGGGGGTGAGGTGGTCGTGCCCCTGGAGCAGCTTGTAAATGCGCTCGACGCGGTAAGGAGGAGCCCAGTCCAGGCTGATGGGGTAAGGCGACTTGTCGGTGGTGACGCGCGCGTTGGCCGTGGCCAGGAAGCCGGAAGGTGGGTCGAAGGCATTGGGCATTGCATCGAAGGCGATGTACCCCTGCCACTCGTGCTGCCCGTCACGAATGGGTACGCCTGCCAGGCCGCCGGGGCGCAGGGGTAGTTTGCCCACGGCGTGATATGCGATGTGGCCTTGGTCGTCCGCGTAAACCACGTTTTGCGTGGGCCAGTACCAGTTGCTCAGCGCCGCGGAGAACTCAGTCCAGGTCTTTGCGGTGTTCATGGCGTAGAGCGGCATGGAGTTGAACGTGGGGTCGTAGAGGGTCCACTTCAATGTGACGAACTGCGGCTCTTTGCGAAAGATGGGAGCGATGAGCGGCCCGTGGTCGGTCGATTGCACGTCAACGGAAACATCGGTCCCCCCGCGAACGTGAATGATCTGATGATCCACGGCGAGCGGCTTCCATGAACCATCGCCGACCTGATAGTTCCCCTTGCCATCGAGCTTGTCGCGGTAGAGGTCCTGCACGTCGCCGTAAAGCGCGGTGAAACCCCAAGAGATATGCTCGTTATGGCCTGCGATGACCATGGGCATTCCAGGCAGCGTCACGCCTGCGGCGTGGAAGCCAGGGGCCTCGAGGTCCGCCATGAACCAGATGTTGGGTTCTGCGAATGCAAGGTGCATGTCATTGGAGAGCAAGGGTTTGCCGCTGACCGTGTGCTTCCCGGCGATCACCCAGTTATTCGAGCCCACGGCGCAGTTGTGACAGGAAGGGAGGCCGAGTTCGGCGCGTAGTTCGGCCAGATTGAGGGGTTCTGCGGTGGGTTGATGGAGGTGCGTCTGGGTACGCTCTTCGTCGTCGTCGCCGCTGCTGGGTGGCGGGGCGGGCTGGGGTTTTGTGAGATCGATGACTTCGCCGGTCGGGGGGCGGTCCCTCCAGGAGCCTACTGGGTAAAGCTCGGCTTCGAGCCTGGGGTTGTTCAGCTTGGCGGAGATCTCCTCGCGCGCCAGCTTCACGTCCCAATGGCTGTCGAGCATGTCCACCATCATCATGGCGATGCTCATGGAATCGGCGCCCTTCCACGGCTTCGGTTTGTAGCCGAGGATGCGGAACTCGACTGGCAGGGAATCCTGATGTTGCGAGATGAAGAGGTTCACACCGCTCGCATAGTCGTCGAGGCGGCGGCGATCGTCGGGGCTGAGGTTGGCGTAGATGCGTTGGGCGATCTTGCGAAAGCCCATCACGCGCTTCACCTTGTCTACGGGGACAAGCCGCGACCCGAGCACCTCGGCCAGCTCGCCGTTGGCGCTGCGGCGATAGAGGTCCATTTGCCACAGACGGTCCTGGGCGGTCACGTAGCCCTGGGCGATGAAGAGATCGTCCTGGGTTGCAGCGGCAATGTGGGGTACGCCGTGGGCATCGCGGCGGACCGTTACCGGCGCGGTGAGGCCGGTGATGTGCAGGTCGCCGTCGAGCTGCGGCAGGGCGGCCATGGATGCGGAACGCATCCACAAAACGCCGATGCCGGCGAGGATCAGGACTAGCAGCACGATGCCGGCGAGAGTACCCAGCAAAATGCGAAGCCAGCGGAGGGTGCGGCGTCGCGGCGGACGAGCGGAGGTCTTTGCGGAGGCGGATGCGAGCGAATCTGAATCTGTCATTGGTCATGAACAGGATACCGCCCGACGGAGTTCCTCGCATTAGACGGCCTCCTAGCGACGAAACGGCAGTAACAGGTGCGGCCGGTGGGTAAAGGCATGCGGCCGAAAGGCAATTCCCGCGCCCACACCTCGGTTCAAGTTCGGCGACGGGAGAAGGACGAACGGCGAGAAAATGGCTCCAGTGACAACGGCCCCAATGAGGCCGGCTTTTGTGGCGTTCCCGGCGTCGGTTTGTGCCGTGGCGCAAAGGCCGGTGATGATGCCGCCGCCGATCATGGCCGACAGCAGGCCGGGATGCCAGTTGCGCGGAGGCCGCACCACCGCCACGTTGATCACGCTGGCGCGCTCGAAGCGGTAACCGGTGCCCTCCGGAGTGCCCGGCGGATCGCAGAACAGGAAGGCATCCGTCGCGCCCGCAAAACGGCATCGCAGCCTCGGACCGTAGGTGTTGGTGACCAGGACTTCCTGGCCGTCGGCGATCTGCCGGAAGCGAATCCACGTTGCATCAGATGGGCCGACTTGCGTCGCGGACGCCGGGTTCGAGGTAGATTGCGCGGGCACAGCCGACTCGGCGGGCAGCGGCGCGGGCGGCAACGCCTGCGCAAACGCGCCCGCGGGCAACATGGCAATGGCGAGGAGCATGAGGCTGGAGTTCTTCATACCTCGCAATGGTAGGCGCGAGTCAGATTGCCCGGTGAGGCCGCGTGGGACAGTTTCCGGTGTGTCACAGCTCGTGGCTGTCAGCGCGCGGGAGACGGAATTGCGCCCGCTTCATGCAGGGCCGCTTCCGCATTGCGAAGCTGTGCGATGGCCTCTTCTGCGAGCAGGCGGAAGACCAGCGCGTGGCAGCCCCGGGGAAGCTCTCCGGCCGTAATCACGTCACATACCACCGCGGAGGTCGCGGCCAGGCCGCGCTTCCAGCCGGCGTGTGTGGCGTCGGATAACAGCAAGCTCTCAGGAGCAAGGCCGGCGGCGATCAGCATGGTTCTGGCGACGCGCTGGAACTCCGGCCAATGCGAGGCGATTCCAACCAGCACGCCAGGAGGCGCGGGCAGATAGCCGCCCAGCGCGGGCGCCACCGGATGTACCTGGAGAACCGTCAACTCGGTTCCTGCCGGCAACAGCTTGCGCACCGCTGTTGCCCTGCTGGGCAAAACCACCGGCATGGCGGCGTCGAGAGTGTTCGCCTGGCCGCAATCGTTTGGGGAGCAGCCAGAGACGGGCAGAGACAGCCATTGTTCCATCTCCTCAATCACGATGCGGCGCAATTCCGGATCGGGCTCGATCACCAGCCATCGTCCAGCCGGCTCCAGCTGCAACCAGCGGCGGAGGCGGGCGCGGACAATGGACGACGGCGCGCCGAGCTTGCGCGCCTTGACCACGAGGTCGCCAATCAGCTCGTCGACGGCAAGCTCCGGCGTATGCGGCTTGGGCGGCCGAGTGGCGCGCACGTAAACGCCGCTGCCGTGGCGAAACTCCAGCCAGCCCTCCTGTTCAAGCTGGCGATAGGCAGCGCTGGCGGTGTTGGCGTGGATGCCGAAGCGGCGGGCCAGATCGCGCGTGGAGGGCAGGCGCTGGCCCGGCGCTAGGTCGCGGCACACGATGCCCAATACGACCTGCGTGGTGAGCTGCTCGCGCAGGCTCACCTCTCCGGTGCGGTTGAGCCAGAGTCGCATCGAGTTCCTCAACTCGCCACGTTTTCAGCAACCGGCACAGACGCGAAATCGCGGCGCTTGCGGCCGTAGAGCAGGATCAAGGCCAGCAGCAGCAGGGCGACGATGGGCAGAACAAGGATGCTGCCCTCCGGGCCGTCGGTGCCGCCGCTCCACAAGGCGGATCCAGCCGGATTGGTGGTGAGCAGATGGCCGCGCGCTACAAAACCGCTGTCGGCGGTGCCGTAAAAGTAGGACTCAGCCCAATCCCATGCCGCGTGGCAGCCGATCGCCCACCATGCCGAACCAGTGAGGCGCACGCTTACGCAAAACACGAAGCCGATCGCCCCGGCGGCAAGAATGCCGATCCAGGTTTCGCCGTTGTTGCCCGTGTGAATGAATCCGAAGAGTGTGGAGCTCGCCCAAGCCGCCTGTCCAAAGCTGCTTCGGCGCGATTGACTCAGGTGGAGATAGAGGCAGGGGACGAGACCCAGCGCGCTCATCGCGTAAACTCCGACGGCGCCATGGCTGCCGGAGTGGATAAGGTCCCAGAGGCACATGGCCGATACAGCAACGAGCGCCCACCAGAAGTTGATGCTGCGCGTAAACGTGAATTGCAAATAGCAGCGGAAGCTTCCCTCCTCAGTGAGCGCAACCAGGAGAAATGCAACAGCCCATAGTCCCGCGTACCTGAAGAGGTGAGCCCAGTCATGCGGCGCCTGATTGAAGCGGATCCATCCGCCCCAGGCCATGACCCCCACAAGCACGGAGAGCGCGGCGAATCCTGAGATGAGGCCGCTAACAAAGCGCGCGGTGGCGGCCGGACCGGCCAGGTAATAGTCGAGGAAACGCCGCCGCTCGAGTCTGGCCATAATCGCCAAGGTTGCGGCGAGCCCCAGTACCCATGGGCTCTCGTTCACTATGGAGGATGCGGCGGTCTCCTCGGCCAGCTCGACGTGCAACACGTTCGTGAGCAGGAACGAGACAAAGATTCCAAAGATGTTCGCGAAGAGATAGAGAAGCACGACAAAGAGCAAAGCGGACCAGCCTGCGCGGAGGCCCTGCGGTCCCAGGAACATCCATAAAGGGTCGCCCTGCTCAGGCGGCGAAGAGGAACGCGCAGGAGCAGATTCGTTCCCAGCGGGCGGATCGGAGGACCGGTTCGTGAGACTACCGGAAGCGTCGCGTTCGGGATCGCCAGGTTCCCTGTTGGTGGGTTGAGTCATTGGCTCGAAAGAGTTTTACTGCATCTACTCTACGCCAGTGGGGGTGCGGGAGTTTCGATCCTCGTCACCGGTCAGCGCATCGTCGGTCACGCAAGCGCCGCCTTCTTTCGGGGCTCACGCAGGAGCGCGTTTTGCTTCCTAATGGTTGGCGCGGAGGTGACGACAGAGGGGATTTGTGGCGCGTCTGCGGGCGGCGGATGGGTCGCACCCAGGTCAGCGTTCAGTCTCGGTAACCTCCAACTTGTCCCCGCGCCTTGACACAATCAGCCAAGCCCTTGATGCTAAACAGTTCCAGGATTTTTCGCTTTCCGGAACGGAGGAAGTGCAGGCTTGCAGGTTCGGGTGTTTTACCACGACAAATGCTTTGACGGTGCCTGCTCGGCCTCCCTCTTCACGCGCTTTCATCGTGAGTGCGTCTCCAGCGGGGCCTCGTATGAGTACCACGGGCTGGTGCACCGCGCCGGGGCGCTGTTCAACGAAGCCGAGTTTACGGGTGACGAGAACGCAATCGTTGACTTCAAGTATTCGGCCTCGCCCAGGATCACGTGGTGGTTCGACCATCACCAGTCTGCGTTCCTCACTCCGCAGGATCACGAGAGCTTTCTGGCATGCCAGCGCGATCCAGTTTGCGCAGCGCACAAGTTCTTCGATCCCACGTACACCTCGTGCACCAGTTTTCTGGCGTTCATCGGCGCCACGAAGTTCGGCTTCGATACCAAGCCGGTCGCCGACCTGATTCACTGGGCCAACATTGTGGACGGCGCGCAGTATGAGAGCCCTGAAGCCGCGGTGGAAATGGCCGCCCCGGCCATGAAGCTCACGCTGGTGATCGAGTCGACGCAGGATCCGGAGTTTATTCCGAAGCTGATTCCGCTGCTCACAGAAATGTCACTGGATGAAGTGCTGGCGCAACCCTTCGTGGCGCAACTCGTTCCGCCGCTGCTGGAGCGCCACAAGCAGGCGCTCGAACTCATCCGCAGCCGCAGTGAAGAGCGCGACGGCACCATCTTCTTCGACATCACCGACCACCCGCTGGAAGGCTTCAATAAGTTCATCCCCTACTATCTGCACCCAAATGCCACGTATTCGATCGGGCTGTCGAAGTCGAGTTTTCGTACCAAGGTTGCGGTGGGTTCGAATCCCTGGACGAAGGCCGATCCGGCGAAGATGGTAAACCTTGCGCAGGTCTGTGAACGCTACGGCGGGGGCGGGCATGCTCGCGTGGGCGCCATCAGCTTTCCTCCCGACCAGGAAGAGAAAGCGCGCGCGGCGGCGGCGGAGATAGTGGCGGAGCTGCGAGCGAAGAAGCCTTTCTGAGGATCGCGATTTGCGAGGCCCCGTGGATTCTTTCTCGACATCGCGCTCGGACGAGCCCCGGAGCGACTACCTGTTCACCTATGGAACTCTGCAGCCGGGCCGCGCGCCAGCCGAGATTGCGAACGTGGTCGAGCAGCTGCCGCTTTTGGGCCGCGGGTATGTTTACGGGACGCTCTTCGATTTCGGTCATTATCCCGGCGCGGTGCTTGATGTTTCCAGCACCACCAGAGTTCCAGGCGCGATTTACAAGCTGCCGCCTGATCAGACGCTGCTAGCGCAGCTTGATGACTACGAAGAGTATTCTCCCGAGTCGCCGGAGACGAGCCAGTTCATCAGGGAGTTGCACCCGGTGCACTGCGAAGACGGTCGAACCGTTTCGTGCTGGGTCTACGTGTACAACGAGAGATTCCTAGATAGATTCCCCCGCTCGTGAGTCTTTGATCGGCATTGGGGGCAGCAGTTAGCAGCTCCCCTGCCACTCCACCCGGCATGCGGGTCCGCACCGGGCGGTTCGAGAAGTTGAGGTCATGTGAGACGTGGGAAGCCGAGAGAGTCGAAGTACTTGACCGTGAGGATGCGATTCAACCCAGCTTCGCTGTGCCTCCACCAATGCCCTGCGCCGCCTGCCATTAGCGCGGCTTGCTCATGAGTTGCACCGAGGCTTCTGAGGCGGCTATAAATGGTCGTCCCTGTGCGCCAGTGTTTGAGCTGTATGGCTCTAAGCCGATGGCGAACCCACGAATCCAGATTTTTGAACGTTTGAGGGGTTTGTGCCAGGCGGAAGTAAGACTTCCATCCTGGCAGGTATTCCCGCATTTGTTCAGCCACCTGGGTCATGCCTCTTCCGCCGACTCGTTTGGTGATGGTTTTAATGCGCTGCTTGAACGTTTCGATAGCCTTGGGGGCCACAGCCATCTTAACCGTGTTCCCGGTCCACCGCCGAAGGCAGTAACCAAGGAACTTACGGCCGAAGACTGATCCCACTTCGGTCTTCTTTTCGTTCACCCGAAGGTGCAGCTGCGCATACAGCTTCCGCATCCACCGCAGAACCCGTTCGCCAGCCTTCTGACTGCGCACGTATACGTTGCAATCGTCGGCATAGCGAACAAAGCGGTGGCCGCGTTTTGTTAGCGCTTGATCCACTTCGTCGAGCAACACGTTGGCCAGCAGTGGCGATAGTACTCCCCTTACACAAAAGGTAATTTCGAATTTGAGCGGGTGGTGAGGGGTTGGCGAACGAGTTACGCGGTCCTTGACCTGCGCCTTAAGAGGTAATACGTTTATGGCACATGGCTCGATCGACCAAAGCGGACAAGGCTCGGCAGCTAAACGCCGCGTACGCCATGTTGCAGCGCGATATTCCGTTGTCCGAAGCTATGCAGCACCTGTCGCGAGAGTTCGACCTCTCAGAGCGGCAAGCGTACCGGTACCTGGAGGAAGCGACTCATCTGGACCGACCGGTCGAAGTGTGCGAGATTACAGTCCCGATCACACTCAAGCTTCCGGCGGGGACGGCAAGCCTTCTTCGGGCGTATGCGAGAAGAAGTGGTCTGACGATCGGAGCGATCGTGACGCATGCGTTGGCCGCGTTTCTGAGTACTCAGAGACGGCATGGCTGAGCCGCGCGCCAGACACGGCCCGCTTCAAGTTCTCCTTGACTATTCGTTTGATCGCCTGCACGACTCGAAAATCGCCCAAGCCTACAGCCTTCTGGTGCCTGGTCGGCAGCGTCCCACCGGCGGTAATGTAAAGGAGCTTGATCATGAAAATGGCGGCAATCTACGCACGAGTATCGTCCGAGCAGCAACGGGATGCGAACACGATAGCGAGTCAGACGGCATCGCTGCTCGAGTTCGCCAAGAATCAGGAACTGGAGGTCCCAAAAGAGTGGGTCTTCGAAGATGACGGCTATAGCGGAGCGACGCTGGAGCGACCTGGCCTTGAGCATGTAAGGGACCTTGCCGCCGAAGGACAGATCCAGGTGGTGCTGGCATACTCGCCGGACCGGCTGAGTCGCAAATATGCGTACCAGATTTTGCTGATGGAGGAACTGGCGCGCAACGGAGTCGAGACACTGTTTGTCAAAGCGCCGCAGGGATCCAGTGCAGAAGATCAATTGCTTGTGCAGTTTCAGGGGATGATAGCTGAGTACGAACGGGCTCAGATCCTGGAACGATCGCGCCGCGGTAAACGGCATCGGGCACAGTCGGGCGAAATCAGCGTGATGAGCGGCGCTCCGTATGGATATCGCTATATTCGCAAGACCGACGACGCGCCTGCTGCGTATGTCGTGCTTGAAGGCGAAGCCCGGGTGGTTCAGCGCATCTACGAGATGTACACTGTAGAGGGTCTCAGCATCGGCGAGATTACCCGCCGGATCAACGCCGAAGGCATCCCGACTCGCAAAGCAAGCGCCCGATGGGAACGGTCGACCGTCTGGGCAGTGCTGCGCAATTCTGCCTATCGTGGTGTTGCCTGTTTTGGTAAGACGCGCGTCTCTTCGCGGGAGCGTGTCATCCGTTCGCAGCGTCGACGGGGTGTGGTTACACCCAACATGACAGCAGGGCACGAGCGCCCACGCGAAGAGTGGATTGAAATCCCCGTGCCAGCGCTGGTAAGCGAGGAAAGCTTCGCCCGTGCACAGGAACTCCTGCAGGAGAACAAAAATCGATCGCGCCGCCGCACCATCGAGCCGAGTATCGTGCAGGGGATGGTCAGCTGTCAGAAGTGCGGCTACGCCTTCTCGCGCACTTCCACCTACACCACCGCACGCAAGATCCACTACTACAAATGCATTGGCTCGGATAGCTGGCGAAAACTCGGCGGTCCCGTTTGTGATAACGGCCGCTTTGTTCGTCAGGATCTGCTCGATCAAATCGTCTGGACCGAGGTGATACGGCTACTGGAAGACCCCTCACTGATACAGCAAGAACTTGACCGTCGCCTCGCAGCTGCTCGTTCGTCTGATCCAGCAAAGAAGCGTGAGCAGAGTCTGCAAAGAGAATTAGCGCATGTGGGCAAGGGCATCGAACGACTTCTCAGCGCCTACCAGGAGGCACTCATGTCAATCGAGGAGTTGCGCGAGCGGATGCCAGCATTACGCCAGCGTGAACAGGGGCACTCCGTACTGAGTTGCAGGCAATTGCTGACCAGGCCAACGAACGGGCAGTCTTCCTGCGCCTGGCAGAGACCCTTACGGCGTTCCGTGCCCGACTGCACGGCGCTGCTGATACGCTAAGCATCATTGAGCGCCAGCGAATCGTACGGCTCGTGGTGAAGGATGTCCTCATAGGGGACGACACCATCACAATACGCCACAGCATTCCGATCTCGCAGGGGGCCCCGCAAGGCGGTTGTCCACCGCCAAGTCCGGCTGGCGGGCCAAATTACCTTTAGTGTAAGGGGAGTGAGCGGACCGCCTTGCGGCGTACCTTCATCGCGTGCCATAACCACTCCACCTGACATGGCGCCGGCTTTCAGGTAGCTCCGAATTAACCGCAGAACGGCCTTGTCGGATATTCGCCTGGAGAGCCTTTCCATGAGGATGTCATGATTGACCCGATCGAAAAACTTTTCCAGATCAACTGGTTGCCCAGCTACTACGGCGGCTGCTGACTTCTCACTCCGATTTTTCGATCGTTGCCCTTTCAGGCCTTAAGCGAGATCTCCCCAGGTAAGAACGTGATCCTTCTCCGTACAACCGCCACATCTACGTGATATTCCTTTGACCACATAAGCTTCGCAGTGATGTGCCTGCTCGCCTTGGAAAGTCACGCCTCATATCTGATTTTTGTTCATCGGCTCACGGTTTCGCTCTACGCTTCCTCTCCACGTTCGGTCACCCTCACGCAGTTGCGCTTCACTTCGCTCGCTGTGGTCAGCTCGCGGGAGGACTTCCACCCCCAAGATCACGCCCATGCTGGGCGCACACATCCTCCCCTCCCTGAAATAAAGGAAGGGGATTCCTACGATGGCCGCTAAGCGGCCATTTCGATGGGTTCCTGCTGCTGACGGCTTTACCTTGAAACCTTGAGGGTAACGAAAGGAATCCTGGCTTTTAAATTTCTTCTTCGGGGCCGGGCGGCCAGCCCGTCCTTCAAAGAAATTCTTGAACGCCACATCAAGGTCAACGATCGCCGATTGAAGGACCTGGGAATGGATCTCATATAGCCAAGGATTTTCCTGCTTCCAGCTTTTAAGAATAGGGTTTGTCTGATATTGACCTACCCACTTGGGAAGGAATAAAGCCTTGTTAAGCCTTGTTCCATACATATCGTTTCGCTCCTGCAAAGCGAAACAACGCCCGGCGCGCAGTGCCATCCGGCATCAATTCGTTTGGAACGCCTTTTGAATCAACATGGCATCTTCGCCTATTCTACGCTTTTCCGATGTGACCCTCAAGAACGCCGGGCGCTCGTCGGATCCCATCCCTGGGCTTATATCTCCGCCCTGAAGGACGGAGGTTTACGCTCCTCAAAGGCTAAACTTTCACGTGAAGGCTCGGCCAGTCGGCTCTGCGACGCTCTCGGAATGCTGCAATGCCTTCCTTGAAGTCCTCGGCAGATCGCTGCTCCGCGTTGACCTGGATGGCGTCTTCCAATTCGTCATCGAGACGCCTCCGGGAGTGCATGGCGAGAAGCCGCTTGATCTGATCCATCGCCTGCGGGCTGTTCATCAACAGGCATTGCGCCAGCGCATGGGCGGTCTGCATCAGCTCTTCTGCATTCACAATCTGGGTCACAAGGCCGAACTCGAGCGCCTCATGGGCTTTCATCAGCCGGCCGGAGAGCAGAATCTCACGAGTGCGCTTTTCGCCCACCTGGCGCAGCAGAAATGACGCCGCGAGAGCTGGTACAAAACCGACCTTTACTTCGGTGTAACCGAACTTGGCTTCAGGAACCGCCAGTGTGAAGTCGGGAATGGTGGCCAGGCTCATGCCTCCGGCGATGGCATGGCCGTTCACTGCGGCAATCACCGGCTTGGGGAAGTCGTAAAGGGTACGCAGAACGCGGGCCATATTCTCGGAGTCCTGCCGGTTCTCCTCCGGCGTATGAGCCCGGATCGTGGCGAGGTGCTCCATGTCAAGCCCGGCGCAGAATGCCGATCCTTCTCCGGTGAGAATCACCACACCGCAGTCACAGGTTTCCGCTTCCTGAATAGCCTGCGTCAGCTCTTCGATCAGGAGAGGGCACAATGCGTTGCGCTTGTCGGGCCGGTTGAGGGTAATGGTCTTGACGCCGTTTACAGATCTGGTAAGAACATGGCGGAAGAGGGTCATGCGCGCCTCCCGAATCCGTTTCCTGCCCGCTCGCTCACGCAACGGGTGTTGCTAATCGTAACTCAAATCCAGCTGTCGTTGTTGGCGATCAACATCCCTGGGACGTCTTTCAAAGTCCAAGGTCCGCGGAGCGCCTCTTCATTGCTTCGATGCAGAAGGCAATGTGCGCGTCGAGGTCCACTCCCAGTTCGGCTGCGCCCTGAACCACATCCTGGCGGTTGACGCCGCGGGCGAAAGCCTTGTCTTTCATCTTCTTCCTCACGCCCGCCACTTCCACATCGGCAATGGCCTTCGTCGGTTTCACCAGCGAGCATGCAGTCAAAAAGCCGGCCAGTTCATCGCAGGCAAACAGAACCTTGTCGAGATGCGTCACGCGCGGCGTTCCCGAGTATTCGGCGTGCCCCAGGATGGCAGAACGCAACTCCAGCGGCCATCCGAGCCGTTCCAGCTCCCGCACGCCAACGAAGGGATGTTCCTGGCGCGAAGGGTGGCGCTCATAGTCGAAGTCATGCAGCAGGGCGGTGGTCGAGTAGAGGTTCAGCAGGGAATCGCGCTCCTCGTCAGTCAGCCCAAGGCGGTCAGCTTCCGCCTCGCCGTAGGCGAGCACGCAGGCTTCCACGGCCAGCGCGTGTTTGCGCAGGCTCTCACCCTCGGTCCATTCCCGCAGCAGGCTCAGGGCCTGCTTCCGCCCGTATGGGTCAAGTTGGCTCATAGATTTTCTCCATGTTGCTGCATTTGGTTCGCGTTTCTTTGGGTTTTCCGGGGTATGATGGGTACAACTTGGGGTTGACCCTAAGTTCCTACTTGACAATTATGGTTCATTCCCCCGACAGTAGCACATGTAGTGGTGCAAATAGGCATCATGGAGAACCTGCTCTGGCTCTCCGCCAAAAATCTATGGCGACCGCTGTGGTGAGTCTTGAAGCTCGCGAGGTCGTGCGCTGCGAACACTGCACTCTGGTGCAGTACCGGACCAGCAATTCGCTGTGCCGCCGCTGCCATAAACCCCTTGAAATTGAAGAACCTGTCAAAGTTCTGGGCCCGGTGGCTGTACCGGAC
>Ga0206998_1062_pt1 | contig 19063 bp, 27 predicted proteins | sample Alteio_BWMinCont_FD_153309 | JGI IMG/M metagenome (GOLD analysis project Ga0206998, IMG submission 153309) | Enriched cells from forest soil in Barre Woods Harvard Forest LTER site, Petersham, Massachusetts, United States -... | ecosystem: Environmental > Terrestrial > Soil > Temperate forest >... | reverse complement strand
TGAACCAGACCTTCAGCTATGATGCCGACTACCGCCTGCTGACGGCTTTGGGAAAATACGGCGCAGAAGCCTTCACGTATGATGCGGATGGCAACCGCCTCAGCGCCACCGAGAAAGGCCGCACCAGCACCTACACCTATCTGGCTACGTCGAATCAGCTGACCAGCATCTCCGGCGACGAACCGCACAACTTCACCTACGACGCCAGAGGCAACACCATCGAAGACAGCAGCATGAAGTTCACCTACGACAGCCGCAACCGCAACAGCGCGATTGATATGCACGACGACCACGGCTTCGGCAGCGTCAAATACACGTACAACGCCCTCGGCGAAAGAGTCTCCAAAGACGACGAAGGGAGTGGCCCCGACCTTCGTCGCGGACGCGCCCATGACAACGACAGAGACCGTGATGACCACGATAGCAAGCACAAACACTTCATCTACGACGAACAAGGCCATCTGATCGCAGAAACAAAAGATGATGGCAACAATAGCAGAGAATATGTTTATCTAAATGATCTGCCGATTGTGGAAGTTGACGGCCAAGAAGTTTATTACATCCATACCGATCACTTAGGAACGCCGCAAAAGATGACAGACGACCACCAGAAAATCGTATGGGAGCGTGTTGCAGAACCCTTCGGCGAGACCGTCAGCATTGAAGGGCCAGCCGTTCTGAATTTGCGCTTTCCCGGTCAGTACCATGATGCCGAAAGCGGGCTAGACCAAAACGGATTCAGGAGCTATAGTACTGAATTGGGGAGGTATCCACAGTCGGATATGATTGGGTTACGCGGAGGCATAAATTCTTACGGGTATGTCGGGCAGAATCCGGTTAATAATGTTGACCCGATGGGATTAGAAAGCCTAATTTTGGAACCTAAGAACGATCCAGCTTATCCTGCTGATCAATCCTATAATAACTCTAATTACTATACCGTGGGAACTCACGGTTATGAACCGAACGATCCTGATAACGTCTTAGGCCCAAATGGGAAGCCTATGAGTGTTAGCGACCTTGGAAACGCCATTCTCGATAAGAATAATCAGAGTCCGTGGGATAGGAAACAGCCAATTCAGTTAGAGGTGTGCAAGGCTGGTGCGGGCGGAGATAGCAGCTTTGCGGCTCAGCTTAGTCAGTATTTAGCTGAACAAACTGGCAATGTCGTTACTGTCTCTGCATCACCCGATGATGTAACACTCTATAGCCTAAGCCCATTCAACTATTATATTTATACTATCGCTTATCCAGGACGAGGAGGATGGCAATCGTTTACTCGATCGCCTAAACAATAATATGGGTATTAAAACTTTCTATAGAAAGCCAAAGTATATTTTATTGATAGTTATTTTTGCTATTGTTCTAGCGCTTTTAGCTACAAAAATATGTATCTGCTCAAAATGCTTAAATAAAGATGGTGGTCTTCCTCCTTGCATTTGCCATTCAATGGCATCAACCATTGTGGATACTTTAATAAATAAAGAGAACATTGTTACGACAGAATGTAAATCAAAGGGTTCAGAGAAAATTGAAAACAGCCAGCATTCTCACTGACTATGAATTCCCCACGGCCAGCCAGACGGACTGGAACGGCAACAGGACCAAAGGGGTCGGAGTAAATTGAAACCACAGCATGAATAAATTTGTAGATCAAAGGGTCAGAGTAACTTGAAAAAGATAAATCTCGTTTTCTCTTTAGACGTATAATCGTAATCCAAACTAACTAATCCTTTATTAACCAACCTACCGCCTCTCCAATACAAACACCCATCCCCATCCTTTGGAACTTAATATATATGAAGTGCATTTGCTTCCTATCAACCAGAAGCAAAGGAGCTTGCCATGAAAACGTTTACCCGATTATTAAGTCTCACAATGCTTGCCGGCAGTCTGTTCGTTCATTCCCCTGCAAAGGCCGATACGGTTTACCATCGTGTGTACCACACGTCTACCGCCGCCGGTGACCCGTTTAGTATTTTGGATATACACCAGAACAATGTTCTGACCGAGGCAGAATATAATAATGGCGCCATGACGGCTCCTTTCAGCACCGTCGATACAAATCATGACGGGTTTATCACCAGGACGGAGTTTTACAGCTACTACCGCGCCAATACCCCCGTGAAGACGGCGGACCTCAATTTGATCATGCCGGCCGCCGGCGGCAGCGAGGACTACAATGACGACCAATGCAGGCCGCAGTATTAAATAGCCGAGCGGAATTATTAAAATAAAAAAGCCGGCCACTTTTACAGGTGGCCGGCTTTTCTAATAATATCAGGATAGTTTTTTAACTGCAGGAACCTGTTCCACAGGCAGATTCAGAATCTTCATCTTCGTCTTCATCTTTCATGCCGGCTTTTTTAGGGTCCTGGCCTCCGGGTGTTTTGACCCCCTGCTTGCCGGCGGCGCTTTTGTCAGAGCCTCCCGGTACGTTTGGGGGAACTTTTTGCTTTTGGGACTGTACGTCTTTTTGTTGTTCAGGCATGGCGTGTTTCCTTTCTTTCTTGAAAACCCATTAATCTATGGGCATGGGGCAAATGGCTGTTGCAGCTGAATGGTTCCCGCTCCGCTATCTTCCCCTATCTTTTGAAAACGGCGGAACGATTCCTGATGTGAACTGTTTGCTTAAGTGTCAAGGAACAAGGGAGACGGCATATGACCATCAAAAAAGTGGCAGAAGGCTATCGCTTGGAATCCAGAAAAACAGGCAGAAATCTGGGCACCTATAAAACAAAAGCCGAGGCGGAGGAGCGTGAGCGGCAGGTGCAGTACTTTAAAAAGAAGGCAAAAAGCAAATGACGCTCAACAGGATTTGTATCAATAGAAAGGATAACCCGATGAAATACCTCATGATGATTGCAGCAGCTTTGGTTTATTTCCTGCCCGTGACGGCGCATGCGGAAACTGTCGGGGAGCAGGTCAGCGCCATCCATAAAATGGAGAACGACACGCTGAACCGGCTTTACAGGGAAAAACCCGATACGGCGCGCGAGATCAAGCAGGCGGCCGGGTATGCGGTCTTCTCGACAGGCGAACTGGCCGTCGTGTGGGTGAGCGGCGGATACGGCCACGGCATTGCCCACAGCAACAAGAATGACAAAGACACTTATATGAAGATGGCGAAGGCCGGCGTCGGCCTTGGTCTCGGTGCGAAAGACTACAACACCGTTTTCATTTTTCATGACCCGGCAGCCTTCCGCGACTTTACGACCACAGGCCTCGATCTGTCAGGCACGGCTGACGTGGCCGCAAAGGCAGGCTCGAACGGCGGTGCCGCCAGCGGCGGTGCGGATGTCCTGCCCGGCGTGAATATTTACCAGCTGACCGACTCCGGATTGCTGGCGCAAGCCATGATCCAGGGCACCAAATACTGGCGCGACGACACACTCAACAATGCCAAGCTCAGTGATGCCCAGTAAGAAAATGCACACACGCAGGAAACCAGCGCCCGTTGAATCCAGAAATGGTTTTTTCAGGCGCTGGTTTTTTGCGGCGTTTTTCTGCGCTGCGTGTGCGGCGCCGGCGATGGCTTCTTCCCCTGTGCTGCCTGCAGTGACAGAGCCGCCGACACAGGAGCATCATGCCGGCAAAGTGATTTTTACCGAACTGGTGACGCCGGATATTGCCCGCGCCAAGAAGTTTTACGGCGGCCTCTTCGGCTGGACATTCCGCGATATCAATGACGGCAGATTGGAATATGCCGAAGCCTCTCTTGACGGCCGCCCGGTCGCCGGATTGATTCACAAGGCTATGACGCCGGGCAAGCCCGTGCAGCCTGCGTGGCTGACTTTCATGTCTGCGCGCGATGTCGATGCTAAAAAAGAACTTGCGCTGCAGAATGGCGCAAAACTTCTGTTTGGCCCGAAAGATATACCGCAGCGGGGCAGGGAGGCCGTTTTTGCGGATCCGCAGGGCGCTGTCTTCGCCATCCTTGCTTCCAGCAGCGGAGACCCGCCTGATGACTTGTCAGAGCCGGGGGAATGGATATGGAGCTCGCTCATCACGCGCGATCCGGATACGGATGCCGCCTTTTATCAAACACTGTTCGGTTATGAAGTTTTCGATTTACCCCCTGGCAAAGACAGCGGCGCGCAGCACCTTCTGCTTGCGTCCGACGACTATGCGCGCGCGAGCGTGAATACGCTGCCCGCAAAAAATCCGCATAACCATCCTCACTGGCTTAACTATGTGCGTGTTAAAGATGCGGCGAAGATGGCTGCAAAGGTAACGGCGCTCGGCGGCCATGTGCTGGTCAAGCCGCATCTTGACCGTCACGGCGGCAAAATCGCCGTTGTCGCGGACCCTCAGGGCGCGCCTTTCGGGCTGATTGAATGGACGAAGAAGGAAAGCAAGGAGGTGCATCAATGAAGCCCTCGCGCCTGTACAGGCCGGCAACCGGCATTGCGATTGCGCTTTTTGTGACCTTGTCATCCGGCTGCGTCGTCGCGCCGGATGGAGGGTATGCGTATAATAACGGATATCCCGGCTACTACGAGCCTTATGGCGCCTATTATGGCGGCTGGGGGCCTAACTACCTCGTGGCGCCGTTCTACATCGATGAGAACGAACGCCGGGAAGGCCGCTTTCGCGGTCACGATGAAGGTCGCGGCTGGGGCGGCGGCAATCCGGGGTTGCATGCCTTCAGGTCCGCGCCCGCCTCGCATGGGATGCCGTCAATTCCATCCCGCTCCAGAGGATCGCGCTCCGATTGAAGGTTTAAATGCAGCGTTAAGGTCATGATGAAATATAAAAAACAGATTCCAGTGAAAACCGGAATCTGTTTTTCTATTCTAGAGTGCCTGCAGGTTTAACGGAAATTCAACGGCACGACAATGTTGACGCCCGGCTGCGATGAATAATAAGCCGGCGGCGGCGGTTCCACGACAACGGGGGGCGCATACGTGACGTAAGGCTCTCCGTTCTCGTAAACCACCCGTCCATCATGCCAGTGCCGCTGATGCCATTCGCGGGCGTCTCTTGCATGACCGTGCCAGTCATCCCTGTCGGCCCAGGCTGTTGTCGCAGATGCACCGCTCAGGCCGGAAATAACCGTCAGGGTTAATACCGCTCTATAAAGGTTCGTTGATTTTTTCATGACAAATTCCATTTATCTTGACTGATTTTGGTCTTTTGATCTGTTTTCATTCGCAGTTTCCGCTGACGTGTCTCTCGCATTATCGCTGGCGGAATTATCTTCGCCGCCTTTGTCACCAACACGTCCTTCGTATTTGCCGAACATGTTGTCTGCGTTGCTCTTTTGATCGGGTGTCAGGCTTTTATAAAAAGTTTCAAAAGCAGGAATGAGCTTTCTGAGACCCTGGTCGTGGGCATAGGCTATCCTCTCATAGGATTTCAGGTCTTCGACAGCGGTGGCATTCTCTTTTTCGTGGCGGGCTTCCACAAGCTTATGTATGGACTTCTCGTTTTGCCTCATAACCTGGCTGACTTTGCGCCACTTCGGTTCTTGTGCGGGTGTGACGTCGAGCGTTTCGTGCAGTTCCTTGATGCGATCATCGACACGGCTCATGTGGCCTTCGTGCTTCATCATCGTGCCGCCGGATTGCTGGTCGGCAGAATCATCCGTGGTATCGGCTGCATAAACCGAATGGGCCAGAGAGATGCCGCCTATTACAACGGCTATCGCAATTTTCGAGACGTATCGGTCGGTAAATTTAATCATAATAGAACCTCATCATTTGAGTTGAATAAAAAAGCGGGACTGTTTCAGGCGGCGGCCTGACGCTTGCCTGATTTCTCCAGCCATTCCTTTGTGCCGCCTTCGTAAGCGGAGACATCAGTGAACCCGGCTTTTTCCAGTTTCTCCGCTGCATCATGCGAAGCGGGGCATTCAAAGCTTGCGCAATAGGTGACAACTTTCCTGTCCTTGCCGCCGGCGGCTTTCTCAACCTGGGCCTCAAAGTCGGCCTGTTTTAAGGGGATGTTGATTGAGTCGTCAATATGCGCTTCATTGAATGTTTCAGCTGGCAGCACATTGATAAGAATAAATTTTTCACGAGAATCTTTCATTTTTTTAAGCTGGTCATAGCTAAGCGTTTTCATTGATTTGCTTTCCTTTTTTGAGGGTTAAGTGCTGCGAGGCTACACGTTTATTTTCCAGGGGTATTTGACCGGCATCAAATCCGTACCTAAATAACGCCGAAACGTCGAATGGCGTATTAATCCACTTTCTCTTTATGCGCGCGCATTGCTGACAGAAGAGCATCAATGGTGCCTCCGCCATTCTGGATGGTTGCGGCGAAATCGGAGCGCTGGGTGACGCTCATGCTGATGTTGTCAACAATGACATCGACGACGCGCAGCTTGCCGTCTTCATCGCGTACGCGCCATTGCAGGGCGATAGGCGGGCCGTCTTTCTGCAGAACCTGGCTGGAGACGATAGAATCCTTGCCGCCTCCGGACACGGCGCTGTCCACCTGGAGCGTCTGGCCGGAATAATTTTCGAATCGCGAGGTGTAGGTTTTCACGATCATGTCTTCAAAGAGGCTCATGTATTCCTTGCGCTGTGCGTCGGTAGCATCCTTCCAGTAAGTCCCCAGGGCAAACTGCCCGATCGCCTGGGTATCAAAATTATCGCGCAGGATTGTACGTACGCGCGTCTCCCGCTCGCTGCGCGGGAGATTTTTTTCCGTCAGCGACATCAGTGCGGTATGTCCGAGCTGTTGTATAAACTGCGACGGCCCTGACGTATCCGCCCTTGCCGGACCCGGGAGGATGAAAGAGAAAGAAAAGATAAAGAAGCATAATATTTTAATTGCGGTTTTGGTCATGTTTTTACAAATGTCCTTCTATATTTTTTGCGGGGCGTTACACCAAACTACTTAAATTAAAAATAGTTCCGTTTGACAACTGTCAAATACCAAACGGGGATAAACGAATAGAGTGAGCTCAAGTCAACCGCATTCATTGTCCATCTGCATTGAAAGGAGCTTTCTCATGTTTAAACAGGAAGAAATAGTCTCTGAAATTTCAAGCTTGCGCAAATTTGCCCTGCGCCTGACAAAAAACGGCAGCGATGCCGAGGATCTGGTGCAGTCGACGGTGATGCGCGCTTTAGAAAAAAGTGATTATTTTCAGGATGGTACCAACCTGTTCAGCTGGTCGTCGAAAATAATGTTCAATCTTTTCGTCTCCCAATACCGCCATAAAAATAAATTCGAAACCCAATATGATTCGACCCCTTATCTCGAGCAGATCATCACCGGCCCGTCACAGGAGTTTTGCACCGATCTTGCCATCGTCAAAAAAAGTATGGGGCGTTTGAGCAAGGAACATCGTGAAATACTTGTCCGCGTGTGCGTTCAGGGCATGTCTTATGAGGAAGTGGCGGAGCTGCTGGAAGTCCCGGTCGGCACGGTCCGTTCCCGTCTTTCCCGCGCACGGCAGCAGCTGCAGGATATTCTGGCGCCGGAGAAAAAGAGGCCGGCCAATCTTTCCTATAGCCAGAAAAATATTCCCAAAGGCGCGATTACGTATGATTCTGCGGCCTGATATAGCCGCCGCTATCATCCGATGGAGGAAGGCATGCGTTCATTGGCGAAGTAAATCAGCGCGTGGCTATAATTTTTTAGACGCTTTTGCGACCGCCTTTTGTATTCCTCCGCTGTCATTTTTCCGTCGGCATAATCTTTTGCGATGAGCAATGCATCCCTGCGGCTGGATAAAAGAAGATCGGGAAAAACGGCATTGGGCAGGACGTATTGCCTTACCAGCTCTGTCACACAATCGGAAAGCTCTACGGCCTGGGTCCTCTCCGGAGGCTCGGGGCTTGCGCCGCACTTATCGGCAGAGAGTTTTTCGAGCGCGGACCAGCTGGCTTTTTCCTGAGCTTTCTTTTGCGCGTAACCAGCAGAATTATCTGCCTGATGGGGGGATGCTGCGCATCCGCAAAGCAAGCTGATTACTGATAGCTGGATAATATGCTTCTGCATGATGATCACATTTTGATTGCTGCTGAAGACCAACATGCCGCTCGAATATTTGTTCCCAGTAGGTCACCAGCAAATCCCGCTGTAGGATTTTCGGCTTTCTCCGGCGGCATTTTTTAGCCGCACGAGGTCAATGATATGCGCATTATCATTTGCCTGACTTACGATGTTCCCGAAATCTTCGCCATGGTTGCCGATAATATACAGTTCTGTTTTATCCGTCAGTTCCGCCGGTGAGGAGACAAGGCAGCGTGAGATATGCGGGATGCCGTCACGAAGGTATTTTTGATTTGCGCCGCCCATAGTTGCCGCTTTGGAAACGGAAGGGTCATAAATGGAAAGATCAAATCCATTTACAATCAGCATATCCGCGAGCGTAACAAGCGGGCTTTCGCGCAGATCGTCACTGCCTGCCTTGAAGCTCAGGCCCAGCAGAGCGATTTTCTTTTTGCCGGAATGAACCACCATCTCATGAGCACGGAGCACCTGTTCATCATTCGCTTCCAGCAGGGAATCAAAAATCGGCGTGCTTAGGCCTTTCTGCCAGGCGCTGGCGCGGATAGCGCATATATCTTTCGTCAGGCAAGAGCCGCCAAAGGCAAACCCCGGCTTCAGGTAAGCCGTGGAGATATTAAGTTTTGTATCAAGGCAAAAAATGTCCATGACCTTATGGCTGTCCACGCCATGCGCTTTCATGATATTGCCGACTTCATTGGCAAAGCCGACCTTCAGGGCGTGCCAGGCGCTATCGGCATATTTGACGCCTTCCGCTACGTTGATGTCCGTGATGATCTCGGGCGCGTCGATGTCCTTGTACAACTGGGAAACGGCCTGTGCCGTTTTTTTATCAAGCGCGCCGATAACGATTTTTGGCGGCTTGAAATAATCATGGATGGCGGTGCCCGCGCGCAGAAACTCCGGATTATTGGCGAACCCGAAATCGATGGCCGCCGTCTTTCCGGAGCAGTCTTCCAGGATCGGGATTGCGACGCTGCGCGCCGTTCCGGGAACGACCGTGCTGCGCAGCACGACGCTATGAAATGAGTCTTTCTTTTTCAGCACGGCGCCAATCTGGCTGCAGGCGGACCTGACGTAGTCAAGTATAGGGGACCCCTCAGCATTGCCGGGAGTGCCCACGCAGATCAGCGACATCGTGCTGTTCATGAGCGCCTCTTCATAGTCCATTGTCGCCTTCAATGTTCCGCGCGAGACTGTAGAGGCGATCAGTTCGTTCAAACCCGGTTCGACAATGGGAGACCGGCCTTCCTGAATGCAGTTGATTTTAACGGGGTCTGTATCGACAGCAATGACATCATGGCCTGACTCCGCAATACAGGCTCCCGCCACGGCGCCGACATATCCCAGCCCAAATATACTGATCTGCATTGTTCTCTCCTTTAGATGTTGAACGCAACTATCTTGAAAGCTGTAAACGGCAGCGGGCAAGAAGAGTTCATTGCTCTTCGGAGACTTTAAGCCGGAAAAAGATGCTTTACTTACGCGGCTTTTAACTTCTGGTCATAGCTGCCGACTTCGGCGAAGCTGGATAAAACCATGTCGATCTCGGCGAACATGGCGTGCATCTTTTCCCTTGATGACGGGCTTTCGACGACGACGACGAGCGACGGCTGGTTAGACGAGGCGCGGACAAGGCCCCAGGTGCCGTCAGCTAGCGTGATGCGCACGCCGTTGATCGTGTTGAGATGCTCGATCTTCTGGCCGAGGATATGTTCGCCCTTGCTTTTCTTGGCCTGGTAATAGCGCGTGACGGTATCCACCACGGCATATTTTTTGTCGTCGGCGCAGAAGGGCGACATGGTGGGGGAGTTCCAGGTCAGCGGCAGTTCTTCGCGCAGCTGTGCGAGCGTTTTACCGGCATGGTGGTCCATCATGCGGCAGACCATGATAGCGGACAGGAGGCCGTCATCATAGCCGCGGCCGATCGGCTCATTGAAGAAGAAATGGCCGCTCTTCTCGAAGCCGGCGATGGCCTCCAGCGCATGAACGCGGCTCTTGATGTACGAGTGGCCGGTCTTCCAGTAATCGACCGTCGCGCCGCGTTCTTTGAGGACCGGATCGTTGTTATAGAGCCCGGTTGATTTGACATCCGCTACGAATAAGGGATTTTTGTACAGCGCTGCAAGGTCACGCGCCAGCAGCACGCCCACTTTGTCGGCAAAAATTTCCTCGCCGGTATTATCGACGACACCGCAGCGGTCGCCGTCGCCATCGAAGGCAAAGCCGATATCCGCGCCGGTTTCCCGCACCCTGGTGCTTAAGGAACACAGCATTTCGAGGTCTTCGGGGTTGGGGTTGTAGCGCGGGAAGGTATAATCGAGCGTGCAGTCCATCGGGATAACTTCGCAGCCGATCTCCTCCAGGACCTGCGGCGCATAAGCGCCCGCCGTGCCGTTGCCGCAGGCGACCACGACTTTAAGGCGGCGCTTCAGGGGCTTCGCCCTTGCGAGGTCTGTGATATAACGCTCTTTTATGCCATCGACATAAGTGTAAGAACCGCCTGTGCGCTCTTTGAACTGCCTTTGCTGGACAATATTCTTCAGTTTCTCCATCAGTTCGGGGCCGAAGGTCAGGGGACGCGCGGCGCCCATCTTGACGCCGGTCCAGCCGTTGTCATTATGGCTCGCAGTCACCATCGCGACGGCGGGACAATCAAGCTCGAATTGAGCGAAGTAAGCGACGGGCGACAGAGCGAGACCAATATCCTTGACCCGGCAGCCGGAAGCCATCAGGCCCGTGACAAGGGCGAGTTTGATAGCGGCGCTGTAAGAGCGGTAATCGTGGCCGACAACAATTGCGGGGGACGTTTTTCCGTCGCCCAGTTCATGCAGCAGTGTGCCAAGCCCCATGCCAAGGCTCTGCGCGCCGCGTAAATTGAGTTGTTCCGGGTAAAGCCAGCGCGCATCGTATTCACGAAAACCGTTGGGGGTAATCAGTATTTCTCTCTCGAAATCTTCTGTGTTGACGCGCACTGTCGTGTCATTAGCCGCAGTATTCTGAGCCATCGTTCCTCGCTTGTTAAAAACCTAAAGTGCCCTGGTTATTCGTGTTCTGGGATAACGCGCCAACCTGGCTAAAGTTCCCTGCGCAATTTTTTGGCAAATGAATTTTGGAACCAATTTTTTGCCTGTTTGTTTGAACTTTATCTCTCAACCCTTTGTCACGGAGGAACATCATGAATACTTTAACCCGGCCTATGCATGCAGAATTACCTCTTCCCGCTGAAGAGGCGCCGGGCTCCTACCGGATCGGAGACAGGCAGGACAGGCCCTGGGGTCATTACGTCGTTATTGATGCAGGCACGGCCCCCAACGGCGAGGAATACTGCAAAAAAAATATCACCATCAGGCCGCTGCAGATATTGTCGCTGCAATCTCATAAACTGCGCAGCGAGACCTGGGTTGTAAAAAAGGGAATATTGACGGTGCTGAAGGATGGCCAGAACCTGGAACTCGAGCCCGGTGAATCCGTCGATATTCCGGCGGGCAGCATCCATTGCATGGCGAACACAGGCGAGGATGACTGTATCGTTGTGGAAACGCAGGAAGGCATTTGCCGTGAAGATGATATCAAGCGTTATATGGATGTATATCATCGCAGCACCGAGGCGCTTGCCTCTCCACAGGCGCCGGAGAGTTTTACGGCTTATCGCGAGATACTTATAGAGATCAATAGAATCAGAGTGAACAGGAAACATGGCATTACCTCTTCCCCTCAACCTGCAATAGCAAAGTAAGAGACGGCATGACTGATATAACCAGACTTCCCTCCTGGCACGCGCTCGATGCATACCGGGACAAGACGGACTTCTGTCTGAACGGGCTGTTCGCTCATGATCCGGACCGCTTTCGGAAGTTCTCCATCACCCTGCCGGGGCTGCTGGCGGATTTTTCTAAAAATATCATTACGGAGGAGAGCAGGGACCTGCTGCTTTCCTTGGCCGAAGAAGCCGGACTAGAGCAGGCGCGGGACGATTTCTTTGGCGGTGAAAAAATAAATCTCAGTGAAAACCGTTCCGCCCTGCACATGGCTCTCCGCGCGCCGCCACAGGCTGCTATGATTGTCGACGGGAGGGATGTATCATTTGCTGTGCAGAAAACCCTTATAAATATGCGCTTTTTTGCCAATGCTGTCCGCAGCGGCGAATGGCGCGGATATGGGGGGCGGCAGATCACCGATATCGTCAATATCGGCATTGGCGGGTCTTCTCTGGGCCCCCAGCTGGCGACAGAAGCCCTTTCCGGCTCTCATCATCCGCGTCTTGCCTGTCACTACGTGGCGAACGTGGATGCAGCGGATCTGGGGCGCGTATTAAAAAAGCTGTCTCCTGAAACGACGCTTTTCATCATCTCGTCAAAAACCTTCACGACCGCTGAAACAATGCAGAACGCGCGTATCGCCAGGACTTGGCTGCTGTCGCATTACCGCAACGATAAAAAGGCAGTTGCCGCTCATTTTGCCGCTGCTTCCACGAACGCGGAGGCGGTCAGGGATTTCGGCATAGCGCCGGAGAACATCTTTCCCTTTCAGGACTGGGTCGGCGGGCGCTACAGCCTCTGGTCATCCATCGGCCTCTCGACGATGCTGATGATCGGGCCGGATAACTTTTTCAAGTTCCTATCCGGTGCACACGCGATGGACGAGCACTTCAGGAGTGCGCCGTTCAGGGATAATCTGCCCGTGATGATGGCCTTGATGGGTGTGTGGTACCGGAACTTCATGAACTATCCTGCTTATGCCGTCATCCCCTATCATGCGGTGCTGCGGCGGCTGCCGGCTTATCTGCAGCAGCTGGATATGGAGAGCAATGGAAAATCCGTAACACGTGACGGAGTTGCGGTCTCCGTAAAGACCGGCCCGCTTGTTTTCGGTGAGCCCGGCACGGACGCACAGCATAGTTTTTTCCAGTGGCTGCATCAGGGCTCCGATATCGTCCCGGTCGATTTTATCGCCGCTCTCAAAACGACTTACGACACGCCGGCGCAAAGGAACATGCTGCTCGCCAACCTTCTGGCGCAGAGCGAAGCCTTGATGACAGGCAGAAAAAATGCGGCAGAACCGCACCGCGATTTTGCAGGCAACAGGCCCTCCACCACCATCATTCTTGACGAGATCAGCCCGCGTTCCATCGGCATGCTGCTGGCGCTGTATGAGCACAAGATTTTCGTGCAGGGCGTGCTATGGGGGATCAACAGCTTCGACCAGTGGGGCGTCGAACTGGGAAAAACCCTGGCAGTTGCCCTCGGAGATGAAATTGAGAATGAGGCGCCGGGCAAGCACGACAGCTCTACGCTGGGCCTTTTGAATCATATCATCGGCGCCTCTGTCTGCCAGCTTCAGCGCGGCAGACTCTGATCGTTGGTGTCTATCTGGAGCTTCATCTGCGCATGTTGTAAAATTGTTGTTGCCTCTTTGATGTTTGCCTGATCTGACTGAACAAGATCCGCCCCGCCAACGGCGTAGACATTTTGCTTGAGGTCCATCTGCAGCTGCTGGTTCTCATTGTCCACAGCCTGCTGGTCGCGCGTGACTTCCAGCCCGTCATCGGCAACCATCTGCTGTTTGTCTGCCTGCAGCTTCTGCTGCGCGGCTTTGATGGCTATTTCATCAGCTTCAGCGGCGCCGGCATTGGTCTGCTGATCTTGCAGTAACTGCTGGGAAATTCTATCCAGCGCCTCCCGGTCTGCAGCAACGGTTTTCTGGTCGTCCGCGAGGGAGCGCTGCTCATCCGTCCGAAAGTCCTGCTCCGCCGCATCAATATTGTCCTGATCTATCTCTATTCCGGCGGAATTGCCTTCTTTCCGGTCCTGCTGCAATTGCCGGTAGGCGTTGTCCAGTGCCTGCTGGTCTGCCCTGACGGCCTGACGGTCATCATCAGCTGTCTGCGCCCCGGCGGATATTATCATCAGGCATAAAGCAAGACCGCTCATGAACAGTACTGTGTATTTTAAATTCATATTCCCTCCTTTGTTGGACGGACCTATTCAGCCAATGAACAGGCGAAGGGGAGGTTCCCGGCAGAATGTATTTGATGAAAAAAGGTTTTCCCGGGGAACGAAGTGCCAGAACAGACGTTTGATACTGAGCGGCAGTCCAGCCATAATACCCCACACCTCATTACATATAATTAATATCCCGATATTGCAGAAGCAAGCCCGGAAGTGCGATAATAGAAATATATGGATTAAACATCATATAAATGAGGGGGATGGTGATGACGGCTTCGCAGGATAGTTTTATTGCTGTCACACGCTTCGGGTTAGGCGCAAAGCAGGGGGATTTTGCTGCCGTTCAGGGCGACCCGCGGAGTTGGCTCGAAGGCCAGCTTAAGCCCGAATTTGCCCAAAACCCGGCGCTGAACGGCCTGCCTTCCACGATGGAGGCTGTGCAGCATATGCGTGAAGACGCGCAGATGAAGCAGCAGGCCAAGCGCGATGCCGCCGCCACGCAGGATGAGGCCAGCAAGGCCATGTTCGCCGGCAAGATCAAGGATGCCCAGCAGGAACTGAATCAGGATTATATCAAGCAGGTGGCCGCACTCACGCGCGCTTCCGTGGATTCACCGGCCCCTTTTTTTGAGCGCCTCGTGCAATTCTGGCGTAATCATTTTACCGTTTCGATAACGAAACAGCAGGATCGTATTCTCGTCACGGCATTTGAGCGCGACGCGATCAGGCCTAATGTGCTAGGAAATTTCCACGAGATGCTGCGGGCTTCCACACGGCATCCCGCGATGCAGATTTATCTGGATAATTTTCATTCCATCGGCCCGGACTCTCCGGCCGGTATGCGCCAGAACAAAGGGCTTAACGAAAACCTTGCGCGCGAGATCATGGAGCTGCACACGCTCGGCGTGAATGGTGGCTATAACCAGAAGGATGTGACTGAGTTCGCCAAGATACTAACAGGCTGGACGATTGACGCGCAGGGGCAGGGCGACGGCAGCGGCTTTTTCTTTGCGTCGCGGCAGCACGAGCCGGGCAGCAAGATGCTGCTGGGCGTAAACTATAACGAAAATGGCGTCAACGAAGGTGAGGAGGCTTTGTCTGCCTTTGCCCGCAGCCCTTCCACAGCGAAGTTTATCGCCACCAAACTGGCCCGTCATTTCATTGCCGATGATCCGCCGGAAAATGCGGTCGCGCAATTGGCGTCCGCCTTTACACAGAATAACGGCGACCTGATCCCCGTCTACCGCAGGCTGATTGCGCTTGACGAGGCGTGGCAGGACCCGCTCGCCAAGGTCAAGACGCCCAATGACCTGATCCTCTCGCTGCTGCGCGCCACGAATATCAGCGGCGCGATCGAGGACAAGAAACTCGTGGGCGCTTACCGCATGCTGAACCAGATGCCGTTTTCGGCCTCGTCGCCGGCGGGCTGGAGCGACAAGGCTTCGGACTGGATCGGTGCGGAGGCTTTGCTGCAGCGTATCGACCTGGCCCGCTTTATCGCCCGCGCGGTGCATACGCAGTTTGATCCGTCGGATTTGCTGGAGAACACTATCGGCCCTGTGGCTAGCAAAGATACGCGGCTTGCCGTCGCACATGCCGGCAGCGCGCAGGAAGCTATCACGCTGCTTTTTTCCAGCCCTGAATTCCAGAGGAGATAGGCCATGAAAAACCTCATTTTGTCGCGCCGCAAAATTCTGCAGGGAATCGGGTGCCTGGCCGCCGGCACGATGTTCTCCGGCATTCGCGTCGCCTTTGCGTCCGCACCCGTGGACGAGCGCTTTGTTTTTATTATCCTGCGCGGCGCGATGGACGGGCTTAATGCCATTCCGCCTTATGGCGACCCGAATTACCAGTCCGCCCGCAATGGCATCGCGCTCGGCAGTGCGGATTACAAGCCGCTGGATAATTTCTTCGGCGCGCATAATAATTTATCAGCCTTTGCCGATATGTTCAAAGCAGGGGAGGCGGCGGCTATTCAGGCGGTGGCCACGCCTTACCGCGAGCGCTCACATTTCGACGCGCAGAATGTGCTGGAGTCGGGCGGCGTGCAGCCGCATGTCATCAACGACGGCTGGCTCAACCGCGCCCTTACTCTCTATGGCTCTCGAAAGGATTCTCTGGGTCTTGCGGTCGGGCAGACGATACCGCTGACATTGCAGGGGAAGGTAGCCGTCGGCACATGGGCGCCCTCCGCGCAGGGTCTGCCGGATGATACGATGCTGCTGGCGCTGGATAAGCTCTATCAGCATGACGCGCTGTTCCATACCGCGCTCGCTCAGGCTGTCGATATACATGGCATCGCCGACGGCGATCTGGGCGGCGTTGAGGGCATGAAAAAGATCGGCGGCGGAAAAAACCTGCAGAACAAGGAAGCGATGGAGCAGACGGTTAAGGCCGTCGGAAAAATACTCTCCGATCCCAAGGGGCCGCGGATCGCGACGATCGAGATCGGCGGGTGGGATACGCATGCGCAGCAGGGCACGGATAAAGGCCCCCTGGCCAACAATCTGGCAGCTCTTGACACGGGCTTTGGCGCATTAAAGGACTCGCTCGGCGAGCACTGGAAAAAAACCGTCGTGCTGGCCGCAACTGAATTTGGCCGCACCGTCGCGCAGAACGGCACATCAGGCACCGATCACGGCACGGCCTCCTGCGCTTTCCTGCTGGGCGGCGCGGTGAACGGCGGGCGGGTCATAGCGCAATGGCCGGGGCTGGACAGCGGCAGGCTTTATCAGAACCGCGACCTTGCCCCCACGACGGACCTGCGTCAGCTTGCCAAAGCTGTACTGACGGATCACCTTCATCTGGCGCAGGCCGAGGTCGAGAACAAGGTTTTCCCGGACAGCTCGGACCTGCGCCCAATTGATGGAATTATCAGGGTCTGACATTACTTACTGGAGCTCATGTAGCTCTGGCTCAGGGTATGAACCATATCCTGATGCTTTTTAAGGGTCGGCAGCGTGTCGGCGGCAAAGGTCTTCAGGTCCGTGTTATCCCCGTTTTCCGCGTAGTCCGAGAAGAGGGATACGGCGCCATCGTGGGCTTTGCTCTGCGCCTGGACATACTGGTTATCAAAAGTAGGAGCGGGCGCCGCTTTCAAAATGTCAAGGGTCTTTTGATCTTCACTGGCCAGCTGCGTAGCGGGAGTGAGGCCCGTGTTGGACGCGGCGAGTGTCTTCTTGAACTGATCCCCTATCTGGGTGTGGTCGGTCACCATCGCCTGGGCAAAATCCTTTACATCCTTTGCCGAGCTTTTTTTCAGGGCAATTTTGCTGGATTCGATCTCGAACATATTTCCCTGGGAAGCCTTGCGCACAAAATCCGTTGTCTGCATGGATGCATCCGCATGCGCAGGGACGGGTGATGCTAAATATACCATAGCCATTAAAGCAGAGGCTGCTGCGAGCGGTTTGAAATTCATGATGTTTCTCCTGATAAAAAGCGGGTTGCGAATTTTTATTGCCTGCGGCTGAAAAGGTAACTGGCCAGCAGGCCGGCGACAAAGGCGATCGTGATGCTTTGTCCGGGTTTCGACTGAATCTGGCCTTCAATATTTTTGTAGGTGTTTGCTCCCGTGTCTTTCAGCGCGTCGATTTTCTCGTTAACGTAGGCCACAGCGCCCTGCGTTTTATCGGCGCCTGCTTGCTTTATGTCTGAAGCCAGGCTGGCGACATCAGACTGCAGCAAGCCGATATCCTTCCTGATGTTTTCGAACACCGGTGCGGCGTATCTTACATTCTCCGGGTTTGTTTCATCTGAACGACGGCTGTCTTGTGAGGATTTGCTTTGAATGGACATGTGTCATTACTCCTTTTGATATTTGTGCATAAGGTTGTTTACATGGGCGGAAATGGCGGTGCTTTTCCCCGCATGGCGTGGATCACCACCGTCAGGAGGAAGAGGAAAAGGAAAATAACGAACAGGGCGCGCGCTATTTCAATCGAAATAACGGCAAGCCCCCCGAACCCGAGGAAGCCTGCCACCAGCGCCAGTATGAGAAATGAAAAGGCCCAGGACAGCATGCGTATTCTCCTTGAAGTTTGATGCGATCTATACCGCCAACGGCGCCCCCGCGTGTGGGTTCCGGATTTTAATTCACTCTTCAGATGCGCCGCGCCGCGAGCAGACCCGCAAGCGCCGCGATAGCGACGGATGTTATAGGATTTTCACGGATGGGTTCTTCAAGTTCGTTGCATATGTCTCTTATCACGACATGGATATTTTCCTTGAAGGAGTCCTGGACTGACGCATAGGTTGATGCATTTTTTGACAGGATGAATTCCCGCGATGCTATCGCCGTGGCGGCGACCGCAAAAGCAATCAGCGCGGAGATAAATGCCGCTATGTACGGCGTATAAAGGCTTTCAAGCGACTGAAAGAGGGCGAGGGTAAGAAAGAATATGCCTATGCAGGCGCCTAAACCGGCAAGACCCAGCAGCGCCCATTCGGTCTTGCCCGTGCGCAGCATAGAAGCGCGCTTGTCAACGAACGTGGCCGCAAGAAGCGTCTCGATAAGGGAGGTGATGCCGGGCATTTTATATCTGTCTTCCTGTCATGACGTCTTCAATGACTACTTTCTGCGCTTTCGATTGTTTCTTCATAGATGAGTCCTGTCTGGAGCGCGTTTTCCATTGTGCATTCATAACAAAAATCGCGCAGTTTCTGATCATAGATGTAGTACATGGGCTCATAGCACATGCGGCAATGGGCGAGAATCCGCGGATCGACTGTCAATACTCTGCCGTACATATTCCAATCCCCTTTTTGGTGCAGCGAACGGATGCGGCGTATAGTTCCGGATGGAGAGAAGACCCGACTGCGTGTTACAGCAGCCGGGCCTTCCTTTTTGAAAGGTCATTCCTAAGAATGTCTTTCAAAAACTTTATTCACGATCCTTGTCCGGATTATCGGACTCATCCTTGTCAGCTTTGTCAGCGGGCCAAGCCTTCTTGTTCTGGTCGGCGCCTTGTTTCTGGAAGTCGCTACCTTTGGCTTCTGTGCCGGAAGGATTTTGCGTTTTCTTGTATTGGTTTTCCTGTTGGTTGCCCATCGCGTCTTCTCCTTGCGTTGTTGAACCGTCGTACACTCAGCAAACAGCCGGGGAGGGGAAGTTGTTCCTTATCCTTTTTTGGAGGAGCTTGTTCC
>Ga0206998_1125_pt1 | contig 19363 bp, 11 predicted proteins | sample Alteio_BWMinCont_FD_153309 | JGI IMG/M metagenome (GOLD analysis project Ga0206998, IMG submission 153309) | Enriched cells from forest soil in Barre Woods Harvard Forest LTER site, Petersham, Massachusetts, United States -... | ecosystem: Environmental > Terrestrial > Soil > Temperate forest >... | reverse complement strand
GGCGGCATTATCAAGCAAAGCTAGGAGTAAATGCTCGACTGTCATAAACTCATGACGCTTATCTCTTGCCACCTTAAAAGCAAGATTCAAGGTCACCTCAAGCTCTTTACTTAGCATATTGTCATCTCCTTTAGCGTCTTATAGGTGTTTATTTTTTTCCACTGGTGTATAATCAACCCCGTTTTCTTTTCTCCTCTAATTCAATAGTAGTTAAATTTATATTAGCCTGCTTAATGATTAGACCAGACCTATTGTAGGTCTGTTTAATTTTATTTCACAATTAACCCCCTCACCCTAGCCCTCTCCCCAAAAGGGAGGGGGAAACTGAAAAAGGGACTTGACTCACTCGCGAAGATCGTCAACATTAGTATCGTGAGCCTACCCAAATATGGGTGGGTTTGATTGATGGGTGAAAGTTGTTTTTAAGGGATAGTTAGTATGGCGACTGGTACTGTTAAGTGGTTCAACAACCAAAAGGGATTTGGCTTTATTTGTTCTGAAGAGGGGGGAGAAGATGTTTTTGCACATTTTTCTTCTATTACCATGGATGGTTACAAAAGTCTTAAAGCGGGACAACGGGTTTATTTTGAAATTAATAAGGGCCCTAAGGGTTTACATGCGATTAACATTCGCCCAACAGAAGAGCAAATGAATGAAGCATCAACAATGAGAAGATAAATCTCCTACCCTCCCCAACAAAGTTGGGGAGGGTCAGAATGAGGTTACATATTCTTAATAATCTCTTCGCCAAACCCTGAACAACTTACTAAGGTTGCGCCTTTCATCAGTCGTTCTAAATCGTAAGTCACGGTCTTACTGCTGATGGCATCCTCCATACCCTTAATGATTAGAGCGGCCGCTTCATGCCATCCCATATGTCTTAGCATCATTTCTGCCGAAAGAATAATCGACGCGGGATTGACTCTATCTTGACCTGCATATTTAGGTGCCGTGCCATGCGTTGCTTCAAACAGGGCATAGTTATCTGATAAATTGGCACCCGGTGCAATCCCAATCCCTCCTACCTGAGCCGCCAGTGCATCGGAAATATAATCTCCATTCAAATTTAAGGTGGCTATCACACTATAATCGGTGGGTCGTAATAAAATCTGCTGAAGAAAGGCATCGGCTATCATGTCATTAATGATAATCTCTTTACCTGTTTTAGGATTTTTAATCACCTCCCAAGGTCCTCCTTCAAAAGGGACGGCCCCAAATTGCTCTCTCGCAACCCCATAGCCCCACTCTTTAAAGGCACCCTCTGTAAACTTCATGATATTCCCTTTGTGGACCAGTGTGACCGTCGGTCGGTTATGATCAATCGCATACTGAATCGCCTTTTGAACCAAACGCGTTGTACCGGCCTTAGAAACAGGCTTAATACCAATACCACACATTTCCGGAAAACGAATTTTGGTGACTTTCATTTCCTCCTGTAAAAATTCAATGACCCTTTTGACGTCAGGACTGTCTGCCTGCCACTCGATCCCTGCGTAAATATCCTCAGAATTTTCACGAAAGATAACCATATCAATTAATTCTGGTTGTTTGACGGGGCTCGGTGTCCCATGAAAATATCTTACGGGACGAAGACAAACATAAAGATCGAGCTCTTGTCTTAACGCAACGTTAATCGATCGAATGCCTCCCCCCACCGGCGTTGTGAGAGGCCCTTTAATGGCGACTGAAAACGCCCTAATAGCGTCTAAGGTTTCTTTTGGAAGCCATTGGTCAGCGCCATAAACATGAGTTGCTTTTTCCCCAGCATAAATCTCCATCCAAGCGATGGAACGTTTCTCTTGATAGGCCTTGACAACGGCAGCATCCACCACCCGCTTCATCACAGGCGTAATATCCACCCCTATCCCATCCCCTTCAATGAAAGGAATGATAGGGTTATCGGGCACTGATAAAGTACCCCCTGTCCGTACAGTTATTTTTCTTCCCTCTGAGGGTATACTAATATTTTGATATGCCATAATGATTTCCCCTATCTATTAACTGGATTGCGCAGCAGAGCTCGCAAAGACGTTCGCTAAGCTTGCAAAGACGTCGCTACGCTCGCAAAGACGCGTTCATAATGCCGCAAGTATACCAAAGGTATTCTATGCTTTAGAATGTGCGCAAGAAAGACCTAAAGTAAAGATGTTTAAGGTGTGTGTATAATATGTTAGATAAAAAACTATTAATTTGCTTATCCCAAATTCTATTGGTTTTTACCCTAATGGCCAAAATGACCCTTGTAGAAGCTAACGCCCCTCTAAAAAATGTCCCCCCAAAATATGAAAATGAACGACTCAAATTCCAACAGGCTGAAAAAGCGATCGCACAAGGCAATTTTGCAGCTTATCATAAATTAAAAAGAGAACTCGTGCGCTACCCTCTTTATCCTTATTTGTTATATGCAGAACATGAAAGAAATATCGGTTCTCTTACGTATGAAGTCTTGCATGATTTTCTGAGAGATTACAGTGACAGCCCCCTCTCTGAACAGCTTCGTAGCCGTTTTCTACAAGCGAAGGCTAAAGAAGAACGTTGGCAAGATTTTCTGCGTGCCTATGAACCCACAAATGATGTTTCTATGCAATGCTATCACCACTGGGCAGAATTACAAACGTCAAAACAACCACAAGCCGTTTTAAAAAAGATCCAAGCACTATGGTTGAGTGGTAAACCCACCCCAAGAAGTTGTGAAGCCCCTTTTATGATTTGGGAAAAAAGTGGCTTAGTCACCCGATCGGATGTTTGGAATCGTATCAAAGCGGCTATTCAACTTGATAATAAAGCATTGGCAAGACGCATGGCCGTTAGACTTAAAAAAGCAGAATATAATTTAGTGGAACTCTGGTTGATGGTAAGAGAAAACCCTCATCTTGTTTTACAGCAAAAATATTTTAAAAATGATCACCCTGCCCTACTTGAAATTATAGTCGATGGGGTCGCCAAGATTGCCAAAGACAATCCTGATACTGCAATACGGGTATGGCAAAAAATCAGTCAACAATATCATTTCGCAGAAAGACATTGGGGACTGGTTGTGCGTGCGATTGGCCTCTCTTTTGCCTTCAAACGACACCCTGCTGCCGAAAAATGGCTGACGAAAGTCCCTGCTATTCATGCTAATCAAGCAGTCCATGAATGGCGAATCCGTATTGCTCTGGCAAAAGAAGATTGGCATAGTGTGGTTAAATGGACTAAAGAATTACCCGAGACATTGAGTAAATTAGAAGAATGGCAATACTGGCATGGCCGAGCGTTAGAAAAAGCCAGTCGCGCGCCTGAGGCACAAGATATTCTACAAAAGCTTGCAAAATCTCGTAGTTATTATGGGTTTCTGGCCAGTCTTCATTTAGTAAAACCTTTTTCCATTCTTCAACCTAAAATAGAAATCAATAAAGTCATGTTGCGTCAGATAGCCTATAAAAAAGCAGTTATTCGTGCTCGTGAACTCTATTCTTTAGGACGACATCAAAAAGCGCGCGCGGAATGGCAATTTAGTACGCAACGAATGACGGATATCGAAAAACATGCCGCAGCAAGCTTAGCCCTTCATTGGGAACTCCCTAATTGGTCGATATTAGCTTTAGCCAAAGCACAAAATAAAAATGATTTAGCCTTACGTTTTCCGGTTGTCTATACCCGACAAATCTTAAATGAAGCAAAAAGAAATACGCTTGATCCTGCTTGGATTTTAGCGGTAACAAGACAAGAAAGTGCTTTTATGCCCAATGCACGCTCCTCCGCAGGGGCTTTGGGGCTTATGCAACTCATGCCAGGCACGGCACAACTCGTGGCACGGAAACACCGCATTCAAATAGGGGGCCATACCCAACTCTTTGAACCTTATTTGAATATTCAATTGGGTTCAGGGTATCTTAGAATGATGCTCGATAATTATGAGAATCATCCTATCTTAGCAACAGCCGCATACAATGCCGGCCCTGCCCGTGTTAAAAAATGGTTACCCCCCTCTGATATGCCCGCCGATATTTGGATTGAAACCATTCCCTATAAGGAAACTCGGGAATATGTTAAAAATATCATGACTTATACCGCGATTTATCAAGAAATGTTGGGGAAAAAACCAAAACCCCATAAAATGCCAAATATTCCAGGAGCAAAAACTTGAATTCAGCCGCCCCTTTAATGTTGTCGGGTAAATTTCGTTATCACCATTTAAAAGAAGCCTCCGCGCTCGCTGAATTTTTAGGACAATCGTGTCCTAATCCTCGTGCCGCCATCATGGGGCTTTGTGAAATCCTAGTCAATGCCATTGAACATGGCAATTTGGGGATCACCTATGATGAGAAATCCGCCCTGCAAAAAGAAGATGAATGGATGACCGAAATTGAAAGACGCATGAATCTTCCCGAAAATAGCCATAAATATGTCGATGTTGAATTCAAACGAACGGAGAGCGAAATTCGCATCACCGTGATTGATCAGGGAAAAGGGTTTGATTGGCATTGCTTTGAAGAACTGAATCCAGAGGGCAAAACGGCAAAACATGGACGAGGTATTGTCGTTGCTAAAAATTTGGCGTTTAAATACTTAGAATATGCCGGAAAAGGCAATGAAGTTACCTGCGTTATTGATTTGAAATAAATCCTCCTTAAAATCCCACTTAAAATCCCCCCGCCGTGCTACGCACGGCGACCCCCTTTTTCAAAGTGGGTTTCTACCAAGACATAAATTTTTCGAAAAATTCAAAGGTGGTCGCGCAGCTACGCTGCGGAATATACACTGATCTTTATTTATAAACATTCTATGTCTATTGTAATGACTGAGTCATTACAATATAATAAACCAAATATAACGATACACGAAATTGAAGAGGTTAATTATGTCACTGAATCAGCAAGAATTATTAGCTAAATTAAAGCAACTCGCTGCGTCTATCGCTACAAACCAAGCGATGGGAGCCCCCCTAATCGCAGGCCCTGGCATGTTATTAGCTAACGATGCTCAAGCAAAATCTAGAGCCCAAAAGACAACCTCCGATACTAAACTAATAGAAACTCCCCCTGTTGATGTTCTTAATACCTTACAAAATATTTCTTCAATATGCCAAGGGCGCATTGCTTTTATTAGGTTAACCACAGAATTCCTAAAGGAAAATATCGGAAGAATGCGGATGATGCATCCCGATTTTTTTAATGCTTTAGATATGTATCAAGCGGCTTATGAATTTATCCTAAATAAATTAAACAATCAAGAAGCGAGCACTATTGATGAAATTTATATTTTTTTAAAAATGCATTTAGTTATTGTAGGTAGATTGCGCATTTCTGCAAGAGGGGATTCTGAACACCTCATTTCAACAAGGGAATATAATTATATTTTTAAAATATTAGCTCGATTAATCCCGCATGTATCAAAGCAAATTTTAAAAATTATTGAAGACGACTATTTTGGCGTTTCAAACCGACAGCAGAAAATCAATTTTACTATTGATTTTGATAAAATTAATGAAGGCTTAGTACAAAACAGAAACGAAAGAAAGGATGTAAAAGAGCGGTTTGAGAACACCCTGGTTGTAGATCAAAGTATATACGATTATATCATGGAAAATTCAAAAACGGCTCAGGATTTAACTCGCGCAATATCAAACACAGTCAAGCAGAATAAAGAACTGGGAGATTTTTTTAAAAAAATAGAAATTGACAACACGACAAACCAACTTGAAGTTCAGGAAAGAAGAAACAGCGTTATCTATCTTTTTAATATAGCGTGGGATCTCTGTACTCGCATTAAAAATTCTGTAGAGACTGTTCAAGAAGAATTAAGATTATCAACACAACTCCTGAGAGAAGCTAATAATTTACTCAGACAAAGTACGAAATTTCTACAACAAGGGCAACAATTTAACTCTCTACGCAATGAACTTGAGAAATTATTTGATGAAAATCCGAAAATAATCACAGAATTTTCTACGTTAGCATCTGCTATTGCGACTAAAGAGAGAATAGATAAATTATTGACTATTAACCGCCAAATTTTAATAACAAATCCCAGTAATACGGTTGAAGTTGACTTTAATCAATGTGAAATTGAAAAATCATTAAAATTATTAGAGTCCTTCAAGCAAACTGTTTTAACAATAGTCAAAAAGAAACAAGAAAATGAATCTCAACAATTACTCATTGAAGACAAGCAAAGAGTGGAAAAAGCGCTAGAAGAATTGGCTGCGGTTCAAAATGAATTTAAACAAAAATCTGCTGCTTGGAAAGAAAAAACAGAAGAAAATAGAAAACGAATAGAGGCAGAACGAGCAAATAAGATGCGTCTTGCACAAGAACAAAATCTAAGTGTTAAAACGACATTGGAAAGAAGAAGAGCGTTTTTCCAAGACGAATTAAAGAAAAGAGAAACAAGAATAACTGACTTTTTACAAAAAATTACTGCATCCCAATCTGAAACGATTAAACATCTATTCAACGATCTTTATACTTCTTGGACTTTTGATCACAAAAAATTGACAGAATTAATTGGAATTTTAAAAACGTGTGGTGAAACGATTACGCTTAAAACGCCCTCTGGCGGCTCTTCACACTATACGTTTAAAATCACCATTGGGAATACCTATGGCTATTTAGGGGGCGCTGTTGAAACCGGAAAAGCTTTTAAAAACGATAATGATAGAGGACCTTTTTCAAGTGAATTGATTAGAAGCCTTCGAGAAACATTTACCCGGGCAGGATACACCAGGGAGGCTTTACAGCTAACCTCGGCAGCCAGGGCTGCCTTATAAATTACGTAATTATACCCATTGCGAATGAATTTTAGGTGAGCTCAAACTGCATTGAAAAATACATACTAAAAATCACCGTTATTGCTTTAATAACATCCCCCGAGCGCCCCATTGTTTCTCTTAAATCTAAAATTATTCGCATAAGGCGCTCTGCCCCCTTCGAAGGGGGCTTTTCCACACCTGAACCTCAACTAATAAAATACTTTAATTTCTGACCTTAAGATTGTCTGAACTTAAACCAATGGTCGTCATTCAAAAAGTAATTCTTCTATGGTTGCTCTGATTTTCGATCATTACTTACTTCATATTTGATATATTATTCAAAAAAATCAGTTTTAAAGTTTGGATTTTAATCTTGGCCTAAACACTTAAACTGCGATGAGCGGTCCCCTCTCCCCCTTGGGGGAGAGGGTTAGGGTGAGGGGGATTTAAGTGGTTATTAAACTGTCTTAAAATTATTCACCTTGCTTGTTCTTGGATTAATTGATATTCTTTAGGCAAGTTTATTAATTTTTTCGAGTATTTAACATGCAGGCTTATCGAGAACGAATTACAGTAGAACCAGGCAAACGAGGGGGTAAGCCCTGTGTTCGTGGTTTACGTTATTTTAGCGTGTTTGGGATTTGCAGGTAGTGGAAATTATGACTAAACGAAACTTATTTGAAGAGTTAAAGCAAGGCCTTAAAGAAATCAAGGCCTTCAAAGAGAAAAAAATCACTTTGCGTACCCATCATTTTGAGAAGAGGTTGGAAAAAAATTTGACGAAAATTGATCTAGCTTTTGGTGTTTGACGGTTTATTTGGTTGAATTGAAGGAGGTTTTAAACTACTTAACTGCTCATCGGCTTTATCGAGCATGGCTTTTACTTTCGATTGACTAGATCTACTAAAAGCTCCCATAGTCTTTTGATCGTAAACTCTAGCAGTATTAATAAGGCCACTTACCTCTGTTATTTTAATCTCAGAACTCTTCAATAATTCCTCAATTCGACTTTTTAATTCTTGAGCATTTTTATATTTCAAACTTGTGTTAGCGAGAAATAAGGTTCCGGAACGCGCAACTTGTTTCTTTTTCCCCTCTCCATACATTTTAATATACTCATTATTATCTTTCTGTAGTTGTGTAAGAATATCTCTAAATTTTTTAGATTTTTGAGATTCTTCAGGTGTTTTGGGAGTAGAGGGTTGCTGTAAAGCATTAACCTTTTGCTCAGTCGCTGCAACTTGTCCTTCAAGCTTTTGTATTTTTTGACGAGCCTCTACAAGTGCCTGGGCATCCTTTATTTTCTGCTGTTTAACTGCCTCAAGTTCTTGTTCAAGGTGATTAGCTTGTGTGGTGCGACGCTCGGTCTCTGTATATCTAGGCATTAGCACTCGTAGCTGTGCTTCAACTTGTCTTACTTTAAGTTCAGCGGCTGCTGCCGCAGCATTAGCTGCATCACGCGCTGTCTCAGCTTCTCCTTTCGCTGCATTGGCTTCTTTTAGCGCTGCTTTGGCTTTGTCTAGTTCTTCTACTACCTTGTTCTCAACTGGCCGCAACCTCTCAAGCTCCTTCGCTTTAGATTCATTTTCTATTGCTCTACCTTCAGCTGCTGCTCGCGCAGTATTAGCTGCATCAAGCTGTGCCCTTAAATTTACTAACTCTTCTTCACTAGGTCCAACTGCCGGCATTAGTTCAGATAGCGCTGCGCTAGGGGCTGGGGCTGCCCCCCTTTGTTGTTTTTGTGCTGCCGCCAAGTCAACTCTCATTTTATTACGTTCTTCTTCTAACTTTGCTCGTGTTTCCTCTGAAACTTGTAGAGCACTGTCCATCGCTTTTTTAGCTTCTTCAGCAGAAGTAAGCGCAGTCCTTAAGTTATCATTTTCCAATTTCAATGCTTCTTGATTTTTAAGGTTAGATTGTAATGTTGTAATTTCCCTTTTAAGCTGAACAATTTGTTTTTCTAATGCTTCTTCTCTTGCATGAGATGCATCTAAATTGCCTTTTAGCTGCGTATTATCTCTCGTGAGGTTTCCAATTGTCGTTCTTAATGGTCCAATATTTTTATTTTCCTGGTTTAATTGTTCATTCTCTTTACGCACAGATTCTAATGTAGCTTTTGTGTTTTCAAGTTCTCCTTTGGTTTGTTCTATGACAGCTTGTTGTCTTGCGATTCTAGAATCTCTTCCTCTCAATTCTTCTGCATGCTGTTGCGAAAGATCTTTTGTTGCTGCTTGTAAAGCAGCTAACCTGCTATTGGCTATATCACGTTGCCTAGCCTCTACGGATCTCTTATCTTCTAGATTTACTACATCAGATTCAGGTTGACTTTCATATATCTCTGCTTTTCTAGTTTCTTGTTTTTTAACTCTTCTTTCCTCTATAAATTTTTTCAATTCATCATTTTTTTTAAATTCTTCATCTACTATACGAACTATTTCTTCTTTATTTTGCTTAAATTCACCTTCAGGTTGACGATTAAACATTTGTTCTGAAATTTGTTTTTTAATATTTTCTTCCGACGCTTCCGCTTCCCAATTGATTTGAATGATATCAGCTTGGATTAATTGAATAATAGAAGAAGGACGTTCATCTTCAGCTTCTTGATTTTCAACCTCCGAAGGAGGTTCCTGAGTCACTTCTGGTTCTGTCTCACTCGATTGAGCCGATATGGCTACAGGAGATCCTGATGATTCTAATAAATTTTCACTTGCAGTAGCAGTTGCTGCAGTTTCTTCCTGTGGAAGATAAGAAGCTGCAGCGGCAGCTTCTATGATAGAAGCAGCGGTGTTTTGTTTTAATTGTTTTTCTTCTATATATTTTTTTAATTCACCATTTTTAAAAGCTGCATCTATAATTTCTCGCCCCGCTCTCCGCTCACTTTCGTCGAACATATTTTTTACAATTTGTGTTTTAATATTTTCTATATCGATTGGTTCATTCCAATCAATATCAATTTCATTATCATCAATTAATTTTTTAATATTCTCAATAATTTTAAGATTAACATCTTCAGGACTTTCTGCCATTTCTTATATTCTCCTTTATTTTTACCCCCTTAGAAGGGGGTTGATGCCGCCGGCATCGGGGGATGTTGGGTGGTTTTATCTTTCCTTTGCACATGCTTGGTTAATTCTGCCATATCGAAGAGTTCTCTTAATGCGACGGCAAACATGGTAAAATTAATATCGGATGTGCCTTTCAGTTCTGAGACAAAAAATTCCCAGCGTTGAATTTGCAATTGATGTTTTTTAAACCAGCTATCGATTAAAGCCTCTGAGGTTCTTTCTTGATTACTATTGTTGTGCCGCATAATGGCCACGGTTAGATTCCGTTGTTGTCTATCGAGATCGTCTCTAAAGGCGGCGCGTGCCAGTGCTTCCCAATGGTTTGTAATAGGATGTTTTTTGATTAATTCTCTAAACCAGCCTAATTGCAAGCGGCTACCCACTTCATAATAAATAGCGGCGACTTGGTCTAAATCAAAGTTATATTTAGAGGCGGCTTCCACAATATCGAGTGATGAAAACATCGCACTCATGCCTCCAATTCGATAGGCCAAGTGTTCAGGCACATTGGCTTCTATTAAGGACTTGGCCATGACCATCATTTCCCCTTCTGGGCTTTCCAAAAGGCTCGGTAACAGATTACTGATTTCCTTAACGAGCGGTGAAAAACGTTCGATAGTATCCTCGATATGCATACCTGATCGTCGATTGCGCAGAAACCAGCGTGTACCTCTGCGTATTAAGCGATTGAGTTCTTGCAACATTTTGAGTTGAATGCTCGATTCTACTTTACCATTGAGCGCATTTACTTTTTCATGAATGGCTTCTGCTTCAAACACTTCTCGAGCAACGGTGTAAGCACGGATAATATCAGGTGGGAGCCCCCCTGTTTCGTCTTGCAAACGCCCAATAAAGGTAATCCCCATTTCATTAATCACTGCATTGCTCACTTGAGTTGCGATTATTTCACGTTTCAAACGATGCGTTTGCATATATTGCTTAAATCGAACGCGCAAAGGGGTTGGAAAAGCACGTTCTAGTTCTCTATTAAAGTATGGATCTTCCGATAGTTCTGAGGCTAAAAAGGCTTTTTTCAATAATGTTTTACAATATGCCATCAGAACGGCAATTTCTGGACGAGTTAATCCTTGATTCGCGGCTTTCCTGATTGCCAATTCTTCTTTATCAGGTAAAAACTCCAAGACTCTATCGATATTGCCGCTTTTAACCATCTCTTGGATCAAGCGGCTATGCATTTCAATATTATCTGCGGCTTGTGAAACGGCTATACTGATGGCTTCTGTTTGACGTCTATTATTATTTAAGACTAATTCCGCAACCTCATCTTGCATTTCTGCCAATAAAATATTGCGTTGCTTTTCCGTTAATTCTCCATTTTCAATGGCTTCGTTTAATAAAATTTTAATATTAACTTCATTATCTGAACAATTAACCCCGCCTGAATTATCAATGGCATCGGTATTAAGACGACCTCCCGCTCTCGCATACTCAATTCGACCTAATTGCGTAAACCCTAAGTTACCGCCTTCCCCGACGACTTTGCATTTTAATTCAATACCATTCACTCTCACGGCATCGTTAGTACGATCCCCCACCATCAGGTTCGTTTCATGGCGGGATTTAACATAAGTGCCAATACCCCCATTCCATAACAAATCGACGGGTGCTTTTAAGATTGCACGAATTAATTCATTGGGAATGACTTTTTCCTGATTAAAATCGAGTACTTTTTGCATTTCCGGGCTTAAAATAATAAATTTGGCAGAACGTAAAAAGATGCCGCCGCCTTTTGAAATTAGGTCTGCATTATAATCTGACCAACTAGAACGAGGTAAATTAAACAATCGTTGACGCTCTTCAAAACTTTTTTCAGGATCGGGATTGGGATCCAAAAAAATATGCATGTGATTAAAAGCGGCGATAAGCTTAAGATGCCTGGAAAGCAACATGCCATTGCCAAAGACATCTCCCGCCATATCCCCAATACCCATTGCCGTAAAATCCGTTTTTTGGATATCGACGCCTAATTCGTGGAAATGCCCTTTTACCGATTCCCAAGCCCCACGGGCTGTAATGCCCATTTTTTTATGATCGTAACCACTAGACCCCCCTGAAGCAAAGGCATCATATAACCAAAAATCGTATTCTTTAGAAATGGAATTTGCAATATCAGAAAAAGTGGCCGTCCCTTTATCTGCGGCCACTACAAGATAAGGATCTTCATCATCATATCGAACCACATCATAGGGGTGTATCACATCTTGACCTTTATAATTATCCGTTAAATCCAGTAACCCTCGAATGAGTGTTTTATAGCAGTAAATAACCTCATCCATAATTTGTTCACGAGTACCGTCTGGCAACTGCTTAACAACAAATCCGCCTTTAGCGCCCATGGGAACAATCACGGCATTCTTCACCTGTTGTGCTTTCATTAAGCCTAATACTTCTGTACGGAAATCTTCCCGCCTATCCGACCAACGAATGCCCCCTCTCGCCACTTTCGCCCCGCGCAAATGAATGGCTTCTACTCGAGGGGAATAAACAAAAATCTCATACAGCGGCACCGGCAAAGGTAACTCTGGCACTTTGGCTGAATCTAATTTAAAAGAAATATACGGTTTAAGTTTTTGATCAGAATCGAGTTGATAATAATTGGTACGAATCGTCGCCAAAATAACCTCAAGATAACGTCGTAATACCCTATCTTCATTTAAGTTACTTACCATTTCCAATAATTGTTCAATTTTCTCTTTTTGAGCATCAATTCGATCAGTTCTTTCTTTTTCATCCGCACCCGCCCCTTCACCCTTTGAAGAGGTCGTCTCAAAACGCACTTTAAATAACGTAATCAGTTCTGCGGCAATCATCGCATTCCCTGATAACGCATCTTCAACGTGATCCTGACTAAAAGAAAAACCGGTTTGCCAAAGATATTTAGCATAGGCGCGAATAACCGCAATTTCACGCCAATTCAATTTACCATTGAGAACGAGTCTATTGAATCCGTCGTTTTCAGCCTTTCCCCACCACACTTTGGCGAATGATTCCTGAAAAATATCTTTAACGGCTTCAATCCCAAAAGCTTGTCCACTCGGATGGACCATTCGATAATCATTGATCCATATCGAAGATTGATCTTTAGGCGTAATCTCATAGGGTCGTTCACTGATTATACGTAATCCCATATTTTCTAATATAGGGACGACATCGGATAAGGGGATAGTCGCCCCTATACGGTATAATTTAAATCGAATGATGTCTTCTGCTTCTTCCAAGGGATGATACAAACTCATCAACAATGATTTTTCTTCACAAAGATTTTCAAAATAATCAATATCTACCACGGCAATTTGAGGTAAAAAACTTTCTTGATACCCTGCAGGAAACGCTTTTTGATAGCGTTTGTAGAGTTCATTCCCCCGCTCTTCCCCACAATGTTCGAGCAAAGCATCCCGTAAATCATCTTGCCAAGTGCGTGCACTTTCCGCTAACTTTGCTTCCATGACTTTCACATCATAAGGCACAGGTGCAATACGATTAACATGAATAATAAAATGAGCACGTGCTAAGGTAGATTCAGTAAATCGAGTGGAGAATTCAATCTCGATGCCACTTAACGAACGCATTAAGATCTCCTGCATCCGTTCTCGTAATTGAGAATTATAAGCTTCTCTGGGAACAAAGACTAAACAAGAAAAAAACGATCCAAAAATATCTTTTCTCAAAAATAAACGCACCTTCTGACGTTCTTGCAGATGAAATATGCCTTCGGCTGTCTTTAGCAATTCATCAACAGAAGCTTGAAAAAGATCGTCTCTCGGAAGCGTCTCTAAAATATTCATTAAAACACGTTCATCATGACTCCTAGGGGCAAAACCCGTTTGTTCCAAAATGGTACTGACTTTGCGTCTTAAAAAAGGAATTTGCTTAGGCCTACCTGTGTAAGCCACCGCCGTAAAAAGACCGATAAAACGATGGCCCCCTATGACTTGACCGTCTTGATCAAAAATTTTAATCCCAATAAAATCAAAATAAACAGGTCTATGCACCGTAGACTTTTGCTCTGTTTTACCCACAAGGACTAATTGTTGTTTTGATAAAATTAGCTGTTGGGCTTCTAAGGGTAATTCCGAAAGTTTAAGAGTATCATAAGTCTCGTTTAGTTTTACAAGTCCAAGCTTCGAATCTTCAATGCTTTGAAAAACTTGGTCCCCGCCCTTTCCAACCAAATCGTATTTCTGGTACCCCATAAAGGTAAAATGATCGTCCACCAGCCATTGTAAAAAAGCAATCGATTCCGATAATTCTTCTTGCTCAATCGGAGGCCTGCCTGTTTCTAACTCATACAAAACTTCGTTGGCCTTATCTCGCATGATGGACCAGCTTTCGACCACAATACGAACTTCGTTTAAGAATCGACAAATGTTCTCTGCCAATTTTCCTAAAAAGTCGGCACCCGTTTGCCTATCGATTTCAACATAAATAGCGGCTTCGGTGCGCCAATCATTCGTTTTATTATTATTTGCTTCGCATACCTCGGTAACATGACCATTCGCATCTCGCCTAAGCTTAATCGTACCAGAATGAATAAGATGAATATTCAAATCTAATTGGTGTAAAACCATGGAAACCGAGTCATCTAGAAAAGGCATGTCATCTGTCACGATTTCAATGACAGTATGGGCAGACTGCCAACCATGCTCTTCCATCGTAGGGTTATAAACGCGAACTTTACATTCTCTAGGCTGTCTTTCGAAAATATAATGCCAATGGGAAATCGCAGCCCCATATAAATCTAAAATACTGCGAGTGCTGATATCTTCAGGCGAAACGTTTAAATAATACTGGCGAATGAATTGTTTGATAAGAGGAGTGTCATTTCGGGGTAATTTGTCAACAACATGCTTTATTAAACGTTCTATTAACTCCAACCGTGTATTTTCGAAGAATGCCATATTTTTACCCTAGAAAATCGAAACCTATTCTATCCTTAGATCTAATATAGTGCCACTCTAGGTAAAAGACCAGTAACGAAACAATGGGGTAGTTGGTTATTTGTCTAACCTGTGCTCAATTTTCAAATAATCTTAAAACAAAGTTGACTTGTATATATTTGCAATATACCATTCAATAATGGAAGGGATTAAAATTTTAAATGACTGTTTAGGGTTCCAATGGGATAAAGCTAATATTGCAAAAAACTGGAAGGGACATAATGTTACCTTCGTGGAATGTGAAGAAACCTTTTTTAATCAACCTGTTTTTCTTGCGGATGATCTTAAGCATTCCGATCAGGAACAAAGATATTATTTGTTAGGTCAAACAAATGAACGCAGAAAATTATTCATTGCGTTTACAATAAGAAAAAATCTAATACGAGTTATTTCGGCACGCGACATGAGTAAGAAGGAGAGGAAAATATATGCGCAAAAAGAAAATACCTAAGTTCAGCAACGAGGCTGAAGAACGTCTTTTTTGGCAACTACATGATTCTTCAGATTATATTGATTGGTCTCAAGCTACAAAAGTTAGTTTCCCTAACCTTAAACCTTCAAAAATAACCATTTCTCTTCGTTTGCCTGAAATGCTGCTAAATGATATCAAAATGCTAGCAAATAAAAAAGATATCCCTTATCAATCCCTTATCAAGGTTCTACTGGCAGCAAAAGTGCAAGAAGAAATGAAGCAAGATCCAAAATTTTATGATTAAGTTGTTATTTTTTCTCCCGACCCCGCCGTTAATATCTTCTTCTCTAAGGCCAGTTGCAGCAATGATGGTTTTAATATCTACACCCTGAACAAGTAAATTCTTAGCGACTTGTTCAATTCCTTCTGCTAAACCTTTCCGATACCGGTCATTCAAAAGTGTTTTTTCATTACTGACGGTATCCCAAAAGGCATCATAAGCAGCTAATTCAAAAAACCTATACGTGTCTATCCCCCTACAGTTCCTCCGCAGGGGGAAAACCCATTAACCCACAATAGATTTCTTAATACTCGAGGCGACATCCGAAGCAGCAGAAGCTGTACTAGTGGCAGCACTACTTAGATATCCCAAACCTGATGCTGCTCGGTTTAGGGCACCTTGAAAATAATAGGTAATCGATGAAACGACTCCTTCATTTTCTGCATCACTCGCTATTACCGTCGCATTGCTTAATCTTGCTTGAAATACCTCTTCGGTTGAAAGGGGTGCAACTACTTCAAAATCTTCTTTTGCTGCTTCACTCTCTTTTTTTGCTGCTTCACTTGCTTTTTTAAGAGCAGGTACCTGCACGTTTCTATCTTGTACTACTTTGGTTAAATCTCGGTTAATCTTGGCTAAAGCCCTTAATTGCATTTCAGTGGTGCTCATACACATATCATTCTCCTCTATTCAGTAAAAATTTATATTTCGGATATAAGTATTGTATGGGAATGGAAGTGAAATTGGAGTTGGGAAGATGTCTTAGGTCATATGCCTATTTGTCTTAGTTTTGGGTATTAATTTACCCCCCCCCTCTCAATGTAGCACTTCCTCTTTTTGGTCCCTCACCAGGTCCTTTGGGCTCTGAATCAGGAGAATCAGGAGGGTTAGGAGGATTAGCTCTTGTAGAAGTTGAGGAAGAACGTGATGAACTTGAGGTTGAGGTAGAGGTTGGGGTTGATGGTGGCGTATAAGGCGTTGGTTGTCTTTGCTGTGCTCCTACTTCATGCGCCGCCTTCATAACGTCAGTAAACCCTTTTCCAAATCTCTCCTCAATAAATTTAGAATTACCACCAATATAATCCTTGACTAATTTTTCAACATCAGTTTTAGCTTCTTCCGAACCGTTGTAAACAGGGCTCATATTCATTGCTGTCGCTAAAATCGACATCACTGCACCCGTGGCTGGATCATGATCACAATCTGAAAGCGTTATCCTTTTTCCACGAGTGGTTGGAGGCGTAAAATGCGCTTGCTCTAGTATGTGTAATATTGAAATTAAACCTGGATCTGAAGATGTGGAAACGATATCAATTTGGCTCGATCGACGTCTAACTGTGGCGATTTTTTCTATATTAGGTTCGGTACTATCACTAGTATCTCGAAACAACCCAAATTCAGTTATTGCTTTTTCGCCTAGAGCTTTTGCTTCACAACCTTTATAGAGTTCTGCAATGTGATCATCAGGTTGAGTAACAAGCTGTCTAGCGATTTCATTTAAGTCTTTGAAATGCTTCTGGGAAGCATCAAATAAACTCTTAAACCCTGCTTCCGTTGCAGGCGCTTGAATCTCATAGCTTTTCCCGTCCTTTCCAATTTTCACCGCACGTTTTTTAACTTTTTCAAATAGAGCAAGAAGTCCTCCTCCTGGTCCTCCGGGAACGCTGACGGTGGGGAGATGGAGGCCAGTTCGACGATGTTGAGCCTCATCACGGGTTGTATCGCGACCAGGGTGTGTTCTATCGTCAACGTTAGAATCAGAACCAAAGGTTAAGGGTGACCCAATTCTATCTAAATGTTGATTTAGTTTTTGTAGACTTTCTAATCTTTTAATACCATCCAATAATGCTTGATGATTTGAATTACTAGGATCAAGCTTATATTGGTGTAAACGGTCCTTAAGATCTTTGAGTTTCTTAGCCAATTCTGCTAATTCATTTGGATCTGTACTTTTGGCTATCTTTTCTTCTAACTCTTTTAAATCGAGCATCATTTGAGCAGCAACATCTGCAGGGAGTTCTGATCTAGTATCTCTACCTGGTGTAGGCCCAGGTGCAGATGTAGACCCAGGTACAGGGGGCCCAGGTGTAGACCCAGGCTCAGTGCCCCCAGTTGCTTTATCTCTTTTCATTTTATCAGGTAAACCTAAATTTTTGTGTAATCGATCTTTAAATTCATTAATTTGACGCTCTAATTCATCAATTCTTAATTTATTTTTTTCAGGGTCTCTTTTTAAAATATCAAGTTCTTTTTCTAATTCTGATAACTTAATTCTTATTTCCACTTCATTAATTAATTCGGTAGTCCATTTTCTGATACTTTCTTTTAACTTTCTTCGCTCATCTATTTGATCATTAACTAATTTTCTTTCATCAGCACTTGCTAATCCTTGGAGTCGTAATTTTGTTTCCAAAAGTTTAATAACACCATTTTCAATAGTAAGTAACTGTTGCCATTTTTTTAATAGATTTTCTCCATGGTTTTTCAAAAAAACTATATCATCATCTGTAAGTTTTCTTTCCTCTCTTGATCCACCAATTCTTGCTGGGCTTATATCGTTCAATCTTTTCTCTAGTGCATTTCCAACTTCATTTAATTGTTTATGGCTTTCTTTAATTTTTTTATCATTATCTTTGATTGTAACAAGTTGCTCATCAGGTGCACCTAAAGCTCTCATAACAAGAGCTTCATCAATAACCAATGGACCCACATCCTCAAATTTTTTTCCTTCTTTTCTTGCACTTCTTCTTCGAGCATCTAATTCAGCAGTTGCTTTATCTATAACTCTTTTAAGAATAGTATCCATTTCTCGAACACCTGGTTCAGTAATGTAGTTTTCAACTATAAATTTAGCAATATTTATAGTGCCTCCTTCGACGTATTGGAATCCACTAAAACTAATATTATTATCCCCATCTTTATATGTTTTTGGGTGATTAGAGTTGTTTGTTAAAAACTTTATATTTTCTCCAAACCTGTTTAATTTAGCAGCAATCGATTTTTCTAAAATCGTAATTTTAGTTTCATCATCATAACCTGGCAAATCAAGTTTTCGTACACGAGATCTAATATAAGGAGGCAATGCATAATAATTATTGCTTGTTGCAATAAATATCGCCTTTGATTTATCGATAAAAATATTGAGATATTCATCTTTAACCATAGGATCACCACCTGGTAATAATATGGATCCTAAAACTCCTAATACAGCTGGGGGTGCTTTTTCAATTTCATCTAATAAATACACAACTCTTTCTCTACCAGTAGCTATTTGGCCTTGAGCTAATATTCCTGCTCTGCCACCTCCTTGGTATTTTGGATCTGTTCCGTGTACTTGTTGAGCATCAACCAAATTATCCATGCTTACCACATGAAATCCCATTCCAAAAGCATCAGCAATAGTCTTACCTATTGTAGTTTTTCCTGTACCAGGCGGCCCATCAAGACAAAAAGGAGGAATCGTAGTAACATCTTTTTTAGGTATCACTCCTCTTATTCTGTTATCATCTACTAATTCGTTTAACATAGCACCATAAGCTTCTGTATATCGTTTAGTAGTATCTTCAACCCCCACTAAAGGAGAGTCTTCAAATTCTTTTTCTGCTTTTTCAATACGATCTAATCTATCATCAGTACTTATTGCTCTATCTTCATCTTCTTCCCTTAGTTCCCTAAAACCCAAACCAGGTAACCGAATTATAGTTTTTAAAATCTGTAATTTAAGTGATCTATCACTCGAGTCTTTTCCTGCTTTTTTATATTGACTGAACGTATCCAATACAGCCTTCGCATCTGTAGTTCTATTTTTTCCTCTCAGTGTGTTAGCAATTTTTTTTACAGGAGGAGGTAGTGAACTTAAACTCACAAAGTTGGGTGCAATTTCTGCCTTGGATATGAATATAAAGGAATTTTCTA
>Ga0206998_1124_pt1 | contig 19508 bp, 10 predicted proteins | sample Alteio_BWMinCont_FD_153309 | JGI IMG/M metagenome (GOLD analysis project Ga0206998, IMG submission 153309) | Enriched cells from forest soil in Barre Woods Harvard Forest LTER site, Petersham, Massachusetts, United States -... | ecosystem: Environmental > Terrestrial > Soil > Temperate forest >... | reverse complement strand
CACCCTCTGCCACTCCATGCGATGCGGTGCGTCCATGCGTTCGCAGTGGGATCGGCGGTGAGCGTAGCGCCGGCCGCCGCTTAGGTTTTATGCAGGGCCGACGCTGGCTATGGCCGCGATTGCCGATGCGCTGGCCGCGGCGCGAAGCGCAGTGGCGGCGGCCGGCGCTACGCTCACCGCCGATCCCACTGCGAACGCATGGACGCACCGCATCGCATGGAGTGGCAGAGGGTGGACACTGGAAACAAACCCGTCGGCCAAGGACGTAAAATTCCAGTTGCGTGAACTGGGCGTGCGCCTGGACGCGAAGTCTCTGCGCGGACTGCCGAACGAGAGCGTGGTCTGGTTTGATGCACCGCTTCCGCTGGAACTCGCAGCAAGCCTGCTGAACAACCCACAATCTTCCGCGCAGTTGACCGCCAATCGCGCCGACGCCGCTTACCGGGCGGGGAGCACACCGACTGCGGAAGGGTTGCTGTACGCATGGTTTGCGCGGGGGCCAATGGATGAAGGCGAGATGACGCCAAAGGGGAGCGGCGAGGGGTGCGCGGCAAATTCCGCGCTGCCGTTGCGCACCGACTTTACCATGATTATCACCGGCCTTCCGCCGAACGAAGACGCGGCTGCGTCCTTGAATGACAACGCTGCCCGGCTGGCCAAGCTAGATGCGTGGCTCCATCTACAAAATTCAGTCGACGGCGATCCGTTTCCCTACCGGCTGGTGGTTGCACGCGTAGGCAGCGACGGCAAGAAGACGGTGCTGCAAGATGGCGGAGTCACGCGGGAGGGTTCGGAATACCAGATCGCCCTGGTCGGCGATCCGAACAACAATGCCGGGGCACGCTGGGTGTATGTGCTAGGCATTGACTGCCAGGGACATGGAACAGTGGTGTGGCCCAGGGAAGGACCCGGAAGGCGGTATCCAGCCGACGGCGGCATGCGCGACCAAATTCGGCTCGAGGATTGGGGAAACTATCCTACGGCTCCCTTCGGAATCGACACGTTTATTTTGTTGAGCACGGGAACGCAGCTGGCAGACCCGACGATGTTGAATTTCGATGGAGCGGTGAGTAACAGCAGCGCGAGTCGCGGCGTAACGAATCCTCTGGAAAATCTACTCGGTTCTGCCAGCGCAGGCTTGCGCGGGAACCCTGTGGCTACTCCAACCGAGTGGAGTGTCCAAATTCTCCAGATGCACAGCACGGGGAGCAGCAATGCCGGGAGCGTTGGGAATCAGCAGTAATTGCGCCGCGGTGATTGCCGTCACCATCCTGGTGGCTGGCAGCGCAGGGCGCGCTCAGACGCAGAACCCGGCATCGCGCGAGCAGACGCCGAGGCTGACGATGGCAGCCGAAACGCCACGCAATCTCGTGATGGCTGGCCGAGTGCTGGACGACGGCAGAATCGCCCTCGAGGCAGGGGGCGAAGGCGAGTCGGTCCTTATTGGCGAAACGATAACGGCAATTCCCGTGCTCGATAAAGAGCCGGTGGGCTTTCTGAACGGATTTGCCGGCCGTAGCGGGCTGTTCATTGCGCGCGGAAGCGGCGACGGTGACCTGGATGTACGCGCGTACGCAAGTCCGGACACGTGGCTCTACTCCTCGACGGTCTGGCCTTATCAGTTTGCGGCGATCAGCCGCGATGGCGCCACGCTGGCGCGGCTGGACCGCAGAGCGACATCGGGAAGGACAGTTGCCGTGCAGCTGTCTAATCTGTATTTTCCCGCCTCGATGCCGAACGGCATGGCTGCCGACAAGGAGACGGCAATCTGGAAACTGGTCACCGATGCGAACGTCAGCGTTGTCGCCAACGCAGATTTTTTCTACTCGTTCGGGCAGAAGGGTTTGCTGGTGGCCGTGGATCGGTTCAGCGGCACGGTGCATCGCTACGACACAACGAAACAGACGGAGCTTTCAGCGATTCCACTCCCCGATCCGCGCCCGAACGGAGCGCAGATGTTCCAGTTTGCTACTCATTTCGTCAGTGCTGCGCAGTTGAGCGCCGATGGCACGGCGGTTGCCGTGTCGCAACCGGAGTTCGGTGTGCGGGTGGTACGGCTGAGCGATGGCGCGATCGTCGCCTCGACGAAGCCGGACCTGAGTCCCGACGCGATGGCGCCGCTGACCGGCGGAGGTTTTCTGCTGGCCACGGAAGACGGGCGCCTGCTGCGTTGGAACGGTGGCGAACCTGTAGAGCTCGCGCGTCTGACATCAGGGGTAAGCCACATTGTTCCGCTCGAGACGAAGAAGCTGGTTGCGGTGGCCTCCGCGGACGGCGTGAATCATCTATTGGATTTAGACAGCGGCGGAGAACGGATGATACTGCTGCTGGATGGCAAGGATCAGTGGGCGTTGGTCGCACCGGACGGGCGTTTCGATGCGAGTGACTTTGGTGCGAAGGGCCTGGGATGGAGCGTCGACGGCGCCACCTTGCCGTTTGAGGACTTCGCGGACGACCTTGCTACGCCGGGGCTGAGCGAAGAGCTGATAACAGGCAAGTACGAGACGACTACGGTAAAGCTGGCACAGAAGGAGCGCAGGCTGCCGGCGCTTGCCGTGAGTGCACAACCGGCGCAACAGGGGACGCGGGCCAAGGTAACGCTCACGCTGCATGCGTCGGCGGGTGTCGAGATTCGCAATCCTCGGCTAAAGCGCAACGGCGTGATGGTGAAAGAGTGGGAGGGTACCTACAAGGATGGCGCCGCGCTTGGAGACGAAGTGGACCTGGTTACCGGCATCGACAATGTTTTTACTGCCTACGCCTATAACCAGGACAACGTGAAGTCCGAAGACGCAAAGGCTACACTCCACGACACGGGCAAACCGATTCGCCCGGGCGAGCTGTGGGTCATTGCTGTCGGAATTAATGAGTACGAAAACCCGATTTTCAACCTCCATTACGCGGTCAATGACGCGCGGCTGGCGGCGTGGTCACTGGCGGTGCAGCGACAAAGTGTGGCGGAGGCCGGCAAGATTGCGACTGAACATCCAATGCGAGGCTACGAAGGCAAGACGATCCTGAATGACGCAAAGCACTTTATCGATATGCATCCGTCGATGGGGCCGGCACATGTGAAGCTTCTGCTTAACCTGGATGCGACTCGGGCGGGAATCCTCGGAGCGATTCGCGACTATGCGGCGAAGGCTCGTCCGGAGGACACATTTGTGGTCTTTTTTGCCGGGCACGGTGTGGCTGTGGACAAGCGATATTACATGCTGCCGCACGATCTAAGCTTTTCCGGTAATCCGAGTGAATTGAGTGCTGCGCCGGCGTCGGCTCTGCTGCAGAGCGCCATTAGCGATGTGGATCTTCGGCAGGCTCTCAGCACTGAGCAGGCAAGCACGGCGGCGCTTCTTCTTGATGCATGCCAGTCCGGTGCTCTCACCGGAGACAGCCCTCTCGAACGGCGAGGCCCGATGGACTCGGAGGGCTTGCGACAACTTGCCTACGACAAGGATATGTATCTGCTGGCAGCTTCACTCTCGACACAGAGCGCCGCGGAGCAGGCTTCGATTGAGGACGGAGTACTAACCTATACCCTGTTTCAGCGCGGGCTTCTGGACGATGCTTCCTCCACGACTACAACTCCGGCGGGGCCGGGCCCGGTACTGCTCGGCGAATGGCTGGGATGGGCGACGCGGAGCATTCAACTTGAGCCGGGCACGGTCTTGGAACGTATGCGCGGCTTCGGTTCCAGCGCTTCCACCGCACAAAAGCAGACCGCGGCGTCTGCACATTCCGCGTCTTCCGGGGTGGCGATTCAGCAGCCACGCCTCTTCGCTCCGCCTCGGGACCTGCCGATTATCGTTGCTATGGGAGCGGCGACCCTCGACCCGCTGACCGTGGCCACGCAGTTGCCGCCGGGAACGGAAGGCGCGCCTGTAGAGACGGTCCCAGGGTTGCCCGCGCCAAGTTCAGGCACGACCGACAATTCGATCGCATTGAAGGATTTTGAGACTCTCGGTCTGCGGCCCAACTCGCTTGGTGCCCTTTCTAGCGGCAGGCTGCGTCCGGACGGACGCACAATGGTGGCGATTCGCAATGGCGGAGTGGCAGAGATCGACCTTGTCAAGGCACGCCTGCTGTGGACCCGCTCTCTGCCGGATACGGCGCGCGCGTGCGATATGACGGCCAAGGGCGAGCTGGCATGCATCAGTGCGAGTGGGCGAGTCTTTGAGTTATCCGCCTCGGTGGACTCAACGGTAACGCAAATTGCGCAATTGAGCGGGATTGACGGCGCGAGTCTTATTCATTGGCTCAACGGCGGCAATCTGCTGGCGGTACGCGGGCAACTGGCACGGGTGTTGAGGCGGGATGGCACGATTGTGAAGAGCCTGGACCAGCCGACGACGCAGTTTCCGTTTCCTAATGCCTTGGCATTCGACGAGAAGTCGGAACGGCTGTTTTTGTATGGCTGGGAGTTCGATAAGGCCGGTCAGGTGATTACCAGCTTTGACGTGCCCTCGTTCACGGCAGGTTCGAGCGAGCCGATGGCCCCGGCACCCGACTCCACGGGGATTGCGGGTATGGCTATATCGCCGGGCGGCGGGTTGCTGGTGATTCTCGATTTCGACGGCAGGGTCACGGTTAGGAACCTCCGCAGCGGTTCCGCGATGAAGTTGCCGGGCGAGCTCACGGACGGTCCTGCACAGGGTCCAGCAACTGCAGTTGCATTTTTGTCCGTCAATGAATTGCTGGTGGCGTTGGCTGGTGGCACCGTACTCCATGTTGATCCGGGCACGGGAACGGTTACCGACAAAGACCAGAGCGCAGCGGCCCCGATTCTTGAGATCGTTCAGCAAGAGGGCGTACAGGTGAGAGCCGGAATTGGACCGGAAGGCAGCTTGGCCGTTTGGCGCGGCATGGATACCGAAGCCGGCTCCGTTGTGCCCGGCGGACGTTATTTGATGTATCTTGCCTTCGCTGCTGATGGCCGGCTGCAAGCGCTCATGGAAACCGAGAACAGGCTGCGTCTCTTTTCGCTACCCGGCCCGGCGGCATTGCATGAGGCTCAGATCGGCGTTCCAGGCATTCTCAAGTGGAGGAGTGGAGGATTTCTGGCGTTTGGCTCCGGCGCTCGATTGCTGCGCTGGGATCCAGAGACACTTGAGGTGCTCGCTCCGGTAGATATAGGAACGGCCAATCATTTCGCCGAAGGCGCGGAGATAAGCCCCGATGGCGCATGGGCTGCATGGATTGAACAGCCGAAGCTCAGCGCTGACGTCGATGTTGCTGCTCCCGCACCGGTTGCGCATGTGAAAAACCTGACCACCGGAGCGGAGTTGACGCTGCCGAACTCGGGCGGCGTGCCAAAGGAGGTTTTCTTCACCCCAGACAGCCGCTCGCTGGCGGTGTTCACCATGCCGGAAACGATGTCAATCATCGACGTGTCCGGCGGCGTGACCTTCGTGCCTTTAGGTTCCATCAGAGGCAAGGCGTATAGGATTCCCGGACTACCGTCCGGAATGGTTCGCTTCGACACAAATGCGCGGACGATGCTCGCCCTGTCCACAATGAGCGGCGATATGTGGCTCTGCGATCTCTTTCACGGCGATAACGGCAAGATGATGCGGCGCGAGACGCTGACAAGTATGCCGAGTGTAGTGGAGCTCGATACCAATGGAAAACATGCGGTTATAGGAATGATGGATGGCTCGGTAATGTGGTGGGATACGAGCGCCAAGCCTGTGTCGCTGCCGGCGTTGAGCGCGGCGATCGTCTCGGTTGCCTTCCGGCCAGATGGCAACGGTTTTGCCGCAGGTTCGACAGACGGGACCATAGCATGGTTCCACACCCCTGGGTCGGGCGCGCCTGTTCTTGAGGCAGTTACGCGCTGGAACGAAGAAGGCAAGACCTGGGTGACGACGGGGAGAGATGGACAGCAGAGCATTTCTGAGGCTCCCGTTCTAAACCCGCAATCGGGAAATGCTCCGGACTTGCTGCAGCAGCTTGTTCTGCGTGGGACCGTTGCTCCCCGCTGAATCACGGTCGCCTGATGTTTTCCGAGATACACTGGACTGAAAATCGAACCCAAGACAGACTAGGGATCGGAGGTGGAGCGATATGCGAAGAGGCGGCCGGGCAGGAATGTTCAGGCGGCGGTTGTCTCGTGGTGTGCTGGCTGCGTGGACTGCGCTTTGGTGCGCGGTGCCGGCGGAGGCCGGGTTTCGCGTCCAACTCGATCATGACACACCCGTGCCACTTGCGCAGTTCGTTGCTCCCCCTCCCCTCCCCCTCCCCATGTTTTTGTCCTGGCGATTGGGGTCAACCGGAGTCCGACTCCGAAGAAGGTTGGGGATTGCGTTTTGCAGAGCCGGATTCAACGGCAAAGCTGATGGATGTTTTGCGCGACGTAAGCTGCCATCGAGCGACCACAACAAGGTATGCGCGCCAGCCTGTTCCAGATCGTGGGCTATTGGCCCAACGAGCACCTTGTAGACTGCGTTGGCGGGCGCCCTCGGGTCAGAATGGGGGTCAAGCAGTGCCTGCGTGAGGGAGGCGCTGAAGCTAAATAAAATAGACTGCTAATTGAGTCGTGTGTGGAATACACATCTCGAGTCCACAGGACCACTCAAGCTCTAGTTGGTCAATCTCGATCGTCCGATCGCCGTCGTTCCAGAGGCTTTCTGTAAAGCCCCTAAGACCCAATGCCTAATCCTACGGGAGAATCATCCGTTCGAAAAAGGCTCGTGGTTCCTCAATTGCTCAATGGTCCTTGATCACGAAGAGAAAATCACTGCCAGGTTCGTTCCTGCCGAATTCATTGCGATGGGGTTCGGGCTGCAGCCGCTGCATGTGCTCATATACGCCATCGATTGTCAAGAACCCATTACTGCCGCCGTAGGTACGGAGTGCCTCAAGAAAAGCCCGGACAAACGGGGAATGTTGGCCTGGCCGGCCGTCGGACACATATTCCTTACCGCCAGAAGTTATGTATCTACGTGTTTTATACTGCAGCTTGCGGTGAACAAACTGTTCACGCGAGATTCCGGCATAGACATCATCTCCGCGCAATTGGCCGGGCGTCCACTTCGGATCGAAAGTGCCTCCGTAGCAAGTATCCAATACGAGCAGGACATGTTGAACCCTCATATTGTCCAGAATAGTGCGCAGTTCGGAGTAAGAGATATACGAACGCCGATTCTCATCATTGGCCTGAGAGTCTCGAGCAACCACGAATCCCTCGCTAAAGTCTTCGTCGTAGGCGCCGTGCCCCGCAAAAAAGATCAGAAGTTGGTCTTCCGGGCCATATTGCCTCTTGATATAGCCCTTCAGTGTCCCAAGAATCTCGTCTTGAGTTGGGTTCGGAACAACCGACACATCGAAGCCATAATTCTTCTGAAGGTCTTCGGCTATCGCCTTGACATCGTCGAGAGGATTCGTGAGGTGGTGCCAATGGGACGAGTCGTCATAATCGTCAGTACCAAAAAGAACAGCATAGTCTTTTCGCGGCGGAAGGTTTGGAGTCGGCGAAACTCTTGCGGGCTCGGAACTGAACCCGCGCAGTTCTGAGTTGGGGCTGGACGTTGACGATTGCGGGTCTTGGTTTATTGCTTCGAGAATCGCGAACGGGACCTCCAGAGGCGATCTGAATGCGTACGCAGCTTGTTGCAGGTGAGCCGCGGTGTGGAATGACGTGTGGCGTGCCGTCGGCACCTGGGTGCGAGCGATCGGAAAGTCCTCGCCAATGAAAGAATCGAGCCCACTCGTCTTTCCATTAGTAAGTACTTCGATCCGATTAGAGGTGAAAGATGCAAGCTGGTGGGCCGTGATCGTACCGTCTGAGGAGTTGTCCGCTTTCCCGGCAAGCCCCTCTAATAGAGCGTATGTCAGAAGACCGTGAGGAAATTGCCCGCCCTCAATAGAAAATTCGGCGTTGCCGCCACTGGCTATGATAACCATGTTGCGGCCAAGAAGTTCGGTGAGTTCTTTATTTTGCTGCTCGAAGCGCGAATCCAAAGCCTCAAACGCGCTTGCGGAAGTGGCTGTGTCAAGCAGCACAAGTTGTTGCTTAGCTGTGATCTTTCCCAACCAAATCTTCAACTCCTTGGAAGAGATGCCCATTCTTCGGACTGCCGTTAAGTCGCTCTTGTCACCCAGCTCAACGTCCGAGGGGAGCAAGAAATACTCCCCATCTGCGGCGACACCATGGCCAGCAAAGTAAAAAATGAAGGTGTCTGAAGGGCGAGCCTCGTTGACGACGCTTTGGATCGCAGCAATGATCCGCAGGCGAGAAGCGCCTTCATCGGTCATGAGACTGGAGCTCACGCGAGCAAAAGATCCTTTGCCTCCTTCCCGGAATGCTTGAGCTAGAGCAGTTGCATCACCGGCAGCGTATCTTAGGTCGAATTCGGGGTGGTTGTATCGACTAATTCCTATCGCCAAAATGTAGGCGCTGCTCTCTTCAATGTGAGCCAGAGTCGTGCCACTAGCTATCTTTGTGCCGTCGGGGCTTAGGGCCAGAGACGAAACAACACCTTGCATAGAGGAGATAGTCTGTACTTCCCTCCAGTTGGACGTTTCCCACACTTTCGAAGTGTGATCTTCGCTTCCCGTTACCAGGGTGCGACCTGTAGGATCGAATGCAAGCGAGATGACGGAAAGCGTATGACCCCGTAGCGTTCCGATCTCTGCTCGGGTATTAATGTCCCAAATCTTACAGGTGTGATCGGCACTTCCAGTTGCAAGCAGCCGGGAGTCGGGGCTAAACGCAACTGCCAGAACTGAACCGGAGTGTCCGGCCAACTCCGACGGCTCGCTTTGACCTGACAAATTCCAGATATTTGCAGTGTTGTGATCATTTCCACTGGCCAAGAGCCTGCCATCACGACTAAATGCCAGACAGTAGATTGTGCCACCCCGAGCCGACAATTTTCTGATTTCTCTTCCCATTGCGACATCGAAAAGACGGATAGGTGAATCCCGAGTCGCAACCGCAAGAGTACGGCCATCTGGAGCGAAAGCAAGAGCTGTTGGGGGGGGGCTATAGAACTCTCTGATCATGTGACCGGATCTGGTGTCCCACATGATTACGGAGCGAGATGACGCGCCGACGACAAAGTGTCCATCGGGCGAAAAGACAATCGACCCAATCAGTTCCTGTTCAGTGGGGATGACAAGGAGCGCTTGACCGTTGGTCGCATCCCAGATGGTGATTCTGAGGTCTTGCGCGTAGCTCGCTAATCTGCCTCCGTCTGGGCTAAAGACCACGGAAACGACCGGTTTCGTCTCGTTCAATACCAAAAGAGTCCGGCCAGTCTTCGCGTCGAAAACTTGAATTGTCGGTATGGCTAGATTGTTCAAGGACGTGGCCGCGTCTGGATGGTCGGGTCCGAGTGCTTTCTCGTTAATGGCCAGGGCGCGCTGGAAGAATGGCTCCGCCTCGGCAGAGCGCCCCTGCTCCTTGTACAACAGAGCTAGATTGTTCAGGTCGGTGGCAACATCGGCGTGCTCCGGGCCCAGTGCCTTTTCGTCGATCGCGAGGGCTCGCATATAGAGTGGTTCTGCATCAGCGTAGCGCCCTTGCTTGTAATAAAGGAAGGCGAGGTTGTTCAAGGACGTGGCCACGTCCGGGTGATCGGGTCCGAGAGCTTTTTCGAGGATGGCGAGGGCGTGCTTGTAGAGTGGCTCCGCCTCAGCATAGTGCTCCTGCTCCTTGTACAACAGGGCTAGATTGTTCAGGTCGGTGGCAACATCGGGATGCTCCGTCCCCAGTGCCTTTTCGTCGATGGCAAGGGCCCGCATACAGAGTGGTTCCGCATCAGCGTAGCGCCCTTGCTTAAAGTATAGGAAGGCGAGGTTATTCAACGTCGTGGCCACGGCCGGATCGTCGGGTCCGAGCGCTTTCTGGCGGATGGCGAGGGCGCGCTTGTAGAGTGGCTCTGCCGCGGCGTAGCGCCCCTGCTCCTTGTACGATAGAGCCAGATTGTTCAACGACGCAGCCACGGCCGGATGATCGAGTCCGAGCACTTTTTCGCGGATGGCGAGGGCGCGCCTGTAGAGTGGCTCCGCCGCGGCGTGACGCCCTTGCTCGTCATAAAGCACGGCGAGATTGTTCAGATCGGTGGCGACATTGGGGTGGGCCTGCCCCAGTGCCTTTTCGTCGATGTTCAGGGCGCGCTCGAAGAGCGGTTCCGCCGCAGCATAGCGCCCCTGCTCCTTGTACAACAGAGCTAGATTGTTCAGCGATGTGGCCACGTCCGGGTGATCGGGTCCGAGTGCTTTCTCCTTGATGGCGAGTGCGCGCTGGAAGAGCGGCTCCGCCTCGGCATAGCGGCCTTGATAATAGTACAACTCGGCGAGATTGTTGACCGACTTAGCCGTGTTGGGGTGTTCAGACCCAAAGGCAGCCTCGGCGATTCGCTGAGACTCTTGAGCGAGTGGAATGGCCTCAGCATACTTGCCTTGTTGGTATAGATGATCGACTTGTACGTTCAGTTCATTCCAGCGAACCTCTTGCGCGGGGAGCGGCCACGAGGCCGCAAGAGTGAAGAATACGCATACCCTCAGCCAAAGCCCTAGGCAATGGCGGATAGCCGATAGGGAAAGCAACGATTGACGTTCGTGTACGATGCGGCGCATTCGGGCAGCGCGGGCGGTTTTACGATCTGCAAACGAGCGGAGCATGATCGACATCCTGACCGGGTGAAGGAAGAAGAGCATTCCTGGGCTTTTTGAGCGCTTGATAAATCCGGCGATCGCCTGAGCGCAGTTGAAATGGGTGTAAATCGTACCCGGCGGTCGTACAACTCAGCCCGGTCGATAGCGCTCGACCAACTCCGCGAAGCAGCGAAAGCATCATAGCACGAGCAGAAGTGAGTGAGCACCTGAGCACCCTTCGGGCTCCTTCGGGCTCATCATGTTACTGCTGTCGTCATTTGGGGTTGTTGGTTCGGGGCATCCCGGGATCGCTTCAAATGGCAGCATAATTCTGGAACGGGTGGCAGCTGTTCCATCTTCAGCAGCAGGGGTCTGCAGCCCACGTCGTTGTCGGGGCCGGATCATCCTACCCGTCCTGCTCTCCCATCCATTCCACAAGCTTTTGTTGCAACTCCTCTTTGCTGGGTAGGTAGAGCTGGTATTCGCGGGCGTGAATGTTGGCATCCTTGGGGAGAGTGATCTCCACAAGCGCGGTGTTCTTCTTCCTGCATAGCACGATGCCGATGGTGTGATTCTCCCCATCCGTCCTGACGTGGCGGTCAAAGTAGTTCACGTACATCTGCATCTGGCCGAGGTCCTGATGCGTGAGCTTGCCGATCTTGAGATCGATAAGTACATACGCTCGGAGTCGCCGGTTGTAAAACACGAGATCGACGAAGAAGTGTTCCTCATCGAAGGTGAGCCGCTTCTGCCGCGCCTCGAAAAGAAAGCCCTTGCCCAACTCGAGCAGAAAATGTTCGATGTGGGTCACGATGGCCGACTCCAGATCAGACTCTGAGTAGCGTGCTTTTTCCTCCAGCCCGAGAAACTCAAGCACGTAGGAATCCTTGAGCAGGTCCTGCGGCTTTGCCACATGCTGGCCCTTCCGAGCCAGGTCACGGATCGCCTGCGGGTCTCGGCTGAGGGCCAGCCGTTCATAGAGGCCTGCGTCGAATTGACGCCGAAGTTCACGCACGGTCCAACCCTGCTGAGCCGCTTCAATCTCGTAGAAGTTGCGCTCCTCTTCCTTTAGACCGATCAGGAATACGTAGTGGGACCAACTCAGGGCGAACGGCGACTGCGGTTGGCGCCCGTCCTGCAAATGCCCAGACAGAGTCTGGGCGATTGCGAAAGCTGGGAATTGCCCAGACGCTGTCTGGGCAATCTGGAGTGCCCGCCCTGGATAGGCTAGATAAAAAACGCCTCATATATTCGAGATTGGTCTTCGAGAAACCGTTTCCGAACTCGCGGGTCAACCGGGCAGCCAGCTCCCGGACAATTTCCTTGCCATATTGGGCACGGTTTGCCCCCCCGTTGCTCCTGTTCGACGATTCGACGGCCAATCTCGTAGTTCGTGTAGACCTGCAACAGGTCTACGCCTCGGGCGGCGCTCTGTCGAGCCGAGAGCACCAGATTGCGGATACCCTCGTAGAGGGAAGTGGACTCCCGGCGAGTGGTCACAGCAGCCCCCGAATACCATGCGGCATTTCGTGGCCGTCTGGCGGAGGCGCGGTGACGTTTCCGCTGATCTTGCCAATTCTCTTGAGAGCGCGCTCAATCATATGGAATGGGTTACCTTGAGATTCGTGGGGCAATCAGACGACCAGTCTGCCGGCCGGGGGCCTGAGACGACAAATTTCGTGGGCGGGGAGACGATCAAAGGTGCCGAAGGAAAAGAATAGTCGACTTGGGGGGCACCTCACTGAAACGCCTCGAGGGCAGCTTACACGCCCATGACGCTGAGGTCAGTATAGTTGTGGCGAGCGACGTGAGGACTTGCGCGGACGAACCTAGCTCGAATAGTCTGCACGAAATCAAAACCCGATTCCCGGGAAAGGTCTTTCAACCATGAAGGGGCTTTCACTTCGCAGATCTGGATTCGTTTCTCTCGCCTGCTGTCTTCTGTGCGGCGGCGCGGAGAGGATGCGGGCGCAATCAGTCAGCGCTCACAAGCAATTGGAGAAGCTTGTCGACGACAACAGCGCGAACTGGAAGCAGGTTTCGAAACAGATCTGGGGTTTTGCGGAGCTGGGCTACCACGAGGAAGAGAGTTCATCTCTCTTGCAGTGGCAACTGAAGGCGGCGGGCTTCACCGTGGAGGGCGGTGTGGCCGGTGAGCCTACGGGGTTCATCGCAAGCTACGGACAAGGCAAGCCGGTGATCGCGATCCTGGGCGAATTCGATGCACTGCCGGGATTGTCGCAACAAACGGTGCCTGAGCGTGCCCCCGTGACTCAGGGCGGTTCGGGCCATGCATGCGGGCACAATCTGCTGGGCTCGGGCGCGGCGCTAGCGGCGGTGGCGGTGAAGCAGTACATGGAGACGAATCATATTGGCGGCACTCTGCGCTACTACGGAACTCCCGCAGAGGAGGGCGGAGACGGCAAGGTCTACATGGTGCGCGCCGGGTTGTTCAAGGATGTGGATGTGGTTCTGCACTGGCATCCTGCTGACCGAAACGAAGTGACCAACGGAGGCATGCTGGCCATCACCGGGGCCAAGTTTACATTTCATGGCGTGGCAGCGCATGCGGCGGTGGCGCCGGATCGCGGCCGTTCGGCGCTGGACGCGGTGATGCTGATGGGGACGGGCATTGAATACATGCGCGAGCACGTGCCTAGCAATGCGCGCATCCACTACATCATCACCAAAGGTGGCGTTGCGCCGAACATCGTACCTGATCTGGCGCAGATGGACCTGATCGCACGCCACCCCTCGAGTGGCACATTGCAGCAGATATGGAATCGCATTCTCGACATCGCCAAGGGAGCAGCGCTGATGACCGGCACCACATACGAGATAACCGGCATTAGCGGCGACGCCAACATCGTGAGCAATGACGCGCTCGGAGCGCTAGTGCAGAAGAATCTCGAGGAAGTAGGCGGATACTCGATGAGCGATGCGGAGAGAGAGTTCGCATCGGATCTGCAGAAGACACTCAACATCGATTCACCGCCCAGCCTGGATCAAACGCACGAGGTTGAGCCGCTGCGGCGGCCCGATCCGAATGCGCCTGCAGCGTCCACCGATGTGGGGGATGTGAGCTGGGTGGTGCCGACGATTGGCTTCACGACGGCGACCTTCGTGCCGGGCGTCGCTCCTCATACTTGGCAGGCCGCCTCAAGCGCAGGTATGAGTATAGGGCAGGATGGCATGGTAGTGGCTTCGAAGGTGCTTGCTATGACCGCGTTGGATCTGTTTACGAACGCACAACTCGTTAGCGCCGCCAAGGCCGATTTTGCCAGGGAGCTTGCCGGCAGGCAATATCATTCGTTCATTCCGGAAGGACAAAAACCTCCGCTCGACTACAGGAATTGAACCACTGCCGGCCATTGATAGTCGTTGAGCTTTTGGGGATTCTGGACAAAATTAGGCAACCGAAGTTGAGCGATCTTCCACCCACCATCTTCGGTGCTTAATGCCGAACGAAGGATGGACGTGCGCAGGCGGGTGCACCGTTGCGGGCGCGGCGTCATCCAAGGGCAAAGAAGAAACCGCCGGCGAAGGTTGTGATGTCTAAGGGATGGGTTCAGCCGATTTGGTAACCGGGCGATGAAGCGGTATCCGCGCTTTGGAATGCTCTCCATGTATACAGGAGCATCGGCGACGTCGCCAAGGGCGTCACTGAGCTTGATCATCGCAGTGTTCAAACTGTGGTCAAAATCGACGAAGGTGTCAGCAGGCCATAAAACGCGTCGAAGGTCTTCGCGACTGACTAGTTCGCCGGCATGTTCCATCAGGTAGAGCAACACGCGGAAGGACTGCTCGCGAATTCTGACTGGAATACCGTTGCGGCGCAGGGCGAGACTGTGGGCGTCAACCTCGAAGACGCCATAGCGCCATATCCGGGTGCCGTTTTGCACCGTATTCAAGAGACGATCCCCCGACAAAGGTGCCTTTCGCGCGAGTCTACCACGATCAGACACTCACCAATGCCGCGGTGCTGGCTGTCATGCGTAGAACGCCAGGGGTTAGGGAAAACAATCCCAGGCCCAGAGTCCGATCGCGCGGGCAGAATCCACTCTGGCATTGGGCACAGCGATAGTAAGCCCGTTCAAGGTGCAGCAGTCCCAATACGCTGGTGAAGGTCTTCCAACGACGTCCGTGACACTGGGCTGCGGCGCCGCATGCCCAGAGCAACTGCGGACCCATCTGATCGCTGGTGTCGGCGTTCAGCCGTTGCCCCAGCGCACAGGCTGCCAACCGCAGAGCCTGTCGCCGAACCGCCGTTTCCACTGCCTCGAAATCAAGATCGGCGACAGATCGGTGGCCTAAGAGCGTCTCGATTTCCTGGACGATCTCTTCTTGGAGGCTCGTTTGAAGCCCCCTTTTTCGGCCTCCTCGGTGGAGACCGTTTGCGAAGCCCACAACTGGCTATCAGCCCAGGCCTCACAGCCTTCCCATAACTTCTCCAACCCGGCTCGAAACTCATGTCCAGCCTCGATCTGTCGGCGGGCGACGACGGCCTGTTCTGGCGTCAAGTAGCGTGATTGGGTCTTGCCCTGCACGGCGCGGGTAAGGCTGAAGTAGGGACCATGACGAGCATTGGGGTCTTCACCACAGGGACATCCCGGCTTGCTGCACTTGACCATTCGTTCCGACAACGAGCCTCGACGCATGGGCTTAGCTTCGGCTAGCTCGGCGGCCAGTCGGAGGAGCGATGGGGAGGGTGTTTGGCTGTTCACATCTCTATCTTACGGCTATATATTCCGTAAGGTGCACAATAAAATCAGCGCTTTACCAAATTCCAGATTTTCCTGATGTGCGCCCGTGAGCATCCAGAGGTTTGACGAGGACCGACGTCCTCATGTATGAACCATAACCGGTGCAGGCCCGGCTCACGGTTCTGCTCCGGCAAGAGATGGATCGCGGCGATCTCAGCATCACGCTATCCGGCCTACTTGGTTTCTGGAGATGTCATCTTGGCGAATGCTCGTGTGACTCGTTTCTTGTGTTGTTCTTTGTTGGCTGTATCCACACTGAACCTTTCTGGTTATCTTTTCGCCCAAGAAAAGAGCCCGCTGGCAGTCATGCCTGAACCCGCGCATGCGACTCGGGGGGAAGGCGACTTTTTTATTGATGGAAACTTTGGCGTAGCCATGAAAGGCTACGATGAGCCCCGTCTGGTGCGCGCGCAGCAACGCTTCCTCGATATCCTCTCGAAGGAGACCGGTATTCCGTTCAAGCGCGAAGTAGTTGCCAGCCAGTCGCACTTCACCATTCAAACTGCCGGACCTAGTGCGGCGGTTCAGCATCTCGGCGAGGATGAATCCTACCACCTCGCGATTTCAACCACCGATGTTGAGTTGAAGGCGCCCAATCCGCTGGGCTTGCTTCGCGGTCTGCAAACTTTTCTGCAACTGGTCCGGATCAATGAAAAAGGCTTCAGCGTTCCCGTCGTCACAATCGATGACGCGCCGCGTTTTCCGTGGCGTGGATTGCTGATTGACTCAGGACACCGCTTCGTTCCCATCGCGGCGGTTAAGCGCAATCTGGACGCGATGGAAGCAGTAAAGCTGAATGTCTTCCACTGGCGTTTCGCAGACGACCAGGGATTTCACATCGAGAGCAAGAAGTTCCCGCTACTGCAAGAGAAGGCATCCAGCGGACTCTATTACTCCCAGGACGAAGTCCGCGAAATTGTTGAGTACGCTCGCGACCGCGGCATCAGGGTAGTTCCGGAGTTTGATATGCCTTGCCACACGAAATCATGGTTCCAGGGTTACCCTGGACTATCCGGTGGCAAAGACCCTTCCCAAAGCTCGGCCATGGATCCTTCGCGCGAAAGCACCTTCAAGTTTCTTGAAGGATTTATTGAAGAGATGTCTGAACTTTTCCCCGATTCCTACTTTCATACAGGGGGCGACGAATGCGACATGAGAGAGTGGGAAACGAATCCGCGGATCCAAGAATATATGCAGGCGCATTCGATTAAGGATGGCGCAGCCCTTCAGGTACGTTTCACTGCCAGGATCCAGAAGATCGTTGCTGCCCACAAGAAAATCATGGAGGGATGGGACGAAGTTCTGCAGCCCGACACTCCAAAGGACGTTGTGATTCAATCATGGCGAGGGCCAAGCTCATTGGCACGGGCCGCACAAAACGGGAACCGCGGCGTGCTCTCGTCTGGCTACTACCTCGATCTGAATCAGTCAGCGTCAGAACATTACCAGGTCGATCCGCTAGGAGACAGCTCTGCAGCGCTTACACCGGAGCAGAAGAACCGCGTTCTTGGCGGCGAGGCCACCATGTGGACAGATATTGTATCCGCCGACAATATGGACAATAGAATCTGGCCGCGCACCGCCGCGATCGCCGAGCGCCTGTGGTCTTCAGAGCAGACAAAGGATATTGACTCGATGTACCAACGTCTCGCAATCGTTTCGCAGAAACTCGAGTACTTTGGCCCGCGTCACCGCCTCATCACCGATGAAATGCTGGAGCGCATGAGCGGCGATCCCAATCCCGAAGCGCTCAAGATACTGGCGGCTGTAGTGCAGCCGCCCAGGATGTATGAGCGTCAGCAACTGCGAAGCGATTTTACAGTGCTCAACCGTCTTGACGATGCAGTGTCCCCCGAGAGCGATATTGCGCGTGAATTTGATGGCATTGCACAGCGGATCATCTCAGGAACGGCAACTGCTCATGATTGGCAGCAGGCTCGCGCGTGGCTTGAACTATGGAGGGACAACGATGCGAAGCTGCAACCACTGCTGAAGCGTTCGTTCCTAACCCAGGATTTGGCGCCCGTGTCGAATAACTTGCGCTACGTGGCAGAGATTGGCCTGCAGGCCCTGGATGATTTGCAAGAGCACCATTCACTTAATGTAGATTTGAGGAAGCGATATATCGAATTCCTCAAAACCGCCGCAAAGCCGCAGGCAGTGCTGCTCCTGATGCCCGCATCGTCGGTGGAAAGACTCGTGCAGGCTTCCAAAACCCAGTAGCTTGTTGGGCATCTTCATTCGATACGTTGCAACTTAGAGCCATCCTCCCTCTTGCCGTATCCTTGTCGCTCCAACCACCGCGCGCCATCATCAGGATCAGCGCACCCTTCCAGGTGTGCATTGCGCGGTAGTAAATCGTCCCGGTTTTGCCGATCATGAGTCCCGTCGAGTCAATTCGTTCAATGGGGAGATGGGCTTGCTCGACAAAGTCAAATTTGAAGAATCGAATGCCTTGGTCGTACTAGTACTCAAGCTTGTCCATGAAATCCGGTAAGTGTCCACCCTCAAAGAAGGACATCTCCGTTCCCTTCTCGTTGAGCGGATCGCGCCACACAGGAGCGGCGTTGGGCAACCGTGATTGTCCTTGCCGAAAAGATCTCAGTCGATGACCTGCTCCACCCTCAGGTCGCGGCAGCTGGCGCCGACACTGAGAGTGCGCTCGCCCGTGGGGCGTAGCCACTTTCCTTCTTGTGTGGACCAATACTCGAGCTGGCGCGGAGCCATGTGGATCGTCACGTCCTTCGATGCACCGGCGGGGATCGACTCGCGCTCGAAGCCGACCAGCGTCCTCACCGGGAACTGCACGCCCGCTGGAATCTCACTGGGCGCACCCAGATAGACCTGCGGAACCTCGTCGGAGTCCATCGCGCCGGTGTTTTTGACGGTGACATGCACATCGAGCCCGCCGTCGGCAGCCTTGGCCACTTTCAAGCCAGAGTAGGCAAAGCTGGTGTAGCTGAGTCCGTGGCCGAAGGCGAAGAGCGGATCGATCTTCTCCTCGTCAAACCAGCGGTAGCCCACGTTCACGCCTTCGCTGTAAGTGGTTCTGTGGTCCACGCCCTTCTTGGAGCGTTCCGGATGTTTCGGATCAGTGGCGGCGTAGTCTTCCAGACTTTTGGCCCAGGTCACGGGCAGACGGCCAGCAGGACTGGACTTGCCCAGAAGCAAATTGGCGGTGGACCAGCCACCCTCGTCGCCCGGCCACCACATTTCGAGTACCGCCTTCACCTTATTCACCCAGGGCAGGGCCACAGGCTGGCTAGTGTTGAGCACCACGATGGTGTTGGGGTTGACGGCGGCGATCTGTTCCACCAGCTCGTTCTGCTCGCCGGGCAGGCCGAAGACCGGCTCGAGACGAGCCCAGAGGAAGACCATAGCGATCTTGGCACTTTTTGCGGAGGCGATGGCCGCTTCGTGGTCGGCCTTGCGCTGCTCGGGGGTATACCAGTTGAGACGCACCTGCACCGGTGCATTGGAACTGTCCGCGCTGGTGCTGATCTCGATTTCATGCGGTCCAGCGGTCAGTTCGATAGAGCGGCGCACATTATCCAGGCGGTCGATTGTGGGGATAGCGTTATCCTGGTTGGCCTGCAGAATGTCGCCATGCACGCCTCCCTGTGCAGCGCCGGTGCCGCACAGGCCCTTGCCATCCAGCTTGATGCGCGCGTTGGTGCCCATGGCTTGCAGATAGATCCAGTATTGACCGGCGTGCGGCGCAGCGAACTGACCTTTCCACTTTAAGGTGGAGTTGGGTGGAAGCGCCTTGGCGTTGGCCACGGTGAAGTCGATCTGCGTGTCTACCGACTCGGCGCCGGCTCCCGAGCGGACCAGGCCTGGCTTGCCGTTGTGGCTGAAGGCGCTGGCAGGAATGGTACTGCCGGTCATGTCGTCATCTACAGCAAAGCGGATGTTCGCGTTGCCACTGATCTTCCTCAGGGCGTCGAGCGGCCCGATCTGGCGTTCCGGCATACCCACCGAGCGCTCGCCGTTGATGCCGACGGCGTCGATCTGCGCAGCGGTGGGGCCAATCAGCACCACGGAGTTCAGATCGGCGGCCTTCAACGGCAAGACATGGCCGTCGTTCTTGAGCAGCACCGCAGACTCTTCGCCGGTCTTCTCGATGACCACCGCGTTCTCTTCGAC
>Ga0206998_1072_pt3 | contig 19646 bp, 14 predicted proteins | sample Alteio_BWMinCont_FD_153309 | JGI IMG/M metagenome (GOLD analysis project Ga0206998, IMG submission 153309) | Enriched cells from forest soil in Barre Woods Harvard Forest LTER site, Petersham, Massachusetts, United States -... | ecosystem: Environmental > Terrestrial > Soil > Temperate forest >... | reverse complement strand
ATCTCAATCCCAATTTCATACACTGTGTTGCGCTTGAGATCGTTGCCCTCCCCTAGAATGAGTAGAATGACCGACAGTCGGCTGAAGAGGATAAGCTTGATCCTGAACCATTTTATTATGCGAATCAAATCGTTTGAGGATTAAGAAATAGGAAGCTCGGGTTTGATTTAAACGCAAATAATGGTTCCGTTCTGCCCAAGGCCTCTCTACCATTTCCTTTGCACTGATTAATTCGACTTTAATGCGTGGCATATCTTTCTCCTTATCTCTTATCCAAAACAAAATCGTTTAGCAATAATACGCTTTCTATTTGCGCACTTCTCCTAAATACTTCTCCAACGACCCTCCCATATCAAGCAAACGAGTGGTGATAGTTTGAGTCGAAAGGTCTGGGTATTTTTTATTCAAAAATAGTTTAGCTTTCTCAAGATTATCTGAAACAAAAATATCTTTTTCCTTACTATGGAAATCAATATTAATATCCCCTAAATAAACTACTTCACCCGGCTTGATGTTAAAACCACCATAAAGGAAATTTTCCTTTCCAGGATTCAATCCATCTTTAGCAGAATAATAGTCACTATCACCCATGTTATAGGAAATGGTTTCTAAAACATAGATTCCAGGGTCTACCATCAAAACAGCGTAATAATTATTTTTCCAAGCCCCGTCAACAAGATAAGCATGTCTTGTTTTTAGAGAAGGATAATTGCTATCTACTTTTGCAAATGAATAACTAACTGATGTTTCACCTCTTAGAATCCATCCTTTATATTTACTACTAACTCTAACTAATACAACTGCCTTTTCGCCAGTATGGAATTGATCTGCTTTAAATTTATGATTGGCATATCGTATACCACTACCGCATGCTGTTAGATTGATGCTACAGAACAAAATAACCATTAATTTGAAAATATTCATAAAAACTCCATTAAAAACTTCATCACATCATTTCTGTTGGAAATAACCTTTTATGTTAGGAAGCCCAACAAGTTACATCTGGAAACTCACCTTTTCTCCAATGTTCCACAAGGACTATACCAACTCTCACTGCTAATTTACTCTCTTTGTCATACTCCGGCTCATCAATAACAAAACATTCACCCGTTTTTTTATGGATGGCAACTTTTCCTGAATTTCCATTGGGGAAGGTAGAGAAAGAATAAACCGCTTTCTCTTCATTCTCTTCAATTTTTTTAATGTCTATTAACAAGCCCATTTAATACCTCCTGCATATGCAAATCTACATTTACTAAGGTCTTTACCCCTCTCTATTGTATCTAAGCAATTGTTTTAATGTTTCAATAAACTTTTCAGCTCTTTCTGAAGTCAATTCCCCATCAATTTCTGGTGAAGATAATTGTTGCAATATATACCACATATCCTCATACAAATCTGCCGCCTCATAATCAGTCGGATTTTCTTCGCAATATTTTTCATTGGGTTGTACATAAGTATCCATAGCTAAAATAAATAGAGCAAAGCTTTTTAACTCTTCTTCAGAAATTTTACCGTCTAAATATTTTTTTAACATATCTATTATTTTTTGAGGATTAATAACTACTTGTACTAAATGAGAATAAGATAATGCTTTATGATGTAATTTTAAATTAGCCTCATCCGCGGAAAGCGTACCATCTAATACCTTTATGAAAACTTCTATAAGTTTTGCAATATCAAGTTTTCGTATTTCCTCTTCTGAAATGGGGCCTCCTAAATAAATTTTTTTATCAAGTATTAAACCATTATTTTTTACTTCAAAGTTTTTTTTTCATTACAATCTCCTTATATATTTGTCTTGAAAGTTAATTTAGATATCCATTTCTTTACATCATACAAATTATTTTTAGATGTGCCTGGTTTTTGAAGTTGCAAACTTCCATCATTCCTAATTCCTGTTTGTACAACTTTTATTTTTTCTCCATTTGGAGCAATTTCATATGAAAGACGCTGAAAACCATTAGTATGACCAGCTCTTTCTAATATAAGTCGGCCAAAACCATTTTTTATCAACACTTTAAATGTGATCTCATCAGCCCTTCCATTCCTTAAAATTTGCCTGGCTGTTTGGATTTGGTTTTCAGTTAAAATTTGTCTAGCTTCATTACTACATAGAAATTCTCTAGCTGCTTGTTTGTTTGTTTTTTCGATTAATACTGAAAATCTATTTAAAGGATAAACTAGATTTGATACTCCAAATCGATTAATTACTGCACTAGAATTAACAATCGGAGTTTCTGTAAATAGACTAAACTGATTTAAAAAAGAATTTGCTGTATAAGCATTTTCCGTAGCTATAATAGGCAAACTTAGCTGTTGTCCCAATGAACCAAGTCTATTAGAAAGATTAACGCTATTAAAACTCATTTCTTGGGCTGTAACCGCCGTTAAGTTTCTAGTGACTAATGTAACTTCAGAAAATTCGGTCGTCATTCCTCCTGCATTCCATAGGCTTCTTTTTGTATTAATTCTGAAGTTAAGGTTAAATGATTCCGTAATACCAGTCACACCTCTACTGACTATAGAACTATCACCCAATGAATAGAGCAACGTTTTAGTATTTTTCAATAATGCTGAGCTTCCTCTAACAAGACCGCTTCCCACAAAACTTAGGGCTAGGGGTTCATAAATAGCACATCCTACTTGTAGCCCAGCAACAAAATGATGTCCAGCTTGAAACTGTTTTTCTGATCTTTGTAGCTGATGCAAAGAGTTTGACCCAATGTTTATTAAACCTCTGCTCGTTGCTCTTACTAAATTTATCATATCATCTATGGGGTGATTCCATAAGCTTAACAATCTATTACCGATTGCATTGCTAACAGACAATATCTGCGCTCTTTGTGTATTGCCAAATTCAGGATCCATGAGTCTGGGATTATCGACGAGATCTTCGCATGATTGTAAAAAACTAAATCCACGATAGAGGCTATCCAGCACATCTAACCCTAAACCTACACAAAATCCAGCCGCATATTTTAATTTTTGTGTAAATGTGGGTGGATTATTTCTAGTCGGATTTATTGAATTGACAGGTTCAAGGGTTAAAAATTCGGACGGTTCACACCTTCGACCGGATTCTTCAACACGTTGTTCGCCACTTCGTTTGGTTTGGGTGTTAACTTCTATGGTAAAACGTTTTTTAGCTTCTTCATCATATCGTGTGATTTCCTCATAATCGGGTGGGGGTGTCGGTGTGGATGAAGCAGAATTTTCTTGTTCAAGATCAGGACTATCTGGCGCTCTTGGCCCACCCCTTTCAATGAAAAGCTGTTTTTTAATCTGATTAGTTTTCCTTATCGATGAGCGTATACTACGTTTTATTTTTTGGAGCACGGTTTCATGCTGAGTTTTTTGTAAATGACGGTTCTCATTATCCTCTCGAGAAGCGGCTTGCCTTTGAGATCGTACAATAAGTCTATAACTTAAATTAGCCAAAAAGTCATCAATTACAGCAGCCTCTTGCATAGCCTTAAATTCAGGATCGTTTTCTTTTTCTTTTCGTGCCGCTTCTATTTCAGCTGCTCGCTTAGCCTCTAAAACAGCAGAGCGTTCTCGAGATTCCTTATCATATGCCTTATGTACAGTCCAACGCCAATTAGTGCGTTCTTCATGAGTGCTGTATCTATTAGATTTACATCTCTCATATTCTTCACGAGCCTTAGAAACATCCATATCAGGAAGTTCATCCTCAGACAAAATAGTGGTACACCACTTAGGATCACTTTTATTTTTTGCTTCAGTTTCTAAACGTTGTTTGGTATCTTCTTCACTCCATTTTTTGTATTCTTCCTCTTCCTTCTTTTTGTGTTCTTCAATGAGTCGACTGAACTCTTCCTCTCTTTTGCGTGTTTCATCAGCTCTTTTCTTATTTTCCTCCGTCCATTGCTTATCGCGTTCTTCATTCATACGCCTGATAGCTTCATTACGATCCGCCCACGCCTTATCCCCCCGTTTTTTAATCTCCTCTTCTTCTTTTTCGCGTTCTTTTTTGACTTCTTCCCCTCGCCGTCGATGTTCTTCAAAAACGTGCTCAAGTGCTTCTTTACTTCGTTTTTCCTCCTCTCGTTTGTTTTTTTCAGCCTGGATTCTTTCCTGTTCTTTTTTATTTGCTTCCGACAAAGTAACAGGGTTTGCATTTCTTATTCGGTTTATGCCTCTTGCCAATATTTCGCTAGACTGTTGCATATGACTTGCGTGAAATTGATTCGATAATTCAGATAGTCTTAACCTACCTGTTGATTCTACCTCTGGTATAGCTGAATTATGCTCCCTTGATGGAACATTTACGGGGGGGCTGAAAAGTATAAGGGACATTATTGGGTGCATTCTGAGCACCTCCACCTCTATGGCTCCCTATCTCAATAGAAGGCGGACGGTTCCCCCCTGTGCATACAATGTTGCCACTATTAGATCGAGCACAAGTTCTTACTTCCTGTCCTTTTTTCATTTAATATCCCCCTCCCTTATCCAAACCAAAAAGCGTTTAGCATAATAAGTTTTGATCCCAATCGATTTCGATCAAAGAACATTTTTCGTCCCCCTGTCTATAAGACATTTGTCTTAGAGAGTATCTCTTATTTTTTAAAAAAGAAATACTGAAAAAAATGGATAAACCTCAGCAATTGTAACTAGGTCACATTCATTTCAATTTTTAATTAATATATATTGCCTAATAAATCTTGTATTTTTATTGTGACATCTATTTTTCAAGAATTATGTATGGTTTATTTATTTTAAAATAAAAACGTAGTGTGCAATCAAAAAAATTATAATCTACCGTCGCGATTTAAATTTCTAAAATTTATTTTTAAAAATAAGACCTATACGCATTGAGAATCAATCACCTTTGTACAGATCCATAATTTGATTAGGCAGGCGGCCTAGCCCGCCGTAGCCTTAGCGAAGGCGGGCACAAAGTTGGTTGATATACTAAAATAAGTACAACGAGGCCAATTCTAGGTAACAAGGAATACGGAGAATATTTGTTGAACGCTCTAAAACCCTTAAAATTTCGCAAGGAGGCATTAGAGTACCTACACTCTCCAGAGGAATTCTCTCAATTACTCCAAGTTGTTTCAAAAAAAGCGTGGATAACGTTATTAGGCATTTATGGTCTTTTAATTGCCCTTATTGTTTGGAGCGTTATGGGATCGCTCCCCACTAGATTAGAAACAAAAGGCATTCTATTACAAAGTTCGGAAATTGAGATGGTGGTTTTTATCCCCCCAGAGATGAGCAATCAAATACAATCTTCTATGCCTGTTCTTTTAATACCTAACACGATAGAGGGAGAGGAATATAGAAGTTTGAAAGGCTCTATAACGCAGGTTTTTCTATTACCTGAACAAGATAAAACACTATTCTCTAATCCCATTAATCAAGCCCTCATCAAAAAATTTCAAGATAAAGAACCCCCCGTTATCCTTCGTATTCAAATGCAAAAAAACAAAAGTGAAATCACGCTTACACCCGGCATGATGGTTAATGTTCACATTACCTTGCGCGAGCAACCCCCTATCAGCTTGATCATACCCAGTTTTAAAAAATGGATAAGCAATAATGATCCTATTTAGAAAAAAATGGAAAACCCCTACGGTATTACAAATGGAAGCAACGGAATGTGGGGCTGCCGCATTGGGGATTATACTCGAATTCTATGGTTTAACTGTTCCACTAGAAGAACTTCGCATTGCATGTGGTGTTTCCCGTGATGGCAGTAAAGCCATCAATATGGTGAAAGCAGCAAGAAAATATGGAATGAACGCAATCGGTGCCGAAGCAGACATTGATGTGCTAAAAGAACAAAAATACCCTTTTATTGTGTTTTGGCAGTTTAATCATTTTGTCGTAGTAGAATTGATCACTAAAAACAAAGTCTATTTAAATGATCCTGCACTGGGTCGCTATACCTTAAGCCTTGCTGAATTTAATCATTTCTATACGGGTGTTTTACTTCTTATAGAACCCGGCCCTGAATTCCGAACCGGTGGCGTTAAAAAAACTGTTTGGCGTAGCTTATTTGAACGATTAAGAGGAACAGGCTTCGACTTAACCTTTATTGTATTAGTAAGCCTTGCCAGTGTCGTCCCTAATGTTCTGATCTCCGGATCGACAAAAATATTTATTGATGAAATACTTGTTCGAGGAATTCATCATTGGTTACCCGTTTTAGTAATCGGTATTTTTATAACGGCAAGTCTAAGAGCTTTATTAAGTTATTTAGAACGCAAAGCCTTACTGCATCTCCAAGTAAAATCCCTCTTTATAAATTCTACTCAGTTTTTATGGCATGTATTTAAATTACCCATGTTGTTTTTTGATCAACGATATGCAGGCGATATTGAAGAGCGCATCAGTGCTAATGATAGGATAGCAAGCATGCTGTCAAGTGATGTAACCGAAAATATCGTAGGGCTTATTTCTATTGGATTTTATGGCATTGTATTGTTTTTTTTAAGTTGGAAGCTAACGCTATTGGGCATTTCAAGTTCGCTTATTAATTTTATTTTACTTTATTATATTAGCAGACAACTCTCTGATAAGAGTTTCCAATATTTACAAGTGCGAGGCAAGCTTTCAAGTGCCGAGATCAATGGCATACAAGCCATTGAAACTTTAAAATCTGGAGCGCAAGAAGATCAATTCTTTCAACGCTGGGCAGGCCTCCATGCCAAAAACATTAATCTGCAGCAAAAACTGGGCCTCTTAGACCAACTCCTTTCAACGCTTCCTTCATTATTACGGGGTTTAATAAACTTACTCATCCTGGGCATAGGAAGTTTACAAATCATCAGCGGAGAATTAACGATTGGAACGTTAGTTGCATTCCAAAGCCTATTATCTAGTTTTAATGCCCCCCTTATGATGCTATTAAATAGCGGAAGTCAAATACAAGAAATCAAAGGAGATATTGCCAGGTTAGAAGATGTTTTAAGACATCCTATCGATGCCCGATCCGAACTCCCTATTAAAAAAAATCGTTCCTTAACTAAAAAAGCATTAACATTAGAATTTAAAAATATTACTTTTGGTTATTCACCCTTGGAAGTACCCTTAATTGAAAAATTGAATTTCACCTTAACACCCGGAAAACAAATTGCTTTGGTCGGTAAAACAGGCAGTGGAAAATCGACGATTGCTAAATTAGTAACAGGACTTTATCAACCTTGGGCGGGAGAAATTCTGCTCAATGGGAACCCTTTATCGAAAATTTCTAGAGAAGTTTTATCTCCTCTCATTGCATTCGTTGATCAAGACATTTTTCTATTCGAAGGAACGGTACAAGAAAACTTAACTTTATGGACAGGGAATATTCCAAAAAAACAGCTAGAGCAAGCGATAATGGATGCGGACGTTAATAATTTATTAAAATCACGACTCGACTATCTGAATACCCCTGTTTTAGAGGGGGGGGTAAATTTTAGCGGGGGTGAACGACAACGTCTTGATATTGCAAGAGCGCTGGTTAAAAATCCTGTTATTTTAGTTTTAGATGAAGCAACAGCAAGCTTAGATGCCCTGTGTGAAGAAAAAATTATCCAAAACCTTAAAGAGAGAGGATTAAGTTTGCTGATTATCGCACATCGATTAAGTACCATTCGATATGCGGACGAAATTATCGTGCTTGATTCTGGAAAAGTCGTTGAACGTGGAACACATAAAGAACTCATAGACAACTCGAGACACTATCATGAATTTATTGTTGCAGGGCAATTATGAAGCACTGGGAAAATAATCAATCTGATCTCATGACGGCTATGAAAGCTGTGGCAAAGGATTTAGGTGTTAAAATTGTCGACGCTTCAAGCATTGATGCTATTGCAAAAAAATCAAACATCCGATTTCGTAAAGTATCCTTAAAGACCCATTGGTGGAAAAGTGATGCCGGTCCTTTATTAGGATTTTCAAAAAAATACCAAAAACCCTGCGCATTGCTTCTAAAATCGAACCAATATTTTATGATTATTCCTGCTCTTAATCTTAAAAAACCGCTTTCTCTGAATGAAGCCAATCACTTGGAAAATACCGCCTATTGTTTTTATCGAACATTCCCCAATAGCCCTCTTAATTTAAAACATATCTTATTATTTTCAACTTATAAATTACGAGGGGAAATTGGAAATTATTTAATGCTCGAGGTTTTCATTAGTCTGCTTGGGCTTCTTTTCCCAATCATGACAGGACTCATTCTAGACAGTGTTATTCCGAATGGCGATATTAGTTTATTAACTCAATTCTTATTAGGACTCATGGTAAGTATCTTCGCAGGCACGGCATTTAGTTTAAGTCAATCTTTTACTTTAATGCGATTAAGGTATAAAACAAATCTGACTGCACAAGTTGCTTTATGGGACCGTCTCCTCCGGAGCCCCGTTAATTTTTTTCGGAAATTTACTTCAGGCGATCTTGCCTCAAGAGCTCGAGGGATTGATTCTATCCAACAACAAATGACAAGCACAATCTACTCTGGAATATTAAATGGTTTTTTCTCCGTTTTAATTTTGGGACTCCTCTTTTATTATAATGTTGTTCTTGCAACCTTAGCCCTTATCTTAGGCTTGATCGGCAGCGCAATTATATTCTTTTTTAATGTTGCACAGCTAAAATATCAACGCAAACTATTAGAAGTTAAAGGGAAATTATCGGGCTTGCTTTTCCAACTATTGACCAGCATCAGTAAAATTCGAGTGGCTAATTCAGAAAAAAATGCTTTTTTAAGATGGTCCACTCTATTCATAGAGAAAAATAAATTATTTATAAAATCTCGAACCCTTTCAAATTATTTTTCTATTATTTTTAGTTTTTTTTCAACAACCATCACAATAATAATATATCTAGCTGTGTTTCAACAAATTCACAAATTATCCTTCGGGGACTTCATTGCCTTTAATGCAGCCTTTGGACAATTTTTTGCTGCCATGCTGGCAATGGCCAATTGTATAACCGATATTATATTAATTATTCCTCTCTATGAACGCATTAAGCCTATTCTTATTAGTATTCCAGAAACGGAGCATGAAAGAGGAGAGATAGTCCTTTCAGGACACATTGAAATTAAGAACATTAAGTTTAGCTATGAACAAAAAGGCATTCCCCTTTTTGAAGGACTTTCACTTAACATTCCAGCGCAAAAAAGAATCGCCTTAGTAGGCCAAACGGGGTCAGGAAAATCCTCTATTTTTCGACTGCTGCTGAAATTTGAAACGCCTGAAGAAGGGTGTATATTATATGATGGACAAGATCTCAATACTTTAAATATCCAGTTTCTTAGACGCCAACTGGGCGTTGTTTTACAAACCAGTACTTTATTACCGGGTACAATTTATGAAAATATTCTAGGCCTAGAATCTAATTTAACGATAGAAGATGCCTTTGAAGCTGCACGAATCGCTGAGTTTGCCGATGATATTAAGCATCTGCCCATGGGCATGCATACCCTCTTAATGGAAGGGGGGAGAACATTTTCAGCAGGTCAACGACAAAGATTAATGTTGGCACGCGCCTTGGTACGAAAGCCTAAAATTTTATTGTTAGATGAAGCAACCAGTGCTTTAGATAATAAAACACAAGAACACATTCATCGTAATCTTTCTGATCTTAACATAACACAAGTCATTGCAGCACATCGTCTAAGTACCATACGAGATGCAGATTATATTTATGTGTTTGAAAATGGAAAGGTGATTCAAAGAGGGTCGTTTGATAAATTAATAATCGAGCATGGTTTGTTCTGTGAAATGGTTAATCGACAAAAATGAGGGTTACACAATGGCATTAATGTTACCACGAAGAATTGATATAAAAGATCTAGGCGAGCCAGGCGCTTTATTATCCAGAAAAGAAATTGCCTGGCTCAATAACTATATGCGGGAATATCCTAATCATCCCAGTAAAATTTCAATGCCCCTTTCCCAGAATAATTTAAAATATACTGTGATTATTAATGAAAAAAATCGATATGCCCTCTACAAAGGGATGAATGGAAAAGCGCTGGGTAAAGGGGGATTCGGAAAAGTTAAAATTGGCCAAAATATTGATACGGGGGAATGGGTTTCTGTCAAAATACAAGTATTTACTAAAAAGGATAAATCTAGAGAAAAAGAAATAAAACGAGAATGCGAATTTTCAAAAGAGGTTGGGCTTTTAAAAGATGTTATTGAAACCAAAACAAAACATATAAAAAAAATATACATCGTTCAAAAATTGATCGGCAGAGGAGATGATTTATTTCACCATTTTTTCTATGCGGATGAAAAAACTAAAATTTCTACTTTTGATGAAAAACTAGATATTGCCATCTTTGCGCTAGAGGAATTAAAAACCAAATTTCATGACAAAAACATTCTTCATCGAGATGTCAAACCAGATAATATTGTTTATGACAAAGCCAATAGAAAGGTAATGTTAATTGATTTTGGAGCGGTTCTTGATCTAAACAAAGTTCCTAAGCGGTGTTTACATCATCTCACTGACTTTAAAAAAATGGGGGATAAATTCTTTGCCAAAAAAATTCAACAAAAAAACCGTTATATAGATAATAATACTTATTATTTTCATAAAGTTGGTTTTGGAACCGATGGCTATATGGCACCAGAAATAGATGATCTAAAAGAAGCTTTATATTCAAAAAGTTCAGATATTTACGCAATGGGAATATGCTTGTATTATTTAATTACGGTCAATAAAAAAAATGAAAAAAGAGCCATTCCTTATACACTTCAATTTTACAATCTTGTTGCCAAAATGTGTAATTACGATCCCCGCACACGGCCCACTGTTGAACAGGCTCTTAAAGTTCTCTACCAAATGAAGAGAGACTGGAAAAATAAAACTAAAATAATTAAAACAAAAAATACGATTTCGCGTACTAAAACAACACACAATAAGAACACCACCCTTTTATCGGCTGTAAAAGAAGGTGATCTAAACATCATAAAACTCTTATTAAAGAAAAATGATGTGAACAATCAAGATGCTTTTGGAAATACCCCACTCATCTATGCAACACTTAAAAACCATATCAATGTATTAAAATTATTGCTGAATGATAAACGAACCAATTTAAATATAAAAAATAAAAAAGGATTTACTGCTCTTATGGTTGCAGTGCATAATAATAATGTGGAAGCCATTATTAGTTTATTGGTTGATAAACGCATTGATTTAGAAGTTAATCAATGCCTCTTTTCACTTATCCAATCCAAAGCCATTAAAAAATTAATTGATCACTTAGTAAAATTAAAATTTGATTAAATGCTGGATTGCTTCGCTCAGCTCGCAATGACGTATGTGTGCAATTACGCACAAAAAATTGACATTTAAGTTTGCTATACTTCAAATCATAGGGTTATTAATGGTTATAACCCTTACCATAAGTAAAATTGAAATTTTTGGAGGAACTTAAATGAAAACTTTAAATCTTATACCTGATGAAAGTCTGAAAGCTGTTGTGGGTGGAAAAAAGAAGAAACACCATAGGGTTCGTAGAACCAGTCGTTATAGTGGTACTTCTCGTAGAGTAGTCTGTCATTCTCAACGAATTATCAGAACACCTTCTAAATGGAGAAAAGTACGATCTTCACGACGTATCGTTGTTTCGAGTAGTTACAGACGATAATTATTTATCGCGTCAATCCCGTGGTTGCTGGAATCCAGACTGGATCTCAGCAACTGGGGGGGATGACGACTACTTAAGGTAGCGCCAACAAAACAGCAGAAAGCGTTTTTCCTTGATATTGTTTTGTAATTTATAAAGCAGAAAATATAATACAACAAGTATAAAAAATATGATTAAATCCGTGAAAATGTGTCCAAATGAAGTTTTTAATTTTCTGTAATACTTCGATAAGCCAAGGTGGATTTTGATCTACGAAAAAGTGCATAAAGTTAGGAGGCTTTTTTATATAATTGCCTAACGCCTAGTTCTTTTCGTTTCTTTTTTTGAACCCACATATCATAAATCACTTGTTGGTTAAGCCATATTATGGCTTCTCCGCCAAATGCAACGGCTAATCTCTCTGCCATTTCAGTAGAAACACTTCTATGTCCATTAACAAGCTCCGAAAGAGTTCTTCTTGTTACACCTAAGGCTTCTGCTGTTTCCGTAATGTTTAGGCCTAAAGGTTTTATATAAAGCTCTAAAAGAGTTTCTCCTGGATGTGGGGGGTTATGCATATTCATTTTAATCTCCTAATGATAATCTAAATAATCAACATCTGTAACATTTTTTCCGTCAAACCTAAAAATAATACGCCAATTTCCTGAAACTGTGAGAGAATAATAATCCTTTCTTTCCCCCTTTAATGTATGGAACCTTAATCCCGGTAAGTCCATTTGCTTCGGACTAGTACACATTTCTAACCTAAGTAATATATGTCGTAACTTTGTCGCGTGTACACGCGCTATACCCGTTTCTTTACCAGAAGTAAAAAATAGCTTCAATCCCTTATGCCTAAAGTTCTTAATCATATCTAAGTATACCCCGTAACGTTACGAGTTGCAACTAGAATTTGGACTATGCGTTTACCCATATACATAATTTTAGAGTTTGACTACTAACAATTATAAATTTTGTTAATCTCTTGGCGGGTTAGCCTGGCTATTCCAAGCAAGGTGGCAAATCAATAGGAGGATGCCGTAACTCCGTTTTTAACTTAAGTTCTCGAGAGGCTGGATTGATTTTTTATTCATTAATTTAGTCAAAATAATGACCAGAGCGCTATTTCCCAACACATTAGCCGCTGTCACGATGGGATCAAACAAAATATAAATTGAAGCTATAAATGAAGACATTTCCGTTGTAAAGCCAAGATATTTTTCAAAGATGGGCAGCATCACTAACATGGTACCGCAGGGAACACCCGGTACTGCAAATTTAGCAAGCATAAAAAATGCCGTAAATATTAAATATTGATTAAACGTAGGAAGAGAATAGCCAAAACTTAATAAAATGGCCATTGCAATAATAGGAATGGAGATACTGTCTCCGATCATATGAATATTAACGGTGGCAGGAATTAAAGCCCTCGAAATTTCTGGATTATTTGTGTTTTTTTCAGCAACATTTAAGGTCACAGGCATAGTGGCTAGACTCGACATAGTACTGAAACCTAATAACCCTACGGGCAATACATTTTTAATATATTTAACCCAAGTTTTTCTTGAAAAACTGGAGGCAAAACCAAACATTAACCCTAGATAAAGAAGGTTGGAGATCAAAACAATTAAAATAATAGGTGCATACCCCTTAACCGCTTGCACTAGAACACCATCGTGTTCCATTTTTAAGAGAAATCCAAATGCAAACAAAGGCAATAAGGGAATGAAGGTTTTTTGTAAAAAAAAGGTTACTATTTTTGTGGCATTTTGACTAAACGTGTTGGCCCACGTTAATTTAAAAAGCGAAACGCCAATCCCTAAAAACAAACCTAAAAATAAAGCGATTTCATTGGAGATTAAGGAAGGAATAGAAAAAGTCCATAAAGGTTCTAATACTAAAAAAGTGTCTGAATGTTGAGCAGTCATTTGTGGAAAAACAAAAAATCCCACATTTCCAGCACCATAGGCGGCAATAATAGAAAGAAAATTTGAAATACAGACACTAATTAATAATATTACAGCAAACTTTAATGCACGTCCTTGATTGGCCAACATACTACTAAATAAACAAACAAAGATAATAAAAGGTAATACAAAAAGTAATATTTCCTTTAAGGAAGCACTAAAGGCATAGATACCCGATTTTAATGAAAGCGGAAAATAAGACCCTAAAAAAATGGTAATACAAAATATAATAACTAATTGGAGTGAAAGATTTATTTTTGGTAATTTGAATTTCAGCATGATCATTCACCTCAAATCCGCATGGATCTTCTATAAATAAATATTGTACCTTAAACGGGTTTAAATTTAAATAGATTTAAGTAAATTAAATTACAAAGAAATGCTCAAATGAATAGAAAAATGGTGTACGTAACCGTTCACATACCTTATTTTTACCGTTGAATATTTACCGAGGCATTCATGTCTTGGTAAAACCCCCTTTGAAAAAGGGGGTCGACGCGCGCAGCGCGGCGGGGGGATTTTACCTGACGAATAGGGAAATGACGACTTACGTCCCCGTTTGATTTAACGCTTCCCCTAATGCTTGTTGGACATCACTGGCTGTCATAGGGGGTTTAGGGGGATTTTGTCCCGTTTTTTGATTAGCTTTATTCCGCCGCCATTCAATATGGTGTGCCAACCCAGTTCCAGCCGGAATCAATCGACCCACCGTCACATTTTCCTTAAGACCGCGTAAATAATCTCGTTTACCACAAACAGCGGCTTCTGTTAAAACTCGCGTTGTTTCTTGGAACGAGGCAGCAGAAACCCAGGATTCTGTTGCAAGGGATGCTTTAGTGATCCCTAATAGAATGGGTTCATAAAGTGCAGGTAGTTTCTTCTCTTCTACCAATTTATCGTTACTTTCCTTTAACTCCCCGATATCGAGTTGTTCACCCTGTAGAAAACGCGTATCTCCAGTAGAAGAAATAACCACTTTACGAAGCATTTGACGAACAATCACTTCTATATGTTTATCGTTGATTTTTACACCCTGCAAACGATACACATCTTGAACTTCATTCACAATGTAATTGGCTAATGCATCTACACCGAGTAGCCGTAGAATTTCATGAGGATCAGGTGCACCATCCACAATTTTTTCTCCCCGTTCAACATGTTCCCCTTCGAACACAATAACATGTCGCCATTTTGGAATAAGAATTTCATGGGGTTCACCACCATCACTGGGGGTAATTAATAATCTACGTTTACCTTTTGTTTCTTTTCCAAAGCTGACAATGCCCGAAATTTCAGCCAAAATCTCGGATTCTTTGGGTCGACGCGCTTCGAAAAGATCGGCAACTCGAGGTAATCCTCCCGTGATATCCCGTGTTTTAGAAGTTTCTTGTGGGATACGAGCGATAACATCCCCGATGCCAACTTCTGCCCCATCTTCAACGTTAACGATAGCATCAGCAGATAAGAAATAATGAGCGGGTAATTGGGTGCCTGCTAAACATAAATCAGTGCCATTTGCATCCACTAATTTTACCATCGGACGTAAATCACGCCCACCAATACCACGTTGTTTGGGATCCATAATCACAATGCTTGAGAGCCCAGTCACATCATCGGTTTGACGACGCATCGTGACACCGTCGATGAGATCGACATATTTTATGCGACCTGCAACTTCTGTAATGACAGGGTGATTATGCGGGTCCCAAGTCGCAACGGTTTGTCCTGCTTTAACAGCAGCCCCTTCCGCCACTGATATGATGGCACCGTAAGGTAACTTATAACGTTCCCATTCACGACCTTGTTCATCAGCAACCATAAGTTCCCCAGATCGGGAAACCACCACTGAATATTTTTTGGCATGCTGGAGAAGTTTAACGTTGTGTAATCGAACCTTACCCGCAGATTTAACTTCAATACTATTTTCAGCCGTTGCTCTAGAGGCAGCCCCCCCAATATGGAAGGTTCTCATCGTGAGCTGTGTACCCGGTTCACCAATCGATTGTGCCGCAATAACACCGACTGCTTCACCAATATTGACTAACTGACTGCGAGCCAAATCACGTCCATAACACATACCACAAATGCCGAAACGAGTTTGGCAAGTAATAACAGAACGGACTTTAACTTGATCAACACCAATCAGTTCAAGCTGTTCAACGTGAGCTTCATCTAATAACGTGCCGACCGGAATGACGATTTCGCCGGTTGCGGTATCCACAACATCTTCTAAAACGACTCGACCTAATACACGTTCTCTTAAAGGTTCTACAACATCCCCGCCTTCAATGAGCGGGATCATGGTTAATCCAAAGGTTGTACCACAATCTTCCTCAGTCACCACGACATCTTGAGCCACATCGACTAAACGACGAGTTAGATAACCTGAATTCGCTGTCTTTAACGCAGTATCAGATAACCCTTTACGTGCACCGTGTGTAGAAATAAAATATTCCAACACGTTGAGACCTTCTCTGAAGTTAGCTCGAATGGGGGTTTCAATAATGGATCCATCCGGTTTCGCCATTAAACCTCTCATTCCAGCCAATTGGCGCATCTGAGCCGCTGATCCTCTCGCGCCTGAATCTGCCATCATATAGATCGGATTAAACGATTCTTGCTGTACCGTTTCACCTTTCGAGTTGGTTACCATCTCAACAGCCAATTCAGACATCATCGCTTTAGCGACCTGATCGTTAGTACGTGACCAAATATCGATAACCTTATTGTATCGTTCACCTTGCGTCACCAGTCCCGAAGCATATTGAAGCCCAATTTCTTTTACTTCTTCTTCCGCTTGAGCAATGATGGCCCCTTTACTACTCGGGATGACTAAATCATCTATCCCAATTGAAATACCTGAACGCGTTGCATACCCAAATCCGCTGTACATTAATTTGTCAGCAAAAATAACCGTTTCTTTAGGTCCCAATTTACGATAGCAAGTACTGATCAATGATGAAATAACTTTCTTATTCATTGTCTGATTGGCTAGTTTAAAGGGTAATCCTTTTGGAAAGATTTCGAATAGTAACGCTCTACCGACCGTGGTTTCAACAAGACGATAGCCTTTGGCTCCGACTTCAAGTTCACTGGCTTTCATTCGGATTCGAATTTTGGCATGTAAATGGACCGATCCATTTTCATAAGCACGATGGACTTCAGAGGCATCTCTGAAAACCATTCCTTCACCCAATGCATTAACCCGTTCGCGAGTGAGATAATAAAGTCCTAACACCACATCTTGTGAAGGGACGATAATGGGTTCACCATTTGCAGGCGATAAAATATTATTGGTTGACATCATAAGCGCACGTGCTTCAAGTTGTGCTTCAATCGTCAACGGAACATGAACCGCCATTTGGTCTCCGTCAAAGTCGGCATTATAAGCAGCACAAACTAAGGGATGTAATTGGATTGCTTTACCTTCAATTAACAAAGGTTCAAAAGCCTGAATACCTAAACGATGTAAGGTGGGTGCTCGATTTAAGAGTACGGGGTGTTCTCGGATGACTTCTTCCAAAATATCCCAAACAACAGGCTCTTCTCGTTCAACCATCTTTTTAGCCGCTTTAATGGTCGTGGCTAAGCCCCGAAACTCTAGCTTGCTGAAAATAAACGGTTTAAATAACTCTAAAGCCATTTTTTTGGGTAAGCCGCACTGATGCAATTTGAGCGTAGGACCCACGACAATAACGGAACGACCTGAATAATCTACTCGTTTTCCTAATAAGTTTTGACGAAAACGCCCCTGCTTTCCTTTGATCATATCGGCTAGCGATTTTAAGGGTCGTTTATTTGACCCTGTAATCGCACGGCCACGACGACCATTATCGAGCAAAGCATCGACCGCTTCTTGCAACATTCGTTTTTCATTTCGAACAATAATATCGGGCGCACTTAAGTCTAATAGTCGTTTCAAACGATTATTTCGATTGATCACACGACGGTATAAATCATTTAAATCGGAGGTGGCAAATCGTCCCCCATCTAAAGGAACCAGGGGTCTTAAATCTGGCGGTAAGACAGGTAGAACGGTTAAGATCATCCAATCTGGTTTGTTTCCAGAATCAATAAAGGATTCCATTAGCTTCAAACGCTTAGATAGCTTTTTAGAGCGTGTTTCTGAACTGGTTGTAGGCAATTCTTCTCGAATGCGTTCAGCTTCTGTTTTTAAATTAATGCCTTGCAACAACGCTTGAACGGCTTCTGCGCCCATCTTCGCATCAAATTCCTCACCATATTGTTCTTGCGCTTCAAGATAAGCTTCTTCTGTTAATAATTGGCCTTTTTCTAAAGGTGTCATCCCAGGATCAATAATAACATAGGCCTCAAAGTACAGCACCCTTTCGATATCTCGCAAGGTCATATCTAACAGCAAACCAATACGAGAAGGGAGCGATTTTAAAAACCAAATATGGGCAACGGGACTGGCTAATTCAATATGCCCCATTCTTTCACGACGTACTTTTGCAAGCGCAACCTCAACACCACATTTCTCGCAGATAACCCCTCTGTGTTTTAAACGTTTATATTTTCCACAAAGACATTCATAATCCTTCACAGGACCAAAAATTTTGGCACAGAATAAACCATCTCGTTCCGGCTTAAATGTCCGATAGTTGATGGTTTCTGGCTTTTTCACTTCACCAAAAGATCGTGCCAGAATAAGATCAGGCGGTGCCAGACCCAATACGACACTACTAAATTCTTCACCCTGGCCCTGTTGTCGGAGCAAGCTAAGTATGTCTTTCACGTTACGGCCTCCAAAGAATTAATCGTGTTCTAACTCGATGTTGATACCTAAAGAACGAATTTCTTTGATCAACACATTAAACGATTCGGGCATACCAGCATCCATGCGATGATCACCATCCACTATGTTTTTATACATTTTGGTACGTCCCGCCACATCGTCGGACTTAACCGTTAACATTTCTTGTAACGTATAGGCTGCACCATAGGCCTCAAGTGCCCAGACTTCCATTTCACCAAAGCGTTGTCCTCCAAACTGGGCTTTACCCCCTAACGGTTGCTGTGTGACAAGACTATAAGAACCTGTTGAACGTGCATGCATTTTATCATCAACTAAGTGATTGAGTTTTAGCATATACATGTATCCCACGGTAATGGGCCGATCAAAAGGTAATCCTGTTCTTCCATCAAAAAGCGTTGTTTGACCACTTTCAGGTAAGCCTGCCATTCTGAGTAACTGCTTGATTTCACCTTCACTTGCACCATCAAAAACAGGGGTTGCAATCGGGATACCCTCTTCTAAATTTTTGGCCAATGACATCAAGGCTTTATCATCTAGCTGTTTAAGATCGACAATCTGTCTTCCATTTAAATTGTAGATACTGTCCAGATATTGACGAACAGTTGTGACAGCAGCATGCGTTTTTAACATAGCCCCTAATTTTAACCCTAATCCTTTGGCCGCCCACCCTAAATGGGTTTCAAGTACCTGACCCACGTTCATACGAGAAGGAACCCCCAATGGATTTAAGACAATATCAACCGGCGTACCATCCGCAAGATACGGCATATCTTCAACAGGCACAATGGTCGAAATAACCCCTTTATTTCCGTGTCTCCCCGCCATTTTATCCCCAGGTTGAATCCTTCGTTTAACCGCCAAATAAACTTTTACAACCTTTAAAACACCTGGCGCGAGATCATCCCCTTGTTTCAATTTTTTATGTTTTGCTTCAAGTTGTTCATCATGATCATTTCGCAAACTTTTCAATTGCGCAGCCAAGTTTTCTAGTTGCTGATTCGCTTCATCATCCTGCAGTCTAACTTCAAACCAACGTTCTCTACCAAGATCGTTTAAATAGGTTTCGGTGACTTTAGAATTTGCTTTCAACCGATTGGGACCCCCTGCTGCAACCTTGTCTAAAAGAAGTTTATAAACGCGTTGATAAACATCTTCTTCACGTATGCGGAACTCATCTCCCAAATCTTTCTTAATGCGCGCTAAGGCTGTCTTCTCTATATCTAAAGCTCGAACATCTTTTTCAACGCCATCTCGGGTGAAGATCTGCACATCAATGACTGTTCCATTCATCCCGGTTGGC
>Ga0206998_1123_pt1 | contig 20009 bp, 21 predicted proteins | sample Alteio_BWMinCont_FD_153309 | JGI IMG/M metagenome (GOLD analysis project Ga0206998, IMG submission 153309) | Enriched cells from forest soil in Barre Woods Harvard Forest LTER site, Petersham, Massachusetts, United States -... | ecosystem: Environmental > Terrestrial > Soil > Temperate forest >... | reverse complement strand
TCTGAAAACAGAAGCAGTTTCAACATCAGATCCAATTTTTAAATTTTCAAACAAGCGTTTATTAGGCTCAAGAGGATGATAGCCACTTTGAACTTTTAATAAGTTAACAAATGTTTCAAAATCTTCCTTTACTAATTTGTTACCAACGTCAAAACGGGTTCTCGTAATATTTCTTATAGTATATTCTCTAATAGATCGTTGTTCACTTTCGCTTATTAATTTATCAACGTCAAAACGGGTTCTCATAATATTTCTTATAGCCCATTCTCTAAAAGATCGTTGTTCATTTTCGCTTTGTTCATTTTCGTCTTTTTCTTTGGGTATATAACTATTCATTGTAATAAGAACTATTCTATCTCGAGCTTCTAAATATAAAGGGGAACTTCTTGTTAAAATAGAAAAAGCTTCATAGGCATGTCTTAATGAAACAGGTTCTAAACTCTTTCCTAATTCAAAAGCCAAATTACTATCATCTAGGTATCTACGTTTTTCTCGATTTCTTTTAACACATTCAAAATGATGTATTCTAGCTAATTGAACTGCTTCGTTATATTTTTTTTCATCAAACGCTTTTTTTACTGCTTCAAATTCTTTCAACTCTCTTTCGGAAAAGGTTCTATAAGTACATATTGTTTTTAAATATCTAATTTCTGCTTCAGAAAATACATTCATCTGAGATAAAAATTGGAAAAAAATATCTGCTAACCATTCATTCATACTTTCAATCGACATACATAAAATACATAAATTTCCTCCGATCCTCAGTGTAGGAAATTCTCTATCCAATTTATTTGAGTTTATTTCAAAATTTTGAAGATGCTCCGTTAATCCTTTCCTTACGGCTGCATAACGATTAAAGGCATCTGGAAGAATGCCACCTTCTCCATTGTTAAAAGTTAAGTCTTTTTCTTTAAATATTAGAAGTAAAGAAATGGGTCTTTCACCGGTTCGTACCCCTCTAAACTCTGATTCGTCTCTCCTCATTAAAACAATGTGAGTAACAATTTCATCTTCTTCTTTTTTCTTTCCTTCATGTTCATTTTTTATTTTTCTTTCAATAATAACTTTTTCTACACTATCTTTAGGTGCCAATCTTGCAAGATCACCTTCTACGCATACCCAGTCTTGAGGCAAGGCTGGGCATTCTTGGTCAACTATATCACCCATCATTTTTTTTATATCAAGTTCGCTGAACATCTGAAATATACTCCCAATTTAAATCTTATTAAAAACGAATACGATAATAAATGCTGAAATTATTATTACCTATATAAATATAAAATACAACTTTATATTTTTTGCTTCCGTCGAGTAAGCCCCGCCTGTTACCAGGCGTGGCTCCTCATTTAGTTTTTTGACCAAAAACCATGTTGTTGGTTTACTTTAGCTACCTCGGTGAAGCCGAAACAGGCGTTGGTGTTGGAGTTGGGACCGGCATTGGCCTTGGCGCGGCAAAGCTTAGATAACATTTAAGATCTTTAACTATTTACTCTCAAACAGAGTCATTCCTAGTTCATTGGACGTTGTTTTTCACGAAGACCATTTGCAAACTAAGATTAAAAATGCCGCACAAAATTTAAATCTTATCAAGAAATTTGCACTCAATTTATTTAAACAAGAGACCAGCTTTAAAGGAAGTTTACGTAGGAAACGTAAAAAAGCAAGTCGAGATTATATATTTATTTACTGTCTTGCGAGCGATAGCGAAGCAATCCAGTCTTTACCTTTCCAAAATGACAAACATAGGATCAGATGGATTTAATATAAGTCCATATCGAGTCATTTCTCGCAATCGAATGGTATGTTCTTCGTTAATAATATTATCTGCGTAAATAATAAATTTAAACACCATTTTATATTTTTTCGAAAAAATGTACTATGCTTAAGTAAGACTTTTTGGTTTTGTAAATTAATTATAAATAGCAAATCACTATCTTGGAATTTTTTCCCATACAGAAACATGCGAGGTGCTTTCATTAGTGAAAGGTTGACGATACCAGTCACTCCAACGTTCTCGCAGACGCATTCCCGCAAGTTCTGCCATCAAATCTAATTCTGATGGCCAAACATATCTAAAAGGTAGTGAGTGATATCGAAATAACCCATTTTCTTTCCAAAAATGATGAGAAATCAATTCTTGGGTGGCCACACTGTATTCATCGAAGCCAAAATGAGATTGGCTATGCTTATGGGGACGAATTGTCTCCCCAGGAGGAAGCACACGTAATTCTGGGATGAATGTTTCAATCACAAAACACCCACCTGGTATTAAATGTTCAGCAACGTTCTTGAGGCATTCTACTTGAGATTCTTGGGATGTTAAATTAGTAATTGTATTGAAAACTAGAAAGACCAATTGGAATTTTTCATTTAACTTAGTAGTGGCAAAATCCCCGATGGTAACACCAATCGATTCAGATCCTGGTTTTGATTGTAGTTGTTGAATCATATCTGGTGAAAGATCTATGCCTTGCACACGAACACCCTTTTGGCTCAATGGCAATGCTATACGTCCAGTACCTATGCCTAGCTCAAGTGCTGCACCATCGCCTGCCAGATTAGCAAGAAAATCAACCATAGGAGCCACAACACTGGGATCTGTTATTGAGGAATCACTATCATATGTTTCAGCAATCTCTTTTCCAAAATAGTTTTTCATTTGTGCCTCTTCATTTCAAAATGAACATCGATTCTAATGTGAAAGTGAATGCCAAGCAAGTGTTATTGCATCGCTCCAAAATATGAAATAATTCGAAAATTATAGTCATACATATTTCAAATAATTTTTAGCATCTAAACACCTATTTATTAATTCCTGTGGTACCTCACCTTCAATCTCAACAAATGACACCGAATTCATAAAATTCCGAATATTTACTAAACCCTATAACCTAACCTTATAACCAGCTACCTTGGCGCTGAAGCCGCTGCTGGAGCAGGCGTTGACCTTGGCGCAGCAGCCACATTAGCGCCAGGCCCATGACTTAGTCCTCTTTCTATTTGCTCCGCAACCCCTTTCTGCACCCTAAGGCTCCTTGCTTGATATAGATAATCCATCGCTATTTTAACAGGATTATCATCTGGTATCACCTGACGAACGATGTGAGCAGTTGTTACTTTAACTACTTTAACACCATTCTCAGCGGTACATTTCGCTAAATTTGTTCTTCTTTCAGCAGATTCCTTAGTATCCGAAATTCTATCTAATATCCCCATTAAAGTTTCAAGTAGTGGCCCTTTTTGGTGGGTTAACATCAAAAAATCGCATCCTGCTTTCTGTGCAGCTTCAAGTCTCTCCAAAGGAGAACCTGAACCAGCCCCTGCCATAGACAAGCAATCGCTCATCACCACGCCATTAAATCCCCACGCTCTCAGGTAATTTTGAATCCAAATACTTGAAAATCCTGCTGTATTCAATGGGTCAACAGCCGGATAGGTGACATGTGCTGGCATAACAGCACCCAATAAATTTCTTTCTACTAAAGCTTTAAATGGGTATAAGTCATTTTCTAATTCTTTTAAGGTTCTACTATCCACGGGCGATGCAACATGCGAATCTTGTGCACAACTACCATGACCCGGAAAATGTTTAGCGGTGGCAGGCATTCCTGCTTCATTCATCCCTCGGATAAATTGTTCCGCTAATTCCGCCACTACTTTAGGATTAGCATGGAAAGCGCGCTCTAATTTACCAATAACATTGCTGATTCCATGAAGATCGAGAACAGGGGCAAGACTAATATCCACCCCACACTCCAATAGTTCCGTAGCCATGAGCTGGCCTTGTTGAAAAGCAAAGGTTAAAGCTTCTTCTCTATTCTTATCGTATCTATCCCCAAAGGTTTTGGCGCTGGGTAGTTTGGTAAATCCTTGCTCAAATCGCCATACTTTACCGCCTTCATGGTCGACCATAATAATAAGATTTGGGTTAATACTACGAATTTCACTTATTAGTATTTTTAAGGCTTCTTTAGCATTTTTGTTGTCTCTTTCCCAATTTTCCCTAAATAAAACAACTCCCCCTACCTTCGGATGCGCCAATAATTGACGTTCTCTATCCGAAATTCGAGTGCCTTCTAAACTAACTATCACTGGACCAATCATAAAAAAAACCTCATTAAATATTTAAGTGCAATTGCATAATTTAATTTCAAACCATAGGGCCATAGGGACCGTTCTCACAACCGAGAGAATATCATAAATTAAGAAATTTGTACAACTATGAGCAGATGCTTATTAAGAGCTGAATAATTTTATTCAAAAAACGACAACAGCAATTTTATGGGTATTATTAGGCTTGATATGCCAAAAATGACATTGAATGTTTTCCAAAAATGAATTATTCGTTAATAGTGTCGTTAAACTGAGACCATGAGCTTTAATATAGGCTTCTTTTAAGGTCCATAGTTCGAAAAATTTTTCATTTCTTTCTGCTGGCGGCAAACTTTGCAGTTCATCTACTTCTTTAGTTGAAAAAACATTTTGGGCAATTCCTAAAACATTTCTTTTCTTAGGAGTATATTCTACATCCACACCAACTTCATGCTCTCTAGAAATCGCCCAAACGATCATTTTCTCTGTATGAGAAATATTAAAAAAAATGGGATTTTCACAACCCTGATTAACGAGGTAAGGTTTACCATTTGAATTTACAGAAAATTGAAGCCTCCGTGCAGGTGTCTTTGTATAAAGAGATAAGAGCTGACGCGTAACTGCTCTCACAATTAAAAACTGATGTTTCTTTTTTGGCATAACAAATTTTTCTAATTTGTCTTTTTCATCAGAACTTAATAAACCGTAAAGTTTTTTCAACAAAAAAGGACAATTTAAGCTTTGATCATTCAGCGTCCAAAGATGAACAGCGCTATTAGTTTTGTGCATTTTTTAAACCTTTTTGAATATGAGGCTAGTATTAATGCCCCCGAAGGCAAAATTATTATTCATTAAATAATTAATTTCTAATTCTCTGGGTTTTTCAATAACATGGTCTAACCCGGCACACTGGGGATCAATCTCTTTTAAATTTGCCGTTGGTGCAAACCAATTATCTCTCATCATTTCTATACCCAACCAGGATTCCAAAGAGCCGCATGCCCCTAGAGTATGGCCAAAATAGCTTTTTAAAGAATGAATGGGGGTTTGATCTTTAAATACCGCCGTCGTTGCAAGCGCCTCTGCAATATCCCCCTGATCTGTCGCTGTACCATGGCCACTAATAAAACCAATATCACTGGGTTTTAAATTTGCATTTTTAAGAGCCAGTCGTAATGCGATCTCCATCGTTTCTGCTGAGGGTTGTGTGACATGCTTGCCATCCATATTAGTGCCAAAACCAACCAGCTCTGCATAAAGAGTTGCACCACGAGCAACAGCATGTTCATATTCCTCTAGAACTAAAGTACATGCCCCTTCTCCAATCACAATACCATCCCGATTAACATCATACGGTCGAGGAGCGTTTTCGGGATTTTGGTTGCAAGTACTGGTCGCATATAATACATCGAATACCGCCGCCATAGAGGGACAAAGTTCTTCGGCTCCCCCTGCAATCATAATATCTTGAGCGCCAGATTGAATATTTTCCATCGCATACCCAATAGCCAGACTTCCCGAAGTGCACGCGGTAGAACTGGGAATGATTCTACCGGTTAATCCAAAAAATAGCCCAATATTCACTGCGGTTGTATGTCCCATCATACGAATATAACTGGTTGCATTCATTTTCCGGATACTATTCGAAAAAAGGAGATCGGCAAATTCTCTGACAGATTCAGTCGAGCCATAACTCGACCCATACGCTACCCCGACCCGTCCAGAATTCAAAATAGGGTCCCGAGATAATTTTGCCAGTTCTAAGGCTTGTTCTGTTGCATAAATAGAATACAAAGCAACCTGGCCCATGGTACGCATTTGTTTTCGTGTCCAACGATCTTTTAGGAACTCTGTGTTTTTAATGGGTGCTGCAAGCTCGGTATTCATCCCGTCGATATTGACCCATTCTGGCATATGCGAGGTTGCGGTTTTTCCCATCTGTAAATTTGCTTTAATTTCTTTCCAAGAGTTTCCTAAAGCAGTCATCCCACCCATCCCCGTGACAACAACACGACGCATTATACTAAACCCCCATTGACAGCGATGACTTGCCGAGTAATATAGCTTGCATTTTCAGACAGTAAAAAAAGAACAGCAGCAGCGACTTCCTTAGGTTGCCCCATTCGACGTAAGGGAACGATTGTTTCAATTTCCACTTCAAGATTATTCGTCATCTGCGTTTCAATAATACCTGGGGCGACACAATTCACAGTAATATTGCGTTTTGCCAACTCAAGCGCCAGTGCCTTGGTTGCACCAATAATACCTGCTTTCGATGCACTGTAATTCACTTGTCCTCGATTACCCACCATACCAGACACAGACGAGAGTGTGATAATGCGACCCGGTTGGCGTGTTCTTATCATGGGCAATACCAGAGGTTTTAACACATTATAAAAACCCCCTAAATTGGTCTGTAGTACCTTGTCCCATTCATCCTCTTCTAGCGCAGGAAAAGCATTATCACAGGCTATCCCCGCGTTTAAAACAATGCCATAATAGGGCCCATATTGATTCAGATCCTCTTCTAGAATTTTTTTACACTCTGCGCGATTCGCAATATCAAAAGACAGTATTCGACCCGTTTTACCTAATGTCAATATTTCATCTAATGTCTGCAAAGCGCCCGTTTTGTCTTGACCATAATGAATCACAACATTATAATTTTCTTTCGCTGCTTCTATCGCAATACTCCGACCAATACCTTTACTTGCACCCGTTACTAAGATAGTTTTTTGAAAACTCATGTTTCCTCCTTTTAGGGCTTGTCAAAAAATAACTTTCCCTTTTTTCACTCGCTAAACTCGTACCGCGAAAACAACTCTCGCTCAAAAGTAAAAGTTATTTTTTTTTGACAGGCCCTTAATAAAAATTAGAAATATTTTTGGGTTGATAAACGTTTAAAATAGCATGCACACATTTTTCGCTGTTACGTTCTACCCAGCACTCAAATGAAGCCATTTCACCATCACTATATTTAAGCTTTCCGTAAACATTGAGCCTATCATTCTCCTTAAAAAACGGAACTTTCAAAATCAGTTTCCGACTCCCTAATAAGAAACCAATTTTGGGAGGTTCATTCATATCTCTTGCCTGTAAACCATTCCAAGCCGCAATAGATTGTGCCATATATTCTAAAGCGATATAAGAAGGAACCCCTTTTTCATCAAAAAATACTGAATTTTTATTAATCAATACCGTTGTTTGAATAAAATCATCCCCAAAACTAACAATATTATCAATCAAAATCATCGGTTTGGCATGCGGCAAATAGTGTTCAATAGAATTCATATTTTAGCCTTCTTACCTAAAATAACACTGACATTGCTTCCACCAAAAGCAAATGAATTACTTAATAGCGCATATTGACCCTTAATCGGTGACACTCTTTGTTTGGGCTTTGCCAACAAAATGGCGGGGAGCAGGGGATCTAAAGCTTCATCCCAGCAATGAAAAGGGATGGGGATTGTATGGTTAAGTTCTTGAGATAAGGATAACCATAAAAAGGCCGCTTCAATGGCACCTGCTGCACCTAACGTATGTCCTGTTAACGATTTGGTGGAACTACAAGGCATTTGATTACCAAACAGAGCATTAACGATATTACTTTCCATGGCATCACATAATGCTGAAGCGGTGCCATGCAAATTGATATAATTGATCTGATTACTTTTTAAACCAGCCTCAATCAGCGCCAAACAAATTGCCTTTTTTGCGCCCTCCCCTGTTGGCTCTGGTGCACTGATATGGTAGGCATCCGAACTTTCCCCTGCACCAAGAAGTTCAATAACTTCACTCTTATTATCTGTCTTTTTGTCAAGTACAAAGAGAGCGCCCCCTTCACCCAAATGAAGTCCATTACGATTTTTACTAAATGGATTGCAAATGTTATCTGAAAGCAACTCTAAAGCATCAAACCCATTCAAAGTCATACCACACAAGGTATCTACCCCTCCACAAACCACTGCGTCACAAATGCCAGAATTAATAAGTCTTTTTGCTGACAACAAGGTTTTTGCGCCAGAAGAACAAGCGGTAGAAATGGTATAAGCAGGCCCCCCAATTCCCAAATACTGTGCTGCAAATATTGAAGGTCCCGCAATCTCTTGCTGATGATAGGCGTAATGCTTAGGCCACAGGTTTGTCTTTAATTTATGAGAAAGGGCTAATTCCCCCTCATGCATGCCCGAAGTAGAGGTGCCCAACACAATGCCAATACGATGTTCACCATATTTAGCTTTAAGCTTTTCCACAGAAGATTGAATTTCATCTAAAATAAGTCTTAATAATTGATTGTTCCGTGAATTATACAAGCCATATTCCAAGGGTAATTCTGGTAAAGAAAAGGGGACTTTGCCCACTGGAACTGTTCTACCTGATAATAATTTTACCTGGGAAGTTATAGCACCTTGTTCATTCTGAAACAAAGATTTTAAAACTTCACTTTTCCCCTGTCCCAATGCACAGGCAATACCAATGTCTAGAATATTCATTTTAAACCACCTGTTTGCATAGGCTTACCTATAAAAAAGGTTGTTATAAAAAAGCAGGTCAAAATTCCGATAAAAACAGAAAGGCCAAAATCATGAATAGCAGGCGAGCTGCTAAAGGTTAAGAAACCAAAGGATAAAATGGTCGTTATGGCCGTCAATGCATTCGCTAACAAATTGGAGCCCTTCTCCTTCCAATATAAAAATAAAGCATAGTCAATACCTAAAGTTTGAACCAACATTAAACCCAGTATATGGAATAATGTTAAAGGAAATCCAAAACAACTGAGAAGACCTATTGTAAACATCATCGATAAAATAATGGGCGATATAATTTCAATCATCATTTTCACATTTTTGTAAAATGAAACTAAAACAGCCATAATGCCTAACACAAGAATGATGGCGGCTGTTATAATATGACGATAAAAAGAAAAAAGCTCAGCATATTCATTAACAGGATCTACATACTGAATATTTGGATGTTTCTTGATAAAGTCAACCATCACCAGAGGATCTTGAACATTCATTAAAACTATTTTGGCTATAATTAAATTTTCTTTTACCTGAATTAAATCACGCCATCCTTCAGGCAAGTCAGGTAAAGTAGCCAATAAGGGTCCATTCAAATCAAAAGAACTGGCATTTGATATTTCATTAATATTCAATTTATCCAAAAGACTTTGTAAATTCTCTTGGTAGAGTGTTTTCACTAATATTCTATTTTCTTGCTGACGTCTCTCTGAAGGAATGAGACTCGCAATACTACGGTATCCTGAAATAGTATTTTGCAACTTCAATCGCTCTAAGTCCGGCATTAAGCTTTCAATACGTTGTAACACCGATTCTAAAGAGGCGTCTTGTACCTTAATATATTGAAATGAATGATCATATGAAACCATTGATTTAAATAGTTCTTCATCGTTTTTCAAACGGTCATTCAGTGGTTGGAAATACTGTAGCCGATCTTCAAAATGAATTTTCGCCATACCTATTGAAAAAACAATCATCATCGTGATCGTAAGAAGGCTATTTAACTTAACTTTAAGCCCGAAATTGATCATATGATGCAATAAAGAATTTATTTTTTCACCAACAATAGGGAGTTTTTGATTATTCATCCTGACCAAATAAGGTCCCCAAAGGTAAACGCTCACAAAGGCACCCAAAAGACCTGTAGAAGTTAAAATAGCCATTTGTTGTACCCCGGGAAATGGAACAAATACTAACAACAAATAACCCACACAAGATGATAAAAAGGCCAATGGCAAAGCAGGCGTTAATTTCCTCAAAATATCAAAACGATCGTCTAGATTGCGAACCCCATAGATTTTACAATAATAATGGATTGCATAATCCACACAGACGCCAACCAAACTACACCCAAAAACCAGCGACAAAATATGTATCTGTTGAAAAATCAGCAAGCAGCATGCTATCCCTACAACCACCGCCGATATAATAATAGCGGCCACAATACGAAACAGGGCTAGGCTTTTAAACACAAGTAATAATAGCCCTATAATACACAGCATTGATAACACACCAATATGTGACACTTCATTTTTTGCTTGCTCACTCCCCTTTAGAGCATGAAAAACAGCACCTATGGTTGAAACGTGTATCCCCTGATGCTGAAACTTAGCTAAAAGCGGCATCAAATTTGCTGAAATAGCATCTTGAGTTTTAAATGAAAAAGCAGAATTCGTTAAATTACCCTGAAAAATTGTCCATAGCTCATCCTTGTGTCTAACAACTAAATTGCCATTTTCATCGATCTCTATCGATTGATCCTTTTGAAAAGAAGTCACGTAACCGGGAAAAAGATAAAAAGGATCCTGATGTAAATTGACAGGTCCTAAAGTACTAAAGGAGTTTATGGCTTCTAGCATCGCCTGCTCAACGATTTCCTTACTTTGTCCCTCTAAAAGCCCCTTTCGATCATTTTCTGAAAGAAGCCCTGCTCTATACGGATAAAGGGATTTGAATAATGTTGTATAATCCTCGGCCATCGATTCATAACTTTGTTCAATAATGGGTAATCTATTTTCCTTTATTTTTTCTCGAATTTGGTTTAAAGCATTTAACGCGATATCTTGATTTTCATGCTTTAATAAAATAATCACTTTTCCTGATATCGATTGACTGATATCTTCCATATGATGATTATTGGGCAACAGGCTTAAAAGATTATGTTCTAACTTATTTGAAGTTAAAAATAAAGCATCAACGCAATAGGCAGCTAAAAATAGAATGCAGCATAACCATAGAGCGGCGATATGCGCATGATATTTTTTAATGCACACCTTAGCCATTTAACCATCTCTCTTGTTCTGGAGAAAGTATTTTGTCCCTTTCTTCACCAACATAAATTGCATGATTTTCCATCGTGATGATATCTTTACCTCCATTAGCATGTTGAATGACAATGGATTGAACAAATTTCACTCCTTCAATTTTTATATTATTAACAAAGGATTGCATTTTTTTATCTTTTGGGGTTAACTCAATTTTCCATCGTTTTGCATTGGGTCGAGATAAAATGTTTACATTAAATGCCTTTACGCCATCCGTAAGCGAACCATTTAATATTTTAGAAATCAAAGACATAATGACATTATTACCCGTCTTTGAAACAATTCTAGGCTTTTTATTGACAATTCGGTAAACACCGCGATGTGTTATTAACATTCTATTCGAAAAAGGGTTTTTGGTTTCCCAAATAATGCCTTTATTTCCCAATAAAAGCATTTCACCATTAGAGAGTATTGGCCGTGTAATGCCCTGCAAAAAACGCTGCTGTTTGAAGGTTGCTTTGAGCAGAGTATCCTCATTTATTTTCATATGTCCAAAGTGAGACAAAGAGGAATAAACGGGACTCGTCACAAAGGATAAGCATAAAAAAAACAAGGTCGCAATGACGAAATTTAAATTTTTCATAATAAGAGTTTCCTAATTTTATTCTGAAAGTGATCTGGCGTCACAAAGGCAAGCGCATTATTCGAAATATTAACGGCCACCTGAATGGAATAGGCTTTAGTCAGAACCTCATTAGAAATTTCATCATAAATAACATATTCAATTTTTAGTCTATTTTCATATTCTACGAGTTCAGCGTTTACAATTATCTTCTGATGAAGTCTTAAAGGTTTGATATATTTAATTCTGAAATCAACAACCGGCCATGAATATCCTGATAATTTCATTTCTCCATAATTATACCCTATTATATTGAGTAATTCACTTCTGGCTTTTTCAAAATATCTTGGATAATTTCCATGCCACACAACATCCATTGGGTCTAAATCAAAAAATTCAACCATCAGATTTACGCTTACCGAAAGACGCTTTTTCATTGTTCTTCTCCATAAATTGTAAAGCTTCGTTTTTGAATTTTTTCCACACAATCCCGTAACAACTGATCTAACGGTTGATCCTCTAAAACAAAAGGCAAAACACCCTCAAGTTGTTGCCTAAATATTCGCATATCATTCGAATAATTCTTATCATTTAAAACACCCTCTCTTTCACGCAAACGCAGCGCTTGTAAGGCAGCAACAAGCTGTGCCGCTGCCACTTGTTCTGTTAACTGTAAAACACGTAAGGCGTCTCGTGCTGCAATCGTCCCCATGCTCACTTTATCTTGATTATGGCTTTCGGTTGATCGTGAAAAAATACTCGCAGATAAGGTTCCTTTTAGCGCCTCCGCCGTCCAGGCAGAAGTGGCAATTTGCAGTGCCTTAAGTCCATGATGAATAATGGCTTTGTAACCCGTTGCACCGGATAAATTTGCGGGTAATCCATTATTAACTTTAGGATCAACCAACGTTGCCATTTGCCGGTCCATTAGATCGGCCAAATTGGCCACCAATATTTTCAAACCATCCATCACAAAGGCAATATGACCACCATAAAAATGCCCTCCATGTAATATTCGATTCTCTGGCCCTTCAATAGCAATTAATGGATTATCGTTAGCAGAATTTATTTCAATTTCTATTGTTGATTTAAATATCGGCAAAAAGTCTGCTAAGACCCCAATGATGTGCGGTGCACAACGGGTTGAATAACGATCTTGTAATCTGGCCGTTGGAAAATTCAGAGGTACATTTTGCAAATCACCCCGTATATATTTAGCCACTTTCATCATGCCAGCATGCGGTTTTGCCGAAAACAAGACTTCATCAAAATGCCCTGGGTTTCCTTGTAAGGCCATTGAAGTCATCGAGGTTAATCTGGCACATAAGGGAACTAAATATTCCGCCCTATTAAAAGCCTCAATGGCTAAGGCAGTCATCACCGCTGTACCATTCATAATGGCCAGTGATTCTTTAGGCTGTAAACTATACGGCTCGATTCTTAATTTCTTATAAACCTCAGTCGTCAACTGTCTTTTTTCTTCATACCAAACTTCTCGTTCTCCGATTAAAACTGCAACCAGATAGGATAAGGGGGTCAAATCACCGCTTGCCCCTACAGAGCCTTCGCTGGGTATGACGGGTAATATATCTTTTTTAAGCAATAATATCAGTCTTTCTAATAGTTCAAAACTGACGCCTGAAAACCCTCTGCAAAGAGAAGCCAATCTAACGGCCATCACGGCACGGGTTTGTGGAATCGATAAGAATTCTCCCAGACCACAGCCATGAAATCGGCTAAGGGTAATGGGCAATTCACTCACCAAATCTTCCGGTACGGTACGAGTACAATCATCACCATAACCGGTTGTCACGCCATAAATATAGCCTTTTGCACTAAATTGCTGTTTTAGAAAATCAGCCCCTTTATTAATTTTATCACGGAAAGATTGATTTTTTGACAAACTTAACGATGCTTCTCTTTTAGAGATTAAATCAATATCCCTTATCGTTAAGGCGTAGTTTGCGTTTAATTCTATATTGATGCTATTCATATATTTTCCAAATTCTTATTCCAATAATTATAAAAATTAAACCATTGATAAGGATATTTTAAACAATAAGATTCTAACAACTTGGCGTACTTTTGCGCCCATTCTTTTAGTTGCAAGCTTCTATGGGGGCCGTGTTTTAAAACAATCTTTTCAGCGAAGCAGTCTAAGAACATTCGATACTGATTATTTTCTCTGATGGCAAAGGCAGTATAAACCTGACATTCTAATAAGTGTGCTAAGATATAAGGGCCTTCAGCAAATAAAGCCTCCTCTCCCAAAAATGAAACTGAACATACTCTAGAACGCTCATTGATAGGAACTCTGTCTGCCGCAATGATAATCCATTCCCCTTTTTCAATATATTCTTTTAATTGGATAATGGTTTCCACACCTAACTCGGTGACTTCAATAATATTAACGTTATATTTTGGATTAATGGCGTTAATAAATGTATTAAACTTTTTAGAGTTTTTTAGATGCATAAGCACATGAATTCTAATGGAATTGCGCTGACTGTAGACTGCCCTAGCAAACTCAATATTGCCAAAATGGCTGACCAGTAACACACCCCCTTTTGCGCCTGAAAATACCGCATTAATCTGGGTCAGTTCCATCGTATTCAGTTGTTGCACCCCTCTAAGGCCTGCCCAAGCAGCAAACTTGTCTAACACCATATTAAAAAAGGACATAAAATGATAAAAAGAGCTCCAAAAGTAAGGGCCCGTCAAAAAATAACTTTTGTATTTAAAAACATGCTCAAGATATTGCAATGATGCCCTTCGTTGACGAGTTCCCGTCAAATAAAAATAAAACACAACGAAGGTGCCAATGCAAAGACACAATTTTCTGCCCAATAGTCGATAACAACCCGATAAAAAGCGTAATCCAAATAATGTTCCACGTTCACTTAAGAACGCCCAATGTTCTTCTTTCACTTTTCTCAACATACCAAAGAACAAACGAGTATGCATTTTTGATATGCGCCAATTATCTTTTATGAAATCAAAATTCGATAGATTCCCCTCGGGATAAGTAACCTTGACTGGATTCATTATAATCGGCACTTTATTCCAATGAAGATGAACCATAATTTCGGTATCAAAATCCATTCTCTGCCCAAGCTTATGTTGATTGAGCACCGATAACGTTTCATTAAGAGGATAAATTCTGAAGCCACACATGCTATCAGAAATTTTAAATGAGCGTGTTTCAATCCAAACCCAAACGTGTGTAATCCAACGCCCAAGTTTTCTCGATAACGGAATGGTGTTATCATAAACAGGATGACCACTAATTAATGCCGTGGAATTCGTCATTGACAAGCGTATAAAATCACCCAAATTCTCTAACGAATGTTGACCATCGGCATCAATTTGAAAAGCATGTGTATACCCTTTTGTCTTAGCAAACCGCAAGCCTCTTTCAACCGAAAAACCTTTCCCCTCATTCATTGTATTGTGCAGCACATCGACACAAACATTATTTTTCAAAATTTCATCAATCACTTCTTTTGTTTTTTGATCACTGCCATCGTTAACAATAATAACGTCTAAACCCTGCTGCACTAATTTTCCAACAATTTTTTCCAGCTCTGAACAGTGATTGTAGGTAGGTATTAGAGCACATAACCTGTATTGGGTTGAATATTTAAATTGACCCGAAGAATAGCAAATATCCTCGTGACGATAGCTGTATTTTATGAGTGATTTTTTAAAATCATGTTCTATTTTCAAATCAACGCTATCCTTGGGGTGCATCAACTTAGAAAACTTGATTTGATTTGCTTCTATCAGTTCTCCCGGGATCCCCCAGATTTTTTTTACAAAATTCACGACCCAATGCAATTGTACAATCCCAGGTACAACCGCCATCTCTGAAAAATGACCTTCTAAATAAGCCAGTTCTTCTGGCACTTCGAGATGAAACGTCGCTGAATTATTTTCGATTTTCGTCGAAATAATTTGGGGATCTCGATTTGGGCCTAGCATGATGTTATCTCTTGTTTAAAGAGATTTTTTAATACAGTACTAGTTATTTTTCCTTCTGTGTTCACGGGAAAACTTTCAACAAAACGCCATCTTTTTGGGATTGAAACACTCTCTACATAGTTTTTTAATTCATTTTTTATGCTTTTAATAAGAGGCAATTTACCTTGCAGAACAAGACATTGATGCCCTTGCTTTGATAAAACAATCGCAGCCCCTAATTCATCTCTATTGCCCTCTTCTAATAAAATAACTTTGGCACTTTCGATATAGGCTAAACTACACAATTTTTCTTCAATGCTATTTAATGAAACGCGTTTACCTTCAACTTTAACGATTCGATCTACTCTGCCCATAAGATAGAATAAAGAATCATTAATTAAATGTACGCGATCATTGGTTTCATAAAAATCAGTTTCTAAAATATAGGGAGATTGAACACTTAAGACTTGCCGTTCATCTGTTTTTAGGGTAACACACTCAAATTTCTGCCAAGGTTCCTCTTGCTGAAATTGTTGTCTGTAGGCTATCCCGCCCGTCTCCGTGCTCCCATAAACTTCTACCGGCAAAATACCAAAAGACGCTTCACAGGCAATCGCATGATGAAATTTAAGCTCAGAACCCGATGAAAATATTTTATTCAGTCTTATTTTTTCATTAATAATAGGGGGTCTTCGTTCTAACAGTGAAGGACTTGAAACAAGATAATCGTTCGCACAACACTTTTCTGCTATCGTTTCCCAATCCAATAAAGTTGTTCTAACAATTTTATAATTTGCTGAGACTGGCCACAATAAAGAAAATAAGAGTCCATAGATATGCGAATGGGAAACCGTTGAAAAAAAACGGGGACGTATATCACTATTCTTAGGGCCCCACATTTTTTCAAGCGTTGCTATTTCTGCCTCTAATTGGCGCAGTGATTTTACAATGATCTTGGGTGCAGCGGTAGAACCTGATGTAAAAAAACAAATCTTGTCATTGCGAGCACAAACCTCGTCATTGCGAGCTGAGCTTCGCAATCCAGATCTGGATTGCTTCACCCCTCGCAAGCTAGGCGCTGACAATGACGACTGAATAATTTCCTTAAGAAAGATATCCCCTGGTTGCGTTAACTCTTTTAATGCACCCGCAGCATTCGTATTGGGTAGTATGATGGTCGTCTCGGTTAACAATGCAGCAAGAAACCCTGCCAAAAATAAAGCCCTATCTTCATGAATAATAAAAATTCTTTTTGCGGAAGCCTCAACAATTGCAGCGGCCAAATTCAATATAAATTTAGGATAATCTTTAAAAATCTCTAAGTCATCGCCCCAATAGTGATGCCAAAAGTCTTTATCTCTTTTTTCCAACCATTGGTGTATCGCTATCACAGTTTTAACACCCATTTTCTATACAGATATTCACCTGAAAATAGCAGTCCCATTAAACCATACGAGATAACGCCATTATACAAAAACCACCATTTTTCGTTATTCATTAATATTGTCATACAGGAAATGGCAGCATTTACCATACAAAATATAACCCAAACAAAAGTTACTTTTCGAGTATAGTCTATGCCTTTATCATCCAGATTTCCTTGTATTAACCTAGCAATTTGTTCAATGGCACTTGGTGGAAATACTAATGTAAAGCCAAAATAAAGCGCAACACTGATACTGACGATTACCGGATAAAATAAATGTGCAACAGTAGGGCTTACGAACAACAATGCACTGATTATGAAAAGGATACTGATTGAAATGAGGAGTTGATCTTTGCCTTTAAACAGAATGGCCCTTATCACGGACAGTGTGGCGATGAATATCAAGCACAAGCTGCTTAACCCTACCGTATCGCGATTATAATAAATAAGAAAGGGATATAATAAAGTTATTCCTCCCAGAAGAAGTTCGCATTTTTTTCCCATTTTATTTTTATTTTTTAATAATCTCATAGACCACATCAACCACATCACTGATGGTACGTACTTTTTTGAATTTCTCAGGCGCAATTTTTTCTTTTGTCAACTCTTGTAATTTGACAATTAAATCGATTGCATCAATACTGTCCAGATCTAAATCTTCATACAATTTTGCTTCCAGTGTAATATCAGCAATTTTAATCTCAAACCCCTCGGCGATATATTCAGAAATTAATTTGAAAATTTCATTTTTTGTCATAGTACCCTCTTAAACGTGCATTTTAATAAAATTGGCTAATGTTTTTACAGAAAAGAAATGTTCTTTTACATTATCGACCTGGCCCTTGAGTTGAATGCCATATTTTTTTTGCAACGCCATGCCCAGTTCAAGCGCATCGATAGAGTCTAAACCCAGACCCTCTATAAACAAGGCTTCTTCACTGTTTATGTCCTTTACAGTCACATCCTCAAGGTTTAAGCTATCGATGATTAATTGCTTCAATTCATTTTCCAGGTTATTCATACGTTAAACATCTCATATAGTAGTGCTGAACATCCTTAATTAACTTACGCACCCGAATAGCACGCAGTTTGTCATCTTGATATTCGGAAATAGTAAACAATTGACCTAATTTCACCTTAAAATCCACTTTTTTTGAAGCTATTTTATACCACTTATCTTGTTTCGTTAAAAATGAAGGTTCACACTTTATCACTAACGATTGTATATCTACATTGGCTGCCAACGCTAAATTTCCAAACCCTCTTTGTAGCTTCATAGGCTTACCCACCGTCGTGCGTGTTCCTTCAGGAAATATAAGAATATTTTGTCCTCTGCTTAATTCATTTTTGCAGATTTCTAATAATTCGATAGGATCTTTATCATTACAAATATAACCCGCAGCACGCATCACACCGCCTAGAAAATAACTTTTCCACAATTCGCTCTTAACAATGCATTGAACATTTTTAATGTTTGCCATAATCACCACCACATCTAATAAACAAGGATGATTAGCCACAATTAACATGCCCTTTAACTTTGATAACTTCTCTACCCCCACCATTTCTGTCTTTATCAACCCTAGAATATTTAGCATGGTTAAGAAAGCCTTAAATATATAAGCAATAGTACACCGAACCCTAACTTGACTTTTATTTTCATCTTTGCAGGACAATCTCATTAATTGGAAAAGGGTTAAAGACAGCAATAATCCACAAACACTGAACAAAGAATAACCAACAATAGTTACAATTAAACGCTGTAAATAATTTAATTTAGTGTTGATAACGTCCCATGTAGAGGCATCCGCCTGGGACGGGTAATTTATACTCATTCGCATTCTTTTCCCAAAAGTTGATAAAATTTAAAATGTCGTTATTGCATGTTTCATTTTTTTCTTCGGGTCTAAAATCAATCTCGATGTGACCATTTTTATTTTCTTCATGCCCTAACAGTAAAGCAATGCATACATGAGCCGTCTCTGATCTCTCTATTAAATCATCATATTCCTTCGGCATGGGGCTGTCATAATAAATATAACCAACCCTTCCTTTTGACTCTTTTTGCAAGGCATAAGCTTCAATAAATCCTACTGAAAAACTTAAACTTCCCGCTGAAAGAGCGGTATACATTTTTTTATTCCCTGTTACAATTGAAAAGTTTCCTATAATTGCATTATGCACTGATAGGCTAAAATCAGTGGGCGAAACTAATTCTCCTGTTGCCAGTGCGGAAAGTAATCGTCCCACTCTCTCTCCTTCCCCATGACGCGATGCGACAACCCAAGGAATACTATCCTGATTGTTAATCGCCGCCATTTCAAATAACTTTTGAGTCACGGTTACGCCTAATGGCGTTAGTCTACGCTTTAACCTGCCTGCCACACTTGTCTCTATAGGATTACGTGATTCTAAGACACTCGTCCCATCACGATTTTCTACCTTATATAAACAAGCAAGCAGGTTCATATGCACTAGGTAGCATTCAATGCTTTTACAATAGTGGATTCTAAAATTTTGATCCATTTATTGTAATTTCTATGAATTTTTCCATTTTTATAATTTAAATTCTTTGAAGAAACATTATGAATGGAAAAACTCGTCTGATCATATTGAATCTCAACCTTCGCTTGATGACGACCCCGAACATCAATTCCACACGTCAGACTATTTTTTCCAGCATCTTTACAAGACCACCTACGCTCTGCTGCCGCATTCATAATACGTGCACGTATTTGTTTAAGCGTCAAGCTTTCCACTGCGTGTATTTCATGATGTTCAACATTATAAATGGGTTGAACTGCAAAGCTCACGGGGGCTACGAGTAATGAACAAACCATTACAGCAATACCAAGTTTACTCAATTTCATTGTTTATCTCCTGTAGGTACTTTAGTAAGTTAACACTTTACCAAATTTTTTGGTTAAGTCAATAAAAACATGAATTTCAGGCGTTGAAAGTTAACTCGTGCCATCCATGGTTAAATAAACCTCTTGGCGCGTCATCCAGAGCAATATAACTTACTCATTCTGCAACGCCGCCTTATGTTTAATCATCACATTAATAAAATGTTTTATAATAGGCATATCATTTAATAGCTTATTCATAAAAACAAACCGATT